>ERZ827512.3194-NODE-3194-length-11818-cov-5.761795_pt1 | contig 11818 bp, 15 predicted proteins | sample MGYA00519916_ERZ827512 | MGnify/ENA primary metagenome ERZ827512 (study PRJEB31778, sample SAMEA3449335) | human gut metagenome | biome: human gut; feature: human-associated habitat; material: faeces | place: United Kingdom | collected 2010/2012 ... | reverse complement strand
GGGATGTATTACCTGAACAGCAGGTATTATAATCCTAAGATGGGGAGGTTTATTAATGCTGATAATCAGCTTTCAGGCGGAGATCTGCTTGGGTACAATCTGTATGCATACTGTGGAAACAACCCGGTAAACAGAGTTGACCCGACCGGAGAAGCTTGGTGGCATTGGGCGCTGGCTGCTGTTGCAGTAGCTGTGACCGCAGTGACACTAGGAGCGGCGGCGCCTGCAGCTGCCTGCACGCTTTCAATTGTGGCAATGTCTGCTGGTGTGAGTGCAACCGTAGCCAGTGCCGCAGCGACGGCAGTCACAGTTGGAACTGTTGCTCTTGCATCCGCATATGCGGGTGATGTGGCATATCAGGCAATGACTGGTGAGAGTCCGCTTCTTAATGCGTTGCATGGTAATGAGGATTTGTATAATGCCGGTGCATTCGTCGCAACAGTAACAACGGCTGGAATGCTTGAAATGGCGGCAAGCAGCCCCGGAGTATGTTTTATTGCCGGAACAAAGGTTTCGACTGAGAACGGGCGGGTTCCAATTGAGAATATTACTGCCGGCATGAGGGTGTATGCACACAATCCCGAAACCGGAGAAACCGAACTGAAAGAGGTGGTCAGGACTTTCGTTCGGGAGTCAAACGAACTTGTTCACATAAGTGTTAATGGAGAAGAAATAATCTCAACACCGACACATCCATTCTGGGTTCCTGTAAAGGGTTGGACTAAGGCAATTCAACTTCGCGCCGGAGACAGGCTTCAGCTTTTGAACGGCGAATACGTCGTTATTGAGCAGGTACAACATGAACTGCTTGAAAGTCCGGTTAAAGTTTACAATTTTGAAGTTGAAGGATTTCATACATATTTTGTTGGTTATGGATCTGTATTGGTGCATAATACATGTACCAACGATAATCCATTAGATGGTCTTAAATATTCGGATAAAGTTAAATCACAAATGGATATGACTGATAATCATGGGTTTCCTCGAATTGTCGATAATTATGGGGGATATGGCCGCACTTCTCAAATTACTGGCGGTGATGGCCTTCCTTATATAAAAGTTCAAATTCCCGGAAGTTATAACGGTTACGATGGTATGTTCGAATATATTTTTGATTTAAATATGTATTGCAACCACAGGGTTTTTATAATAAAATGGCCTGGGAATTAGTGATTGTGGGGGGTATATATGAAATACAGTAGATGGGAACTGAATTATGAGGTTATCGATCTGACTTCAGATGGAATAAACAATTATGCTTTTGATTTGCCGTCCGCGATGGCTTTTATATGCGAGGCGGTCAGTCATGGATTTCTGATTCTCGGCGGGGATATCATAATCCGCGAGGGAAAGCATTATATCGAGTCTTGCGACAATTGGTATTGCAACGAGAATAATCCTATGGAGACTGCGCAAAAAGCAATGGAGTATTTAAGTGCTTATTACTTGCGAAATTGCGACTCGGATAAGAAATGGTGGGTATCGGTCTTAACAAACGACAATATCAAAGTTCGCCTTACTCATTGAATCGTTATTTGAACTGTTAACATCCATTCTGGGTTCCTGTAAAGGGTTGGACTAAGGCAATTCAGCTTCGCGCTGGAGACAGACTTCAGCTTTTGAACGGCGAATACGTCGTTATTGAGCAGGTGCAACATGAACTGCTTGAAAATCCTATAACGGTTTATAACTTTGAGGTCGCTGATTTTCACACATATTATGTTGGAATGAGCGCGATGCTCGTACACAATACTTGCGAAAAAAAGCCAACAAGTCCAAATCAGATGCAGAAACAAGTTGAAAGAGGGCAAGCCCCTAGCACAGTAGTTCGTGTAGACAATCCAAAAATTCCGGGGCAATTACCACACATTCATTTTAGCGACGGTACAGCGATGAATATAGACGGAAGCGTTCACGATGCAATGAGAGGACTGCATACTTTAACAAACAGTGAACGAATTTGGATTTTTAAAAACGGATGGGGAGGTTGATCTTATGAAAATTTATACTGAAAGAAACAAAGAAGCTGACAGTGTCGAGATATCGCTCAACTATCAGGAATTAAGAAAAATGGTGATTTCCTTGAAGAAATTCGAAGATAAAGTCAGCCAATTTAAATTGAAAAACAAAGATAAAAAAGATTTGGGCTTTACGCACCTGCACTTACAAGATTGTGGAATAACAGGTGAAAACAGTAAATCGGATGTTGTCTTTTATGTGAATTTGAACGAATAATTAGCTTCGTCAGGTGCACCTGGTATTATTGGTGTAACGAGCTTTACATACGGAAGCGGACGGCGCGATGTTCTAAGCAAAATAACGCTTCCTGACGGGCAGACCTTCACTCCCACGCACGACATTGTGGGAAATCCGTCTCACGTAATGACAGGAAACGGAAACCGGTATGGCGCAACATGGTCATACGCACGGCGGCTGACAATGGCCTGTGTTAAATTACATTAAAAATGGAGGACAAACAAATGAAAATGACAAAGTGCTACACCAACATTTTTACCGAACCGCTTGAAAAGCTCGGGTTCAAAAAGTACGGGGTATTATACTGCCGCGCGATGGGAGAAATCCTTCAGGGGATCACTCTCAGAACGACGAATCCCGGAGAGGTCTGTTTTGCGTTTTATCCGATGAGGAATCACCGGTTCATGTGTGAAAATTCCGCTCATCTTGATATCAAAAAAGGCTTGTGGGCTGAAAAATCAACGATAACCGGCTTTCATTATTTCAGTCAGAGCAAACCGGAGGAAAGTGAAAGCATAGTACACAGATGGCTTGATACGGTTATGAACGAGGTGATTCCCGTGCTTGACTATGCCGACAGTTTTGAGCGGTATATTGAAAAAGTTACAGCCTTCACTGTCCGGGATGCCGAGAGAAAGATGGCGGAACCGGATACGGAAATCGGGAATATTTCGGACACGGAAGGAGAGATCATGTTCGGACAGACGATTCATGAAAACGACCTGCTCTGGATGGCGCATATTGACGGTTCATTTGAGCGTTCCGACAAGGTATTTGAATGCGCAAAAAACGAAAGCAGGGTATATTCGCTGAAAAAAAACCGTAAAAATCGTGCGGATATCATGCTTGAGAATAAAAGAGCAGAAGAAGAGCGCTTCGGGAAAAGTGACGACCCATTCGGAATGGAGGAGTATTTTTTCAAAGAGAGACTGAAAAATGCATTTCAGACCGAGGAAGAGGTTCAGGAGGCAACAAATGCGGAAACCGAAAGGATCATGGCGTACAGATATCCGAACTACATAAAAGCCGCGGCAGAGGGCAATTGTGATATGATAAACTCAATTTTCACCGAGGATGACCTGAAATTCCGCACACTGAAGGACGGTATTGAACTGTATTGCAAGTGACACGGTTGATGGTGAAAATGTGGTATTGCGTTGGGAGATTAAGTGAGTAAGTTTTTTAAGTGATTGGATTATAGCCGTTCCACAGAAAAACGATTTTTCTGTGGAACGGAATAAAAACGGCCAAGACTGTAAACGGTATAAAGCATACCTATGCCCTTTCGGGAACCACCATTCTGAACGAAGAGTGGACCGAAAACGGCGTGCAACACCTGCTGATTGATAATCAATATGTAATTAAATGGTGTGTGATCTGATGAAAGATATCTGGATTTCAGAAAGCCCTGAGAACAATGGCATCCGTCTTTGCTTCTCAAATGGTTTTGAACCTGAACTCAAATCGGAAATATGCGCATTTGTGCGCTGGATAAGGCGGAAGTACCGTTTTCCGGTCAGGCTGAAAATGTACGTGAAATTTGAACCTTACGTTGTCAGTTATCTGTCGGAAGAAAAGGTGAGCGCGACGATCTTCCTGCCGGACGACAAGACTGACAGTCCCTTTGCGCAGATATCTGTCGGTAATTACGTCGGGCGGGCTGAAAACGACCGCTTCAATGCTGTTTGCGACATTCTGTACGACATCGCCAGTATGATAACTCACTATTTCCAGTGGTTTAACGACGAAACAAACTGCGGTGAGCTGAGCAGCCGTCAGGCGCATCAAAAGGCGCGTCGGGTGGTGTATAAGTATATCGACAGCGGCGGGGTAGCCTATTGACAGACATATACGAAAACAAATACTGCATGAATGAAATCAGCGCAAACGGTTCTGATAAGGAGCTGTTTCATTGTCACTGCCCCACCTTGTGCATATTTGCACCACGAATGCGTATTTCAGTAAGAGACGGGAAGACGGTACAGCGCAAAGACATCCCCGTGCTTTTTGAAAAAACTCCATGCCTTTGTCTTTTCCCAGCCCCGACGCTGCCCCGGTTCTTCTGATACTGTGTGGCACCAGATTTACGGTCGTACGTCTTAATCGTCAGTTGCATCAACGGAAATAACTGCCGGATGATACGACTGTCATAAAGCACACCGCACAATTGCAGACACGTTTTATGCGCCTGCAACCGTGCGGTGCGCTGTTTTATTTTCCCTCAGACATTGCATCAAGCATATTTTCAATGAATATCCCGTATCCGACCGCCGGATCGCTGACCATCACGTGGGTCACCGCGCCGACGAGCCGTCCGTTCTGGATTATCGGGGAGCCGCTCATCCCCTGAATTATCCCTCCCGCACGTTCCTTCAGACGCCGGTCGGTGACTTTTACGACGAAGTTCCGGTTATCCCTGCCGTCGCGGTTGATTTTTGATATTTCGATATCGTAGTATACCGCGCCGTCGTCGCCGAGGGTGCAGATCAGCTGAGCCTTGCCCTCGGTGACGTCATTTCTCGTTCCCACCGGAAGCGGGTCGGGAAGCGCGTCAGGCATTCCGGTGAACGCACCGAAAACCCCTCTGTCTGAGTTTACAGAGATGCTTCCGCTTTTTCCGGGAAGCAGATAACCCTTTATCTCTCCCGGCTTTCCGGATTTTCCTTTCACAATGCCGCCGATTGCAACGCTCATCGCGGTGCCTCTTTTCAGCGGCATCAGCTCACCCGTGTCGATATCGCATATTCCGTGTCCGAGTCCGCCGAATTCCCCGGTATCCGGATCAATGAAAGTGACGGTGCCGATCCCGGCGGTAGTGTCTCTGAGCCACAGACCCGCCTGATATCTGCCGTCGTCGCCCTTTACCGGGGTAAGCGTGACCGACATTTCCCGTCCGTCGCGGGAGAGCGTCAGCTTTATACCGCTCCCGCCGCTGTCTGCAATGGCATCGGACAGGTCTTTCACGCTGTCGGTCTCCTTTCCGTCGGCGGTGAGAATTACGTCCTTAGTTTTGATCCCCGCGTCCTTTGCCGGCTTCACGCACCTTCCGCCGGATTTTACCTCTGATATTCCGACGACGAGCACGCCCTTTGTGTACAGCCTCACGCCGAACGCCATACCTCCGGGACACAGCTTCATGTCACCGGCATCCTTTGCCGAGCCTGCGACCGGGAATGCCGCGAAGAGCATTACAACCGAAAGCAGTATCAGAACCGCCCTCGCCCCGGTCATTTTTTTGATTTTTTCCTGCATCTTGTCCTACCGTTCCCCTTTTATTTCCTGCCTGTGCCGTGGATACAGCATTAATTTGGTCGCGGAAAGCATTTTTTATGTGTTACAATTTTTAACGCGCCGCCGCATTCCTTGACAAGCGGGCAATAATAATATAAAATGTAATATAAAGACCGGAGAAACGGGAGGGCACATGAAATACAAATGAATTTTCTTGAAAAATACCGGAAATTTCTATATTCCGGGATCAGGGTCTCTTTTCCGGTCTGTGTCTGCCTCGCGCTTATGTTTTCGCCGTTTGTATATCCGGCATATTCGCGGCTGTTTCTTTTTTCACTGCCGGAAAAGCTTTTGTCCGCACTGCTTATTGCCGCGGCGGTGCTGTCGCTTTGCCGGTTTTTTGTATCAGTCGATTCCGGCGAGGGCGCTGAACGAGCGGCGGGGTTATTTATGTCTTTTGCAATATTCTCCGCGGCATATTATTTCAGAAATGCCGGCGGTTTTGCGGTAAAGGGCTATGTTTTTTCTTTCGCGGCACTGACTGCAGTCCAGAGCGCGTTTCCGGTACCCGAAAAAAGCGCAGACGGCAAAAATAAAAGACTCATGTTATCATTCTTCGTCGCGTCTGCGCTTTTATTCGCGGCAATTTCTGCGTTTTCGGCATATGCCTGCATCTTCAGGTCAGCGGTTACCGCCTCGGCAGTAATGCGGCTCTGCGGCTTTCCGATGCTGTTTCTTCTTCAGGCGGCGGTGTATTCAGGGATGAAATGCGGGATCATCGGTCGGATAGCGTATTATGCCGCACGGATATTCTCTTTTGCCGTCGCCGCATTCGTGTTTGTAACGTCGTTTGCGTTTGACTCGGCGGGAACCTTATGCACGGTGTTTTCGGTATTTTATGCCGTTTTCATACTTCTCTGTATCGCCGATCTTCTGAAATCGCGCAGGTAAATTCAGCAAAGTTTTACCCGGCTTTCAGCTCATATGCACACAGCCGTCACATTCCCGCGGTATCATATGACCGTAAAGAAAAAAGCCGGTGAGACTTAAATCACACACGGCGGGAAGGACGAAATCATGAACGGAAGCAACGGAAAAAACATATCGGTGAAAGCGGCGGCTGTCATATGCGCGGTCTGCATTGCCGCGGCATCGGCTGTCACGTGGGGAATCGCGGCAAAGACCGGCAGTGACCCCGGCTCGCCGATCGACAAAATAGATATTTCAGACGGCACCGACAGCACCGGTGAAACGATAAAATCCGACGGAAGCTTGAAAACCCCGGAGGAAACCGGGAACGCCGCGGCACTCACTGCTTCTGAAATATACGCGCAGAACATTGCAAGCACCGTGGGAATCACGGCGAAAGGCACAACGAAGAATATTTTCGGTCAGACGACATCGACGGCAAGCTCCGGGACAGGCTTTGTCATCCGCTCTGACGGGTATATCCTGACAAACCATCATGTCATAAACGGCGCGGACGAGTTCACCGTAACCTTCAGTGACGGGACTTCATATCCCGCAGAGGTCGTCGGGTACGAAAGCGACGTTTCCGACATTGCAGTGCTGAAGATAGATAAAACCGGGCTCAGGCCGGTCACATTCGGAAAATCCTCCGAAATGGCGGTGGGAGAGGACATCACCGTTATCGGAAATCCCCTCGGGGAGCTGACATTCTCGCTCACAAGAGGTGTTGTCAGCGCGCTTGACAGAAAGATAAACACCGACGGAAACCCGATAACCATGTTCCAGATAGACGCGGCGGTCAACTCCGGAAACTCCGGCGGTCCGGCGTTCGATTCCGGCGGGAACGTCATCGGTATCGTGACGGCAAAATACGCCTCCGGGACGACAGAGGGGCTGGGCTTCTGCATCCCGTCCGACAGTGCGGAAAAAATCGCCTCCGACATAATCGAATACGGGTATATGCGCGGAAAGACAACGCTCGGTATCTCATATGAGGACGCTGAGACGGTTTACGAGTACTATTACCGCAGATACGGAATGAACGTTAACCGGATTGAAGGCTTGCTGACCTCCGGTGTTTACGTAGCTTCCGTCACATCAGAAAGTCCTGCGGAAAAAGCCGGGCTTGAAAATGGTGATTACATCACGGCGGCTGACGGAGACGAAATATCGGGAAGCGCCGCACTGAAAGCCTTCCTCGGCTCACACAACTCCGGTGATACTGTCACGCTGACGATCTGCCGGAGCGGAAAATACTCGGAGATCACCGTAACGCTCGGAGAATATGTCCCGGAGGCCTCCGGCTCAGGAACCGCTTTCTGACCCCACACCGATTCGCTTTACCGGAAAGAACCTATAAAAATCCGACCTTCTCACCCCCGATGCCGCACCGGGGGTGAATGTATTTTCGTAGACAAAAATATATGTCCCGTCGGTATACCATCCGCCGCCGGGTCTTATAAGATGTCTGACGGCCTTCGGAGGTGGCATCTCGTTTCCGTCGGCATCACGGTTGTCGGATATTCTGCGGCAGAAAACAAGCTCTCTGCCCCGGTAGCCGAAAAAGTCAATGTACAGGCTGACAGTACCGCCGGTGCGGACGATATGAAGCTCGCCTGAAAGATTCCCGCCGATCTTCGCGGCAAGCACGGCGGCTGAAGAGGCAAGCCGGTCATAGAACCGGTTCAGCCTCTCCGGCGCACCGCCGCCGAACCTCGGAATCGGCATTGTCAGCCGCCAACCCTCTCCGCATTCTGAAATTCTTTCGGAAACAACAGTCATGTAATCATCCCTTTCCCGGAAAAAACGCGTCCTCACTTGACAAAGACGGCTTTCCGGAATATAATCATTATATACGGCAGAAATGCCGCGGTTTCCGATATCGCCGGCGGTATCGGACGGTACATTATATGCCGGATAAGGGTTCAGAATGAAGATCAACATGGAAACCGATTACGCGCTCCGCATAATGCGCTGTATCGCCGGGAGAGATTCCGTCACCGATGCAAAAACCGTCTCGGAGCTTGTCGGCGTATCCCAGAGGTTCACGCTTAAAATTCTGGGAAAGCTGACTGCCGGAGGGGTGCTGCTGTCGCACAAAGGAGCAAACGGCGGCTACGAGCTTTCCCGCCCTGCAGACAGGATCACAATGCGGCAGATCATCGAAATAATCGACGGTCCGCTTGTCATTTCCCGATGTCTGTCGGAGAATTTTGTCTGCCGTCACGAAAACGGCACCGACAGCTGCGACTGCTTTTTCAACCGGGTATTCGACGAGATCAACATGACTATTGCCGCAAAGCTGGACAGCGTGACCATTGCCGATGCGGTAATCGGAAGGGAGCGCGCAAATTGAACGGCACGCCGGAAACCGCCTCCCGCCTTGCCGATACCGCAATGCTTGCCGCGGTGATAATTCTTGAAAACGGCGGAGAGACATTTCGCGCGGAGGAAACGGCTGTAAGGATCTGCCGCGCCGCCGGAAAGCCCGAAACAGAAGTCATAGCCCTGCCGACGGGAATATTCATAACCGTGCGTTCCGAAAGCGGCAGCTCCGTCTCCTCGGTTGCAAGGATAAAGGAGCGCGCCATGAACCTCTGCCGGGTTGAGCGGGCAAACGCATATTCCAGAGAATTCGACAGCGGCAGAATGTCGCTTGAGGAGCTTAATGCAAAGCTGACTGCACTGCGGCATTCAACACTTGCATCGCGTCCCGTGGTCGCGCTGTTCGCCGGAATTTCGTCGGCAATGTTCACTCTGCTTTTTGAGCCGTCTCTTTCACTGTCGGTGCTTTTTGACATAGCCGTCACATTCATCTGCACCTTCGCCGCAGAGTACATCTGCACCGTTTCCCGGCTCAGAAGCACTCACCCGTTCACCGTGACCTTCATCGGCTCGGCAATAATGGCGCTCATCGCCGCTCTCGCAACAGGAATTTCCGGCATCGGAAACCTCGGATGCATAATTATCGGCGCGATCACCCCCCTGCTCCCCGGAGTGTCGCTTACAAACGCGATAAGAGACACCGTCATGGGCGATATCGTCTCCGGAACCGCACGGCTTGCCGAAACTGTTATTATTGCCATCGCGATTGCCGGCGGTGTCGGTATCGTACTTGCCGCATATGTCAACATTACGGGAGGCGCGCTGTGAACATTATCATGTACCTCCGCGACGTTGCCGTCTGCTTTTTCGCCGCGTTCTTCTACGGACGGTTCATGTCGGTCCCGGTGAAACCGCTGATACCCTCGTCGCTCTCGGCGGCTTTTTCCTATCTTGTCTACCGGATAATATTCGTTGAGAGCGGGCATGAGCTTATCGGCTTTCTGTCAGCCGCGCTGACAGTCTCTTTCGTCTCGGAGATACTTGCGCGGATATACAAAATGCCGGCGACCATCTTCGTCATGCCCGGCATAATCCCGCTTGTCCCCGGGGTCGGGCTGTACCGCTCCATGCTCTGCCTCGTCAGAAACGATATCGACGTATTTCTCTCGACCGGAGTGCGGACGCTGTTCATCTCCGGCATCATCGCCGTTGCGATTGCAGTCGTAAATGCGCTGGCGCGACAGATTTTCGGAAAGAGGGAGAAGGCTCCCGATAAGGACTCCGGCACTGCCTGATAATTCAAAAAACGCTCTCCGTGCGGAGTCAAGGGCGGAAATTCAGCAGGAATTTCATTTTTGTATTTTTATCATCAAAACTGCAATCCGGTATGACCGGTCCCAACAGATAATAGCATGGAGGTTACATATGAAAAAGAGTATTATTGCCCTTATTGCCGCCGCTGCTGTTGTCAGGATCGCCTGCCTTGCAATGTTTGGTGTGTATCTGTATATACAGTGGTTTCACTATACATTTATTGTCAACGCAAATTATGTTGAATATTCGAAATCAAATGACGATTTTGTCTTGAAAACAAAAGAGGTGGTTTATGATGATGGATTGAGGGCGGTAACATTTTATGTCGAGGATGCTGACGGAAAACGCGTTTACGAATGCGGCGATGCATGGAGATTGTGGGATTTCAAAGGAGTGCATTTTCAGACCGGTTCAAACAACATCATTGTTGAATCCGGTGACATCGGGACGGTGATGTACAAATATCGTCTCAGTGACGGCGTCGGTGTGTGGGAAAAGACCGAGTGTCCGGGGATAATAAACTGAAATTTCTTTGGTGACTGTTGTGGCTTATTTGTATTCATGTGAGTGTTTCAATTCACATAATTGCTATAAAAACGGTTATGTAATCGCGGATGAAACGGAACTGATATCGTCTATGGATTAATACTGCAATTTGCAGGGATTGTGAAAAATCACGGTTAGGTAAAGAAGATGACTGATTTAAACGATGTAAATAAGCGATTTATGCTTGAAATCTCAAAAACATATAATGTTGCCGAGGTAAATAACAAAGACATATTGATGTACAAATTGACATTGCGCAAAGAGAAAAAATTCGGACTGCGTCAGCTGTTGAAGATTGAGGAGAGAGATTATCTTATTCTGTGTGACGGGAATCACAGAGTTGATGATTTGCTGAATAGTATAACAGCTTATGAAGAACATGAAAAAGCCGATACCGGTGGCAGCTATCTTTGTGTAATGCCCGTTGACAAGGCGGATGCCGATATGTGTACTCAGTTTAACGGTAAGTCATTTGTTCATTTTATTTTTGTTGACAACTCAACGAATAAACTGGTCATTGATAAGGACTTCTATTATTCAGGGGCAAAAAGAATTAAAATGCTGATGGATATTTACAGTGATTGCTTCTTTGATCAAAGGTGAATAATGAACAAGCTGTATTACATTTATGATGAAGTACCGTCATCCGCATTATACTACATTTCGGGTTTTCTGATAATCGGAGTATTGTGTTATCTTATTTTAAGCAAAGCAATAATTCCTATGTTCAGGGAAAGAAAAGATTATACGATGCTGGATAAAATAAAGTGCTTGGTAATATGCTTGATGCTTGTACTTATAGTGCTTTATTTATCATATTGCCTATGCTCTGATTTGATTTTGAAATATCGTTTCGAGAATGGAAAGTATGATACTGTTGTCGGAGAAATTGTAGTTAACTCTATTGAGGATAAGAACTACAGGTATAAAAGTGGTAAATGGTATAGTTGCAGTTTTACGGTGGATGGAGTTGAATTTCCGGGAGATATTGACTACACTCAGCAACAATGCGATATGTTTACAAGTGCTGAAAGAGCGATTGTTTCATATACCGTTCTGCATGGAGATTTGTTCGTATATCGAATCTATGTTTTATCAGATATCTGCCATGAGGGCTGATATACATATGACAAGGGCGGAAACATCCTGACGAAGAGCGAGTACGCTTACACCACCG
>ERZ827512.3189-NODE-3189-length-11841-cov-5.910317_pt1 | contig 11841 bp, 8 predicted proteins | sample MGYA00519916_ERZ827512 | MGnify/ENA primary metagenome ERZ827512 (study PRJEB31778, sample SAMEA3449335) | human gut metagenome | biome: human gut; feature: human-associated habitat; material: faeces | place: United Kingdom | collected 2010/2012 ... | reverse complement strand
AACTGTTGTTAATAGTTTTTAGTATGCCTAAATTTAGCAATTTTATATTTTCAAATTTTTTCATAAAAATTACTAAAAATGACTTGACTTATTTATAGTTGTCTTTGTTATTTTATTTAAATTTTAATATTATTTTATTTAAAAAGCAATGAATTTTTAAATTTTTTAAAATATTATTTGAATAAATTGTGGATAATGGTATAATAAATTTATGAAATGAGGGATGTTTATGTTAGATATAAAATATGTTAGAGAAAATCCTGAAAAGGTTAAAGAAAATATTAAGAAAAAATTTCAGGATCAAAAGTTACCTCTTGTTGATGAAGTTATAAATTTAGATGCTGATATAAGAGAACTTAAAGTTAAAGGAGATAATTTGCGTCAAGAGAGAAATACTATTAGTGATGAAATTGGAAAATTGTTTAGAGAGAAAAAAGTGGATGAGGCAAATGCTAAGAAACAAGTAGTTGTTGATATTAATAAAAAACTTGAAGAAATAGAGTTAGAGGAGAGTAATCTTACGTTATCTTTAAAGAAAAAAATGATGGTTATTCCTCAGATTATGGATGATTCTGTTCCTGTTGGTAGAGATGATAGTGAGAATGTTGAAAATGAAAGATTTGGTGAGCCTATTGTTCCAGAATATGAAATTCCATATCATGCAGATATATGTGCTAAATTTAGTGGAATAGACAAGGAAAGTGCTGGAAGAACTAGTGGAACTGGTTTTTATTACTTAGTTGGTGATATAGCTAGGTTACATTCTGCTTTACTTAGTTATGCTAGAGATTTTATGATTAATAAAGGTTTTACTTATTGTGTTCCTCCTTTTATGATTAGAGGAGATGTAGTTGATGGAGTTATGTCTTTTGATGAGATGGATGCTATGATGTATAAGATAGAAAATGAGGATTTGTATTTAATTGGAACTAGTGAGCATTCTATGATTGGAAGATTTAAAGGACAAATAATTAATGAAAGTGATTTACCGATTGCAATGACTTCATATTCTCCATGTTTTAGAAAAGAAGTTGGTTCTCATGGCTTAGAGGAAAGAGGTTTATATAGAGTACATCAATTTGAAAAAGAGGAAATGATAGTTTTATGTAAACCAGATGATGGAATGGATTGGTATAATAAAATGTGGAATTATACTGTTGAATTTTTCAGAAGTTTGGATGTTCCAGTTAGAACTTTGGAGTGTTGTAGTGGAGATTTAGCTGATTTAAAAGTTAAATCATGTGATGTTGAGGCATGGAGTCCTAGACAAAAAAAATATTTTGAGGTTGGTTCTTGCTCTATATTAGGAGATGCTCAAGCTAGAAGATTGGAAATTAGAGCTAAAGGTGAAAAGGGTAATTATCCATTATTTACTCTTAATAATACTGTAGTTGCGTCTCCACGTGGATTGATTGCTGTTTTGGAGAATAATTATCAAGAAGATGGTAGCGTTTTAATTCCAAAAGTTTTGCAATCGTATATGGGTGGAATAGAGAGATTAGTTCCAAAAGAAAAATAATTTTTAAGAGGTGAATTTTTATGTCAAAAATTATAAAGACTAAAGAGCGAGGCAATTTAATTGTTATAAGTGGTCCTAGTGGTGCTGGTAAGGGAACTATCGTTGATGGCTTAAAGAATGTTAATGAGAATATATGGGTTTCTATTTCAATGACTAGTAGAGAACCTAGGAAAAATGATATTCCAGATGAAACTTACTTTTTTGTTAGTCGTGAAGAATTTGAAGAGAGGATATCTAGGGGAGAATTTTTAGAATATGCTATATATAATGAAAATTATTATGGAACTCCTAGAGATAAAATTGCTCATAAATTAGAACAAGGTTATGATGTTGTCTTGGAGATAGAAATTCAAGGTGCTTTAAAGGTAAAAGAATTAGTTGATGATGCTATATTTATATTTATTTTACCACCTTCTATGAGGGAATTACGAAATCGTCTTGTGAATAGAGGAACAGATAGCAAGGAAAAAATTCTAAATAGATTTAAAAGAGCTTATCAAGAAATAAATGAGGTTACTAAATATAATTATGTTGTTATAAATGATGATATAGATAAAGCTGTAAAGAAAGTTAATTCTATTCTTCTTAGTGAAAGATGTAGAGTTGATAGAATAGAAGATGTATATTTAAATAATATGGAAGAAGAAGTTCATGAGTTATTAATTGATAAAGAATTTGAAAATAAAGATATAGAAATATAATTGAAAAAGATGTTGATAAAAGGTTTTTTATTGCAATTGTAAAAATCTTTTTTTTGTTTTATAATTAATTTAATATTTTAGAAAGAGGTGTGTTATGGTTAAGTTTAAAACTATGGATGCAAATGAGGCCGTTTCTTTAGTTGCGTATAAATTTAGTGAAGTATGTGGTATTTATCCTATTACTCCAGCATCACCCATGGCTAGTTATGTTGATAGAATGAGTAGCTGTGGTGAGAAGAATTTTTTTGATAATACGGTTAAAGTTATTGAAATGCAAAGTGAAGCTGGTGCGGTTTCTTTAGTGCATGGTGCTTTACAAAGTGGGGCTTTAGCTACTACTTTTACAGCGAGTCAAGGTTTATTATTGATGATTCCAACACTTTATAAAATGGCTGGGGAGCTTTTGCCTGCTGTTATACATGTTGCAGCTAGGAGTTTATCTACACATGCTCTTAGTATTTTTGGTGATCATCAAGATGTGTATGCTTGTTTAAATACAGGAGCTTGTATGTTATCATCTAGTAGTGTGGAAGAGGCATATTATATGGCAATTATAAGTCATTTATCTTCTATTGCTGCAAGTTTACCTATTATCAATTTTTTTGATGGCTTTAGAACAAGTCATGAAATTGATAAAATTAGAATAACTGATATGGAGAAAATTGCTAGCTTGATTGATAAGGATAAGTTGGATGAATTTAGGAAGAAGGCTTTGAATGCTAATACTCCTAATTCTAGAGGAATGGCAGAAAATGATGATATATATTTTCAACATACAGAAGCTAGAAATATTAATTATATAAATAGTGTAAATTATATTGCGAAGTATATGGAAAAAATTAACGAACTTTGTGATTTGGATATAAGGCCTTATAATTATTATGGTTCAAATAATGCTAAATATATTATAGTTGCTATGGGAAGTGTCGTTAGTACTATTAGGGAAGTGGTTGGTCTTTTAAATAAAGATGATGATTGTTATGGAGTAGTTGATGTTCATATGTTTAGACCTTTTAGTGCAGATTATTTAGTTGATGTTGTTCCTGATAGTGTTAGAAAAGTAGCTGTTTTAGATAGAAGTAAGAGTTTTGGTTCTAATGGAGAACAATTGTATTTAGATGTTCTTAGTGCATTTTATTGTAAAAATATTAAAATTTATGGCGGAAGATACGGCCTTTCTTCTAAGAATACTACGCCTAATGATATTAAGGCAATATATGATGCTATGATAAATAATACTATTCATAATAATTTTACGATTGGAATAAATGATGATGTAACTAATTTGAGCTTGAAATATTTGACTGATTTTCATTTGCCATTATCTAAGGTTGAGGCTAAAATATATGGTTATGGTTCTGATGGAATGGTTTCAACAATTAAAGATTTAATAAAAATAGTTGGTGATAATATAGATAATTATGTTCAAGGATATTTTCAATATGATAGTAAAAAAAGTGGAGGAGTTACTAGATGTCATGTTAGAATGGATGATAGGCCTATATTAAAAACTTATTATGTTGAGCAAGCTAATTTTATTGTTATTAGTAAGGATAATTATATATATAGATATGATATTTTAGATGAAATTGCTGATTATGGAACTCTTTTACTTAATACAAGTTTAGGTGATTGGGAACTTATTAAAAGTTTACCTAATAAGGTTAAACATTTAATTGCTGTAAAAAAGATTAATTTTTATGTTATAGATGCTAGTAAAATTGCTGGAGAGTGTGGACTTGGTAATAAGATTGGAACTTGTATGGAAAGATGTATATTTCATTTGTTTAAAATTATAGATGATGATGTTGTTAGAAAAATTATGTATGATACTAATCACAAACGTTTTATTGATAAGGGAGATGATGTTGTTGCTAAGAATAATATGGTAGTTGATAAATCACTTTCTGAATTGAGAAAAATTGATATTAGTGATAGCTTTTTAGATGCTGAGTTTTTTGATGATGTTTCACATGATTTTAATACAATTATTAATAATCTAAAAGGTGATAGTTTACCAGTTAGTGCTTTTTTGGATAAATCTAGTGGAATTTTTTCACCAGGTAGTTCTAAATATGAGAAAAGAGAAGTTGCTTCTTTAGTTCCTTGTTGGATAAAAGAAAATTGTATTCAGTGTAATCAATGTAGTTTTGTTTGTCCGCATGCTGTTATTAGGCCTTTTTTGTTAGAAGATAGGTGTGATAATATTGAAACTGTTTCTTCAATGTTTCCTAAAAATCTTAATTATACAATAGGCGTTTCTTATAAGGATTGTACTGGCTGTGGGTTATGCTATAATACTTGTCCTGGTAAAATGGGTAAAAAGGCTATCAAGATGGTTGATTATAATAAGAAAGAATGTCGACAAGAGATTTTTGATTATTTATTGTCTAATAATGTTAATGATAAATATAAGTTTAAAAACTTGAATGTTAAATTTGAGGGGTTTATTGCTCCTAAATTTGAATTTAATGGTAGCTGTAGTGGATGTGGTGAGACACCTTACTTAAAGAATTTAACACAAGTATTTGGAGAGAAATTGTATATTGCTAATGCTACAGGGTGTTCTTCTATATATGGTGGTAGTGTGCCTAGTACTCCGTATAGTATTCCTTGGGCTAGTAGTTTATTTGAAGATAATAGTGAGTATGGTTTGGGTATAAAAAAAGGACTAGATGTTAGAAGAGAAAAAATAGCTTACTATATGCAACAAAATCTTGATAAGGAATATGATTTATTTAATAAATGGCTTAATAATAGAGATGATTATGACTTATGTTTGGAGGTTTATAATAATATTGATTATAATAAGCATAAATATTTACAAGATTTAAAGGGATATATTTTACCTAATGTTTTGTGGATAGTTGGTGGTGATGGTTTTGCTTATGATATAGGATATGGTGGTTTAGATCATGTTTTATCTAGAAATGATGATGTAAATATTTTGGTGTTAGATACAGAGGTTTATTCGAATACTGGTGGTCAGACATCTAAATCGTCTAATTTTGGGGCTGTTGCAGCGTTTTCTAGTGATGGTAAGAGATCTTTTAAAAAAGATCTGGCTCGAATTGCTATGTGCTATCCTCATGTTTATGTTGCTTGTTGTAATATTGGTTATAATAAGGAACAATATATTAAAGCTCTTTTGGAGGCTGCAAATCATAAGGGACCTTCTATTATTATTGCTTATTCTCCTTGTATTGAACATGGTATAAGAAGAGGAATGAGTTATAGTATGATGGAGGGAGAATTGGCTACTAAATGTGGATATTTTCCAATATTTAGATATAATCCTGATAAAGATTTATTTACTATGGATAGTAAGAATGTAGATTTTTCTTTATATGAAGATTTTTTAAATAATGAAAATAGGTTTGCTAGACTTAAGAGTATTGATAGAAAAAGTGCTAATTATTTGCTAAATACTCAAAAAGAATGGGCTATTAAAAGGTATAATTACTATAATAAAATGGATTCTGATAATTAAAATTAGAATCCATTACTTTACTTTTTTTTATTTTTTTTGTGTAAAGTGTTGTGTAAAATATTTTGACTATTTTTAGTTGATGGTATAATTGTTGTTATAGATAGGAGTGTTGTTGATGGCTAGTGAAACTAAAAAGAGTGTATCAAAAGATGAAAAAAAGGTAGTTTCTAAGAAAAGAAGAATAAAAAATAGTAAGATTAGATTAAAAACGGATAAACAGATGAATAAAGAAGCAGTTATAGAAGAAAATGTTTCTTTATTATCAATGCTGATTATTGTGATTATATGTATTGTTGTGGGAATTTTTCTTGCGGTTATACTATATGATTTAGCCCTTAGTAGTAGTGGATTAATTTTTAATGATTTTTTAAAAACTTTAATAGGCTAATTTTTTTTGTAAATTGGAGGTTGTTTATACTCTTTTTCTATTATGTTTTTATTTAATGGTAGTGAATATATTTTTGCAACTCTAAATTCTATGTCTAGTAGTGGAGATAGATTAGGTTTGTAGTTTGTTATTAAAGGGACTTTTAAGTCTTTTTTTATTTGGTTTAGATATAGTCTGCCTTTTTGGGAAAAACCTAATACTCTTATATAATCTATATTTAGATTGCTAGACTCATCTTTTGTAAAGTTTGTTAAAATATGAATAAGCATTCTGTTTATCTTATTATATGTGTAGCGTTTATTTTTTATTTTTTCTACTAGTTCTTTCCAAGAATTTACGCTATTAATGACTTTATTAATTCTGTTTTCAATTCCTTCATCTACTGTTTTGTAAATTGCTAAATTTTTAGAGGTAATTATTTTGTATTTTATATATGGAAAGTATGATTCAAGAGAAAGATTTTGATAGAAATAATCTGTTTGGTATTTGGGAATATAATTTGTTATGTCTTTTTTTTCTCTTATTAGAGTTCTTATTAAAGTTGCACTTGCTATTTTTTTTGAGGCTATTTTGGAATGATAATCTATTGTTCTTTTTATTGAGACGGTATTAATTTTATAATTGTTTCTTATTATTTCTTTTATGTATGATATTCCTAATAAATCGTTTGGTGATGAAGTTGTGTATCCTAATATGTCTTTTAAACTATTACTCATGGCTGTTGGATAATTTATTCCTTGATTTAAATATGTCTTAACTTTTTCGTCATACTTTTTATTATTTAGCTGAGTTGATGCAAGTTTTTTTAGTTTATTTATATCATTGCTTTCACTACCAAATATTAAAGTATCAATTTGTAGAAAATTTAATATTTTTAATGCTCCCTTTGCAAAAATATCGGCTGATTGTGTTGCATATGGAAAGGGGAGTTCTATCACGAGGTCTATGTTATTATCTAGGGCTATTTTTGTTTTGTCCCATTTATTTATTATAGAAATATCACCTCTTTGAGTGAAATATGAATTTGTAATTAGTATGATGATGGAGTCTGGATATAATCTTTTTATTTCTTTTATTTGATATATATGACCATTATGTATTGGATTGTATTCAGCTATTAAGCCAATTCTTTGCATAAAAATCACCTCTTTTAGAACATAATAACATAAATTTATTAAAATATGTTAAATTATGTTAGCAAGTTGCAAAAAAAAACTAGGAGTGATATAATCTTTTAGAAAGAAAGAGGTAAATTTATGAAAGTTAAAAAAAATAATTTTTCTAAAGAAGATGTGATGAAAAAAGTAAAAAATTTTTGTAAGAAGTTAAAAAAGAAATATACTATGATTTTTAGAAATTATCCACTTTTGGTGTTTTTTGTTATTTCTGTTTTATTTAATTCGTTTTTGCTTAGAGCTATAACGGTTCATAATTTCTTTTACATTAAACCTTTAGTTATGGATTTGGCTATGATATTTATAATATCGTCTTTGGGTTTTTTGTTTAAAAGTAATAAGAGTAGGGATAGGTATTTTATATTTTTTTCTATTTTTACTTCGATAGTTTGTGTAATTCATTCGATATATTATTCATATTATGATTCTTTTGCTTCTATTTCTTTACTTGCTACTTCAACTTTTGTTGTAGATGTTGGTGATGCTGTTGTTGAAAAAGTTATGAGAATTCAGGATTTTATTTATTTATGGCAACCAATTTTTATGTTTTATGTTTTATATCATATAAAGAAAAAAAATAAAAAAGTTAATATTATGTCAAGAAAGTTTGGATTTGTTAATTTGTCTTTAACTGGATGTGTGTTGCTTGGCGTAGGGAGTGCTCTTATGAGTCCTACTGAATGGAGCAGGTTTGGTAAAATGTGGAACAGGGAATCAGTTGCTTCTAGTTTTGGAATATTTGCTTATCAAGCTAATGATATCATTCAGAGTTTAGAACCAAAAATTAACAATTTATTTGGACATGATAAAGCGTTGAGATATGTTAATGATTATTATAAGAAGAATAGTGTTAATGATTCTAAAAATGAGTATAGTGATGTTTTTAAAGGGAAAAATGTTATTGTTATTCATGCTGAGAGTTTGCAAACAATTGCTTTAAATAGAGAATTTGAAGGTAAGGAAGTTACTCCTACTTTGAATAGACTTTCTAAAGAAGGGGCTTATTTTAGTAATTTTTATTCTGAGGTTGGAGTAGGAACTAGTAGTGATGCTGAATTTACGTTTAGTACCTCACTTATGCCATCTAATAATGGAACTGTATTTGTAAATTATTTTGATCGTGATTATAATACAATTCAGAAAATGTTTAAGAGTAATGGTTATTATACATTTAGTATGCATGGTAATACTGGAGATTTTTGGAATAGGGCTACTATGCATGAAAATATGGGGTATGATAAATTTTATAGTAAAAGTTCATTTAAAATAGATGAAACAATTGGATTAGGAATTAGTGATAAGTCATTTTTTAAGCAAGTGGTTCCTAAAATAAAAAAGATAAAAGAGAAACAAAATAAACCTTTTTATGGAACTCTAATAACTTTGACTAATCATACGCCTTGGAGTGATTTGAAATTAATGGATGAATTTCCTACTACTTGGACAGTTGATATAGATGGTCAAAATGTTACAAGGGATTATATTAATGGTACTACTTTGGGAGATTATTTTAGATCAGTTCATTATTCTGATCAAGCTCTTGAACAATTTATAAATGATATGGATGAAAGTGGTTTGTTAGATGATACTGTTATAGTAATTTATGGTGATCATGATGCTAGAATAAGTAAGAAATATTATAATACTTTATATAATTATGATCCTTATACTGATAAAGTAAAACAAGAGGGAGAAGATGGGTATGTAGATTATAATGATTATATGTACCAGTTAGATAAAAAGGTTCCATTTATAATATGGAGTAAAGATAAAAAAGTACAAAAACAAATTGATAGTGTTAGTGGTATGATAGATGTTTTACCTACTTTGAGTAATATGTTTGGAGTTGGAACTAATAAATATCAATTAGGTCATGATTTGTTTAGTGTTAAAGATAATACTATTGTTTTTACAGATGGTTCTTATGTTACGGATAAGATATATTATGATGGCCAGAGTGGAGAGATTTATTCGATAAAAGGTGATACTACTTCAGAAGATGAGGTGTCTAAGAAGGTGGAGTACGCAGATGATTTAATAAAAGTTTCTAATGATATTATTACTTATGATTTAATAAAAGAAATGAATTCTAGCAAGAAAAATAGTTAATATTAGAAGTCAGAGTATGAATATATGTATGATTATACTCTGACTTTTTCTATATTTTAAGTTTTAAATAATTTTATGAATGTTTAATTACTATTTTTGATTTTTAGGAATTTTTTATTTTTTGACTTGTTTATCTTGTAATAATTGTATGTTATTTTTTTGCTTTATAACTTTTGGGGGATTGTAAGGTGTAAATAATTAAGAAAAGTACAACTAAGTTTTTTTGTTGCACTTTTTTAGATATTTTGAAATTTAAATTATTATATGTCTATTTAAAGATTAAGTTTTATTTATTTTCTTGTTTAATTAATTTAGCGTGTACAGCTATTCTTTTTTTTCCTGTACTATTGCAAGTTGATAATGTTATTATTTTATCTTCTGGTGATATGTCTGTTTTAAAATCATATATGCTTCTGTTTTTTAATGTATTAAGAAAGTTTTCATAGTTATCTATTGAATTAAATATCGATTGCAAATAATCAGTTGTTGGAGAAATTGTATAAGTTGAAAATACTTGCCAAATAGAATTGCTTTTTCTTGTTGATAATTTAATATAATGATAGTTTGGATTTTCTAACCAGTTAGTTGTTTGGGTTCTAGTTAATTGACTAAACATAGAATTTGCATATGTATTGTGGGCGTAAATTATCGTATTGTTGTTAAATGGATCAAATTTATCTCTATAGTCTGCAAAAACCCATCCAGTTATAACTTTTCTTTTACGAAAATCGTGGCTTAAATAGTAATTGTTATCATTGTGTTGGACAACTGGATAGCTTATATTGGTTCCATTTACTTGAAGCCAGGCAACTGTTTCTGGATTTTGTTTTATGTAAGGGGTTAGATTAACATTTAAAATGGTTAAATCATCTGGATATTTTTGCTCTGATTTAGAAGAATTATTGCTGTCTTCATATTGCTTTTTGTTTTTTTCTTCTTCTTTAATTATTTTTGTTGATTGGTTTATGTCTTTGCTAAAATTTTTGCTTCGTTCATTTTGAACATACCACCTTGTTAATAAAAATATACATATTAAGTATGTTAGTATTGAGAGGGTAGTTATTATTATAGGATTTATTTTGTCTTCCATTTCTAGTTCTTTTTGTTTTTTTTCGCTAAATAAACATTGAATACCTATAATTAAATATTTTGGTATTAAAGTTAATACTATTATTAAGCCATAAAAAATATGATAAATAAATGAAATTGTAAAATTTATTATTTCTTTTATTCCAATTATTAAATATTTTATTCCTTTTAACAAAATCATCCCTCCTTCTTATTCTGTTAATTATATTATATCATGAGTTTTACAACTAATGTTTAGTAAAAGGTTGAAATTTAGATAAAGTTGTTAAAAATGTAAAAATGGTGTATAATACACTTAAAATTGGATTGAGAGAAGGAATTTATATGAATAGTGTGGAAAACAATATTAAGATAGGAGATAAATTAGAAATTCATTGTTATAAACATAATGGTCATTTGCATAGGCAATGGGATGAAGCTATATTATTGGATGCTAATGATGATTATATGGTTTTTGGAAATAATAAAACCGCAGTTGTTGATAGTGATGGCAAGGTTTGGCATACAAAAGAACCTGCAATAATGTTTTTTTTTAAGGATAGATGGTTTAATATTATAGGACAATTGAAAGAATATGGTATATATTTTTATTGTAATATCGCTACGCCTTTTTTGATCGATGATAATGTTATAAAATATATAGATTATGATCTTGATTTGAGAGTTTTTCCTAATGGAAGTTTTAAAGTTTTAGATAGAATGGAATATAAATTTCATAAGAAACAGATGCATTATTCTAATAGATTGGACTTTATTTTAAGATATGAACTAGGAAATTTAATAGAAATAGTAAGAAACAAACAGTTTCCTTTTCAAAAAGAAATTATTGAAAAATATTATAGCAAGTATGTTGAGATAATAAAAGAAAAAGAATAAAATCTATGTTAGAATTTATTGAGCAAATAAATATAAAGTAGTATTTAAAATATTTTGTTTTTTATTTAGGGGCTATTTTATTTGTAAATCTCAATTTTTTTTGTTTAATCATGGATAATAATTCTAAATTTGTTGAATTATGTCAAAAAAAATAAAAATTATCAAAAAAAAGTTGACATCTTTTTTTTTATTTGGTATAGTTTATTTACGCACAGAAGTTTTGTGTTTTGTGCTATATAACTTAGATGCTATATGTTTGTTTTCTAGTTTTTGTTTTTTGATATAAAAGATAAAAAAATTAAAAAAAATCATTGACAATCATTAGAAGATTTGATATAGTAGTAGCTGTCTTTGAAAGAAAGACGAGTGATGTTCTTTGAAAACTGAGCAAAACGTCGATTTTGAGTAGCAGATTAAATAAAACTCAAAAATTTTTTTGGAGAGTTTGATCCTGGCTCAGGATGAACGCTGGCGGCATGCCTAAGACATGCAAG
>ERZ827512.3185-NODE-3185-length-11857-cov-34.109134_pt1 | contig 11857 bp, 5 predicted proteins | sample MGYA00519916_ERZ827512 | MGnify/ENA primary metagenome ERZ827512 (study PRJEB31778, sample SAMEA3449335) | human gut metagenome | biome: human gut; feature: human-associated habitat; material: faeces | place: United Kingdom | collected 2010/2012 ... | reverse complement strand
TTCACGGACGCCTTCACGGACCTGGGCTCCGGCAGCCTTCCCGGCGTCACCAGAGCCCTGATGGCCGTCAGCGCCTTCTTCACCAAGTGGTGGTGGCTGGTGCTGGGCGTTCTGGCCCTGCTGGTCATCGCCTACCTGACCTTCCGCCGCACGGAGCGCGGCCGCGCCGCGCTGGCCGCCTGGAGCCTGACACGCGCCCCGCTGCGCCGCATACACTCCATGAACGCCGCCGCCCAGTTCGCCCACAGCATGGCCACCCTGCTGGCGGCAGGTCTGCCGCTGCCCCGGGCGCTGGAGGTCACCGCCAACGTCGTGAGCAACTACACCTTCTCCCTGGCGGTCCGTCATGTCCGGCAGGACGTGGAGCGCGGCCGTCCCATGGCTGAGAGCATGGCCGGCATCGAATGCTTCCCCGCCATGCTCACCGAGATGGTGGGCGTAGGCGAGCGCTCCGGCGCGCTGGAGGAGACGCTGGACGTGATCGGCGGCTACTACGACAACGAGGTGTCCGTCACCACCGCCCGGCTGCTGGCCGTGCTGGAGCCGGCCATCACCATTGCCCTGGCCGTGCTGGTGGTCCTGCTGCTGCTGGCGGTCTACCTGCCCATGTTCACCCTGTACGGCGGCATATAAACCCGGTATCATTTCCGCGCGCAACGCCGCGGGACGATATAGAACTACAAACAGAAAAGGAGAAACTACCCATGCTGAAAAAACTCAACAACAAAAAAGGCTTCACCCTGATGGAGATGCTGATCGTTGTCGCCATCATCGCTGTTCTGGTGGCCATCGCCATCCCCGTGTTCAACGGCGCTCTGACCAAGTCCAAGGAGGCCGCCGACGTCGCCAACATCCGTGCTGCCTACGCCGAGTATCAGGTCAAGGTGGTCAGCGGCGAGACCGCCACTTGGACTAAGCCCAACGGTCTGAATTTCGAGGCTGCCGACCACGGTTACAGCTATGACGAAACCACGAAGACCATCACCTACAAGGCCACCAAGCTGGACAACCCCACCACCGGAACCAAGGACTATACTTGGAAGCTGGGCGACGCTCTTGACTAAGCTCTAAGCTTGTTCCCCTCATCGCATTTCCCTCCCCCCGCCCCGGCCAACCCCCGGGGCGGGGCGGAGTCCCCTGTCGTATATTCCCGGCGCGGGACAGCCGAGGGTTGGCGGCTGTCCCGCGCCCGGGAGAACACACCACACCGAAGGAGCCTTCCCATGCTGTACGCCGCCCCCGCCATCACCATATACAGCTGCTGCATCGCTGCCCTGCTGGGCGCCTGCATGGGCAGCTTCCTCAACTGCGCCGCCTGGCGCATCGTCCATGGCGAGAGTGTCCTCCGCGGCCGCTCCCACTGCGACGTCTGCGGCCATGTGCTGGTGCCCCGCGACCTGGTGCCGGTGTTCAGCTATGTGTTCAGCCATGGCCGCTGCCGTTACTGCGGCGCGAAGCTCTCCCCCCGCCACGCGGTGGGTGAAGCGGTGGCCGCGCTGGTGTTCGTGTCGCTGCTGCTGCGCTATGATATCTCCCTCCGGACCCTCGAAGCCTGGGCCGTGGCCTGCCTGCTGCTGGCCTGCGCCTTCGCGGACCTGGAGGGGTACATCATCCCCGACCGCTTTATCGCGGTCGGCGTTGTGCTTTTTATCGTCACCCTGTTTTTTATCCCGGACCCGGGCAAACGGGCGCTGGACGGCCTCATCGGCGGCGTCGCCGTGGGCGGCGGCGTCCTGCTGCTGGCGCTGCTGATGGAGAAGCTGCTCCGCCGCGACGCCATGGGCGGCGGCGATATCAAGCTGCTGTTTCTCACAGGGCTGTTTCTGGGCTGGCAGAAAAACCTGCTGTGCCTGCTGCTGGCCTGCGTCGTCGGCATCCTGTGGGGCCTTGTCCGCGCCAAGCGCGGACAGCAGGGCCTTCCCTGGGGCCCAGGCATCGCGCTGGCCGCCTGGTGCGCCGCCCTGTTCGGCCAGAGCCTTATCGACTGGTATCTTTCCCTGCTGTGAGCCCCCATCTCCAAGAAAGCGAGGTATTCTGTTTTGAAGAAGATCGTTGGCATTGATATCGGCGGCAGTAGCGTCAAGCTGGCCTACTTCGCCGGCAGTACGCTGAAAAAGGCCGCCATGGCCCCCCTGCCGGACAACATGGTGGCTGACGGCAGGATCTTGTCCATGGACGCCATGGCGGACTTCCTCCGCCAGGCCGCCCGGGACAACGGCATTCCCCTGACCAACGCCGCCGTGGTCCTGCCCTCCACCGAGGTCTTTACCCGCGAGCTGACCATGCCCGCCATGACGGAGCAGCAGCTGCGCTACAACCTGCCCTACGAGTTCCGCGACTTCCTTACGGACGAGAAAAGCAAGTACTACTTTGACTACTCCATGCGCGACATTCTCCGCGACCAGGACGGCTATCCCACCGAGATGACGCTGCTGGCCTGCGCCATGCTCAAGGAGACGGCGGAGCGCTACCGCGCCATGATGCGCCGCGCCGGCTTCAAGCTGCAGGTCCTCACCCCCAGTGAGTGTGCCTACGCCGGCGTGCTGGCGGCCTACTACCGCCGCACCGGCCTGCCCCAGCGGGATATGTGCATCGTCAACCTGGGCTACACCGCCGCCTATCTCTACATCTACCGCGGCGCCTTCTTCGAAAGCCGCCGGGAGATCGACCTGGGCCTGAACCGTCTGGAGCAGCTGGTAGCGGAGCACTGCGGCGTGGATATCCATGTGGCCCACAGCTATGTGCTGCAAAACTACAACGACGTGCTCTCCTCCGACTATGCCCAATCGTTTTACGCCCGCATCGCCGTGGAGGTGATGAAGGCCGTCAACTTCTTCAACTACAACAACCGGCAGCAGGAGCTCACTGACCTGTGCCTGTGCAGCGGCGGCTGCAATATCATCCCCCTGCGTCAGGCGCTGGCCGAGACCACCCACCTGCACCTGCACACCGCCCAGGAGCTGCTGGGCGACGATGTGACCCTGGATGAGCCGTGGATGTATCTCCGCGCCATCGGCGGCGTGGACGAGGGACTGAGAGGAGGTCTGCAATGATCGCGGAAAAGAACGGCATCACCGTGGATACGCGCACTGCCGCGCCCGCGCGGAAAATGATAAAGTGCCCCCAGAAGACCGGCATCAACCTGAACCTGCAGGAGGACCGCCAGCGTGACCGCCGGACCCTGCTCATCGGTATTCTGGCCATTGCGGCGCTGGTAACCGTTGTGGTCAACTTCGGCGTGCTCCAGCAGTATCGCCGTCTGGACAAGGCCCAGGCCGCCTACGACCGCGTCCACACCCAGTATGTGAGCGCCCAGGAGGCCCTGTCCGACTACGACCGCGTCCTGCTGGAATACCGCACCTACTCCATGGACTGGATGACCGCCGCCGGCAGCGAGGACATCCCCGCCGCCGTGGACCGTCAGGCTGCCCTGGACCTGCTGGAGCAGGAGATGCTCAGCCATGGCTCCCTCACGGCGCTTCAGATCACCCAAAACACCATGAACGTGGATATGTCCGGCATGACCCTGGACCAGATCTCCGCCATGTTCGCCCGCCTGCGCCTCTCCCCCATCGTGGACAGCGTCTCCCTCAGTGTCGCCTCCACGGAGGAGGGCAAGGCCGCCACCATCATGGATTTCACCGTCCGCATCGAACTGCGCCAGCCGGAGGAGGTGTCTCAATGAACCGCGAGCTTACCAAGCGGGAAAAGACCCTGCTGCTGGTCCTGGTGGTGCTGGTGCTGGTCCTGGGCTACTGCAAGCTGTTTCTGGAGCCCATCGACCGCCAGATAACCTCCTTCCGCACCAACACCGACATCGAGCAGGCCGAGCTGGACACCGACCGTGTCCGTCTGGCCCAGCTGGAGCAGATGCAGCAGGCCATTGCCGCCATCAAGGCCTCCGGCCAGGAGCGTGCCCTGCCCCAGTACGATAACGACCAGGCCCTGATGACCGAGCTGGACAAGCTCATGGCCGCCACCCTGCAATACGAGGTGGACTGCACCGAGGGCACCACCCAGGAGGGCTATCTCGTGCTGCGCCCCGTGACGCTGACCTACCAGACCGCTTCCTACGCCCAGTCCCGCCAGATCATCGACGCGCTGAGCGCCAGCGCCAATGTCAACTTCCTCTCCAACGTGGACGTACAGTATGATGCCGACAAAGCACAGTACAAAACCGTGCTTCACCTCATCTTTTTCGAGCTGATGCCCTGACTGCGTCCCCACCATTTTTCCGCCCGCGTCCCTTTGCGGGGCAGCGTATCGATTGTGTTATGCAAAAAAAGCTCTCAAAACAGAATAATTCCGGCTTTACGCTGTCCGAAGTCCTCATCGCGGTCGCCATCCTGATCGTGCTGATGGGCCTGGCCATGATCCCCATCACCCGCCATCAGCGCGACCTGCGCCAGACAGAACTGGACGCCAAGGCGGAGATCGTCTACCACGCGGCCCAGAACAAGCTGTCCGAGCTGCTGGCCAATGGCCGCATTTCCGACTGTTATGCGGAGGATCTGCAGCCCCTGAACAACACGCCGCTGGACGCCGCCGAGAGAAAAACCTCCCTGCACTATGTGACCTCCGCCGCCAAGACCGGCGAAGGCTCCGCCGCCGAGGCTATCCTCCCGGAGGACCAGGTGGACCGCCAGCTGTGGGACAACCATTGGGTGATCGAGCTCGACCCCGCCAGCGGCAGCGTCTACGCCGTGTTTTACAGTGAAAAACCCCTGACCTACGACTTTGACAGCTTCAATCCCCTGCGGTTCCGTGATGGCCGGCTGAGCGCCGGCGCCACCGTGGGCTATTACGGCGGCGACAGTGTGCAGTCCGAGATCACCGGCAAGCTGACGCCCCATATGGAGATCATCAACAAAGAGCAGCTTCTTCTGCGCGTCACCTGCGACACGCCTATGGAGCCGCTGCACTTCTATGTGACCGTCTCCGACGGCGTCCACAGCACCTCCCGCATCGAGCTGACCGGCAGCGAGGTCAAGACCGACTATCTCACCTACACCGCCACCATGGTCCTGGACTCTCTCACGGACGGTATGCGCTTCGGCCAGCAGGCCCGCTTCAAAAACAAAAATCTGACCCCCGGCGCGGACCTGACCATCACCATGGATGTGACGTGTGAGAACCGTCTGGTGGACTCCGCCTCCGGCACGCTGACCGCCAACAGTCTGTTTGCCGAGGTTCGCGGCGGCGACACCGCCGTTGTTACCTACGCCCGCCACCTGCAAAATCTGGACACGGCCTCCCGCTTGCCCGACAGCATCACCCGCGCCGTGCAGGAGCAGGATATCCAATTTGTCAACGAAAACACCGACGACGGCTGGGACCGTCTGTACGGCTCCCGCACGTTCACGCCCATCACCAACAGCCGCCTGACCTACTGCGAGAGCAAGGCCACCGTGAACGGCCAGGTATACCACCCGGTCATTTACGGTCTGACCGTGAACACCACCGGCGACGGCGGTCTTTTTGCCGCCTTCTCCGGCACGCTGAAAAACCTGCGCCTTTGCGGCGCCGACATCACCGCCTCCGGCAATGCCGGCGGCCTGGCCGGCCGTCTCAGCGGCAAGACCGAGATCCTCGACTGTCAGGTGTATCTCAGTCCCACCCGCGACAAACTCAGCACCAAGACCGAACAGGACATCTGGCTCCGCGGCAGCACGGCGGGCGGTCTGGCAGGATACTGCGACGGCACGCTGACCATCCGCCGCAGCTTCGCGGCTACCGTGATTCAGGGCGTCCGCTATGCCGGCGGCCTGGTGGGCAATACGGACAGTGCTGCTCTGACTGTGGACCATTCCTACGCGGACTGCTACCTGTACGCCGCCGCCAATAACGGCGTCGCCGGCGGCCTGATAGGCGCCTGCAACGGCACCGCCAATATCGCCCTGTCCAACTGCTACGCCGCCGGCTTCCAGAGCGCCGGCACCACCGCCGGTCTCTCCGGCGGTGAGCTCTCCGGCGGCGACAGCCTCAAGGCCTGTTACAGTGCCTGCGTCCGCCTGGGCACCGACATGAAGCTGACCTACTCCACCGTCAAGCCCCCCGCTGCCGGCACGGACCCGGCTGACATAGACGCTGTCTATTACCTGTTCCCCAGCCGGAACGATCTGCCCCGCACCAGCTTCGTCAATTACGCCGAATGGAGCGGCCAGAACCGCGCAGAGGGCGTAAAGGTCCTGGGCACCGCCTTTACCGCGGAGACAAGCGACACCGTGGCCTACAACCTCATGGACAACATGGGCCTGAGCACCTACTCCTACCCCCGGCTCACCGGTCTGTCCCACTACGGCGACTGGCAGGCGGATTTCGAGTCCGGCGCACTGGCCTACTATGAAAAATACAGCGACGGCACCTACGGCTTCCTGGGTGCCAACCGCTCCACCCTCCGTTCCGGCGGCACCGTCGTGGATGACGGCTACGGCATGGTCTACCGCGCCCAGCCCACGGACGCCATCACCGTTGCCTATACCCTGGGCGATACGGCACGCACCGCCACCCTGTGGAATTCCATCAAACTCGACAGCGAATACTGGCTGGTACGCCTGCCCGACGAGTTGGTCTATACCAGTGAGGTGTCCCCCGCCTTCTACCGTCAGGTGACGGTGGATGACATCTCCTACTTCTTCAATCCCCACTTCGCCTGCCGCGTGATCCAGAGCGCCGCCCTGCCCAGCGCCCCGGCGGAGGTTGGCATCCGCACAGCCCGTCATCTGCATGACCTGAGCCTGTATTACGACACCTACCGTACCCTGCTGGACAAGACAGCCGTCTTCCGGCAGGAGCGCCCCATCGACTACAACAGCTACGCCCGTCTCACGGTGCACACGCAGCCGCCTATCGGCGCCGCTGACGGCAAGCCTTTCATCCACACCTACGACGGCGGCGGCTATACCATCGCAGCGCCCTCCTTTACCAGCGCCGTCAACACCGACGGCACCAGCTATGCCGGTATGTTCGGTCTGAACCGGGGCACCCTGCGCAATATCATACTGCTCACCGCCAATAAGGATCGTACCGTTTCTCTGGAAGGTCAGCTCTCTCTGCAAACCGCCTGCATCGGCGCCCTGACCGGCTGCAACGAGGGCACGGTCTACAACTGCGCCGCCGCGGGCTTCTCCGTGAACGGCGACGCCCGTCACGGCAGTATCCTGTATCTGGGCGGCCTGGTGGGACGCAACAGCGGTACGGTCCGCGCCTCCGGCGTCAGCGCACCGCGCCTTTTCGCCAATAGCCTGTTCGCCACGCTCTGCACCGGCGGCTTCGCTGGCGGCAACAGTGGCGTTGTCCAGCAGTGCTACGCCATGGCCGACATTGAGATCGGCACGATCAACGGCGGCGGCGTGACGCTGGGCGGCTTTGCCGGCAGCAACACCGGCTCTCTCCGCGCCAGCTACTGCGCCACAGCCATGACTTCACCCAGTGCGGATATTCACGGCTTTGCCCCCACTGCCGGCGGCGTATCCGGCTGCTGCTACCTCAACGGCGGCACATACCGCTTTGTAGACAGCGTTCACCTATACCAGTACACGGACAGATCCGGCGCAGCTCCGGTGAACGAGCCGGCCCTGCGCGGCATGGCCACCCGGCTGGGCGGCTTTGGCGTCGTCTCCGCCGCCAATACCTTCCAGCACGATAAGACCCTGGACTCCGCCGGCAAGGCCTACCCCTATCCCGGCATCGTCGTCGGCCACGACGGCAGCCGCGTCCATTACGGCGACTGGGTGACCCCTGCCGATATGGGCGTTCTGGGCCTGCTGTACTGGGAATATGAGTCCAAGCCCACCGGCAGCGGCTACTATTTCTCCTCGATCGGTGTCGAGGACGGCGAATACAAGACCAACAGCAGTCTCTGTGTCTCCCATGACGACGGCGGCACCGTCACTGCTTACGGCTACGGTTACTATTGGTCCGCCGGCAGCACCACCGAGCCTGAGCTCTCCACCGGCATCACCGTGACCGGCACTCGCTATACCTGGGCGGCCGATGACCTGCACCGGCAGATGCCGGAATTCAATTTCGTCACCTACAAGACCTCCGATAACGGTCTGCACCTGACCAGCGGCACCCAGGCCAACGATGCCTGGACGCTGACCCACGAGGACGCCGCGCTGACCTACACCGTCAGCCCCTTCTTTGCCGATTCCTTCGCCCTGTCCTCCAACAATGCGCCGGGAACGGCCTCCAAGCCCTACCAGGTACGCTCCATAGCGCAGCTGCAATACATCAACTGGAGCTACATCAACGGTCAGGGCAGCACGACGCGCGATGTCACAGGCAGTAATAGTGACTACAAGTATTATCCCTATCTGCAATACACCAACCGCCGCGACAATGCGCTGCAGACAAAGGCGATGGCGCTGGCCGGCGACAGCACCGGCGGCCCCCGTCCTATCCTCACCTGGCAGCAGACCCACGACCTCAACGGCGCAGGACACGGCACCGCCACCGACGGCACGGCCGCAAACTATGACTTCCACCCCATTGCCGGTGCGGTGAACAACGGTCAGTTGAACAACAGGGGCAATGAAACCTATGATCTGACGCTGTACAACTGGTTCGGCGGTATCTACGACGGCGGCAACTACTACATCAAGAATGTGAACATCACCTCCCATTGCTACAACGTGGGTCTGTTCGGTACCACCGCCGGCGCAGAGATCAAAAACATCGTGCTCTACAGCGACAACGACGCCGTTATCCAGCGCAAGACCGACGCCACCCCCGCCTCCGGTGCCACCGGGCCGGAGAATTACGCCACCTCCTACGCCCTGGGCGGTCTGGTAGGCATTGCCTACGACTATGATGAAAACCTGAAGGACAAGACGAAGGTCAGCACCATCAGCAACTGCGCTATCGCCGGCTACACCGTGACCGACAACAGCAAAAACCGGCAGTTCTTGGGCGAAGCCGCCATCGGCGGGCTGGTGGGCGTATCCAGCGCCAATCTGAACAGGTGCTCCGCCGTGGTCAAGCTGAATATCAACTGTACCCACCGCTACGCCAGTGAAACAAACACCGGCGCCATGAACAAGGCCCAGTGGGGCAACTATGTCCGCGTGGGCGGCCTGGTGGGCGGCGTCCGCTATGATGTGTCGGACTGCTACACCGGCGGCAGCATCACCGTCGCCAACGATCTGCTGAACGAGCGCATCCTTACCGGCAACAGCACCAACACCGCCTTCGTGGATCGCTATGAGTCGACGCCTAAGGCCGTCAAAATGACCCAGGGCGGCGCAGAGGCCGGCCCGGACACCTACGTGTACATCGGCGGCATCGGCGGCAGCGGCTTCTCCGCCACCTTCTCCAACTTCTCCGGCAGCAAGGACGGCCAGCCCACCTACAACAACTGCTACACCTACGTGACCTTCCCTGCCATGGAGGGCACCATCACCGGCATCTCCCTCATCGGCAGCATCGCCGACCGCGCCGGTGTGAGCGGCGGCACTGCCCGGCTGACCATCAACAACTGCTACTACCTGGACAGCAGCGCCGCGATCTCCTTCGGCAACCTCCCCACCTTCTACAGCAAGTCCAACAGTACCTGGTCCCCATCCCAGGGGCAATACATCTACACCTACTACTCCCTGGCCACCCTGCTGAACACCGATGCCGCGCGGATGGATATGCTCCGTGGCGATCTGAGCTATCTGTCCAAGTACACCTGGAACACCGGCAGCAGCCCCTACACCATCAACGGCCTGACAGCCCTGAGCTACGAGCAGATGTCCGGCCGTGCGGACATCGACGGAAAGAGCTTCACCGCGCTGCTGAACGGCGGCAGCGACGACGGCAGCTTCCACTGGGTCACCACGGAGGAAAACGGCCAGTCGGCCCACGGCAAATACAGCTTCCCCGGCAGCGCGGCAGCCCTCCGCGGACAGGACTACCCCTTCCCCACCGTATTGACCCAGGGCACCGCCTGCCTGCACTACGGCGAATGGCCCACCCGCGGCCTGTACTGGAGCAGCGGCGTCCTTTCGCTGGACCGTATCACCACCCCCAGCGTCACACTGTCGCTGCACTTCACCCAGGACACCGACGCTGACGCCGTCCCCGTCATCACCTGCTCCCGCGAGGGCATCGTGAATGTCTCCGTACCGCAGGCACAGACGCCCCCGGCAGACGTCAGGCACAGCTACTCCGTGACCCTCACCGGCCTGTCGGTCGGCTCTACCGAGGTCTTCGCCACGCTGGGCGGCTATACCGCCCGACTGCTGGTGAGCGTCACCTCCACGCTGGACATCTCCGTGGACGGCCTGCCCGGCGATGACTTCTTTGTCGGTGCCACCTGTAATTTAACGCTCACCGCCCGCGACAGCCACGGCAGCGCACTGGATGTCAACTGGACAGTCACGCCCCAGTACGGCAACAGTGTCCTCACGGCCTCTGTTCCCGTTACCAAGGCCGACCGTACGGCCTCTGTCACCCTCACCGCCACCGGTGAGGGCGAGGACCGCACCATGGTCACCGCCACCTACACCGCCGGCGGCGAGAGCTTCACCAGCAAGCTGCCCCTTGTGCTTCCCGTCCGTATGCAGGGCGTGCTGGGCATCGCCAACACCTCCGACGAACCCCCTGTCTATCAGCAGGGCGTCATGAATAAGGACGGCACGGCCTTCACGGACGACGTGCCCTCCGGCGCGCCGTACACCGACCGCCCCGCCTACGCCGGTGCCAAGCTGTACCTGTACAGCCGGGGCAGCGCCGCCACCTTTGACGGTCTCTCCGTCTCCGGCGTCACCGTCAAAGGCGGCGCCGACGCCACGGAGTACGTCCTCCGGCCCATGCCCGTCTCCAACGACGAGGACACCTCCGTCCTCCATCCCGACGTGTTCCGCGCCGAGAACGACGACTTCCGCGTCACCGTGGGCACACCGGCAAAGGACACCACCAGCGCCTTCACCTACCGTCCCCTGACGGTCAAGGGGCGCAGCCAAGGCCAGATCACCCTCACCGTCACATTGACGGACGCCGAAAACCACGCCTTCACCCTGTCCATTCCCTACACCCTGACGGAGGAGGACACCCGGGTGACCGCCACCCTCCGGGTGGATGAGCAGGCGTTCACCCTGTCTGTCCCCTACGGCACAGCGCCTACGGCGGAGGACGTGGCCCGGCTTCTGACGGACAACGGCATCTCCCCGGACACCATCGACAGCTGGACCCCGGACATCACCCAGCCGCTGTATGCCGACACGGCCTTCACCGCCGTGCGCAAAACGACGGACAGCGGCGGCGCCCCCACCGTCCCGGACGCCGATACCCCCGCTTCCGGCAGCAAGGACCCGGAGGACACGCCCTCCGACGATCCATCCGCCCCGGACAGCAGCAGCTCCGGCACCGATCCCACGCCCGAGCCGTCACCGGACACCCTTCCATGACCCACCACAGAAAGGAGGCCCTCCCGTGCACAAACTGAAAAACCAACAGGGCGCCACGCTGATGATGGCCCTCCTTCTGCTGCTGGCGGCCAGTATGGTCAGCGCGGTGATCCTCACCGCCGCCACCTCCTCGGCCCGCCGTCTGGAGAATGACCGGGCTGCCCGGCAGGCGTATCTGACGGTCAGCTCCGCGGCCCGTCTGCTGCGTGATGATATCCTGAACGCCTCCTTTGTCCAGGAGACGGTGAAAACCACCTATACCAATGACACCTCCACCGAAACGAGCCGCGAAACGACCTCACCCACCGGGTTTACGGCCGCATGGCTCAAGGCCGGCAAGGCCGCCGTGGACAGGGACAGCGGCAAAAGCTTTACCGACACCATCACCCTCTCCGTGGACGGGCTGGACGATGTCTCCGCCGTCTTTACCATGGCGCCCAATTACGACATCACCATCGTCCTGC
>ERZ827512.3178-NODE-3178-length-11882-cov-5.011668_pt1 | contig 11882 bp, 8 predicted proteins | sample MGYA00519916_ERZ827512 | MGnify/ENA primary metagenome ERZ827512 (study PRJEB31778, sample SAMEA3449335) | human gut metagenome | biome: human gut; feature: human-associated habitat; material: faeces | place: United Kingdom | collected 2010/2012 ... | reverse complement strand
GGGCTGCGGCCCCTTATCAACCCTGGGTTTTTTGACAGACTGTTTCGAGTAAATGGCATGAGCCATTTACTCGAAAACCTATTGTCCTATCTTTATCACGAACACGGCAGGCATTAGCCCGCCCGCCTCGGTCCTGACCTCCGTGACGAGCCTTAAGCCGGGATGCTCCCGAATCAGCTTCTTGAGCAGAGTGTATTCCATAGTGTACAGTATTGCCACGCCGCCCCGGCGGAGCCATTTGGGAAGGTTTTCCAATATGCCGGCGTAAAGCTTTTCGTTTGACTTATGGCTGCCGACGCGATTGCCAAAGGGGAGATTTGCCACCAGCTCGTCATATGGCCGCTCCGCAGTGAAGCGCATGCAGTCGTTGTGTACGAATTTGGCAATGCTGCCGGCGGCCTCTGCATTGCTGCGGGCTATGTCTATGGCCTTGTTTGATATATCAACCCCGGTAAGGCCGGCACAGGAGTAAAGCTTTTCCCGCTCTATGAGAAATGTGCCGCTGCCGCAGCAGGGGTCCAGCACCCTGGCGTCCTTTCCGCCCAGGAAGAACTCCGCGTATTTCAGTATGGCGGCCGCCGTCGCGGGGTGCATGCTGGCCGGCAGGGCCTGGAGCCGGTAGCTGAACCTTTCGTCCTTTATGGTAAGCAGCTTTGCGTACATGAATGCGCCGCCGTTGCCGCCTATCTCCACCCTTATCTCCACCTCATAGTTGTTGGGGCAGTTGAGCAGCGTCTCGCCGTCCATGACCGCTATCATCCTGCGGGCTATGGCCAGCCTGTCTATATTGCCCTCCCCCCTTATCTCCAGCCTGTAGCCGAAGGGAGGCTTGCCGGTATGGCAGGCGGGCAGCAGCTTTTCGAGAAAGCTCTTTGCCTTTATGCCCATGGACTTCGGGTCGGGGTTTGAGTTGGCGGATATCTCGATGAGCGCCTCGGTAAAGCAGCGGCAGGCGAAAAGCCCCATCATGTCATCCGTATGCACGTGTACGTCGCCGCGGTGTACGGCGGACACCCTGAAACCATGCTCGGCAAGCTCCCGGGCCAGAGGGTCGGATAGCTTATCCGGGGAACGCAGCTCTATTTCGCAGGGCCTATTAAGCGCGGTAAATTCGTGCTTTTCGAAGGTGAGAAAGCTTCGCATGGCGGTTTTGTAGGCCTCTGTTTCCGCCTCGAAATGCACCTTTTCATCTTCGCTGTTTGCCGGCTGTATAGTATATGAGGCGAGAGCCGCCTTGGCCTCATCCCCTCCTATGGAGCCTAAGGACAGCAGCATCGAAGGCCGCACGAAGCGGGTATCCTCTACTGAAAGGGCCTGCTTCAGGTATTTCACGTCCGAGGGGACCTTCAGCTGACCCATGAGAACCGCGGCATTCTTGCGGAGCTTGGGTTGATTGGAAAGCAGGGCGTTTCGAAGGGCCTCGCGCTCGCTGCCCATGATATCGTTAAGCTGCCTTGCGTATTTTTCCTGCTTTGCGCAGCGGCAGAGAAAAGCGCACGCGGCGGAGTTGCCCTCCGAAAACAGCTCGTAAGCGAAGGGGAACGCCTCGGAGGCGTAGTGCATCATGTGCTCGGGGCCGTTGGGCAGCGCAAGCCTCTGGGCCACTACCTCTTTGGTAAGCGCCTTGTGCGCCACAGAGGAACCGTAGCTGTCCCTGTTTTTGCCGTTGCTTCTTTTGTGGCAGTTCATCTTTTACTCCCCTCCGATTCGGACCGTATGACGTCCAGCACCTCGTCGGTGCCGTCCGCGGTGGAGTCGCCGCTCATGGCGGAAATAAAGCTGAGCCTTCTGTCGTAAAGGTCGTGTATGCTGTCGAACAGGGTGTCCGGCGTAAGGCCGGCCTGATCCAGCGTCATGGCATAGCCCTTGCGGGCAAAATAGCCGGCGTTGAGTATCTGGTCGCCCCGGGAGGCGGAAAGGGGTAGCGGTATAAGCAGGGCGGGCTTTGCAAGTGCCAGAAACTCGAATATGGCGTTGGCGCCGGCACGGGAGAGTATTATATCCGCCGCGGCGAAAAGGTCGGGCAGCTCCTTTGAGATGTACTCGTACTGGACATAGCCCGGTTCGGCTATGGAAGCATCCTTCTTGCCCTTGCCGCAGAGGTGGATAATGTCGAAGGAGCGGGTCAGCCGCGGCAGCGCCGATCGCAGCGCGTCGTTTATGGCCTGGGCGCCCTGGCTGCCGCCCATGGTAAGGAGTATGGGCTTTTCGCCGGAAAAGCCGGTAAAGTCCAGCCCTCTCTGCCTGTCGCCCCGGTAAAGCTCGGGCCGTATGGGGGTGCCGGTATGGACGCCCTTTGCGCCGACGTATTTTAGAGTATCTTCGAAGGTGACGCATACCCTGTCTGCAAACCTGGCGGTTATCTTATTGGCCAGGCCGGGAGTATAGTCGCTCTCGTGGGCGACTATGGGCGCCATGCCCTTTGCCGCTATGACTACGGGCACCGACACAAAGCCCCCCTTTGAAAACACCACGTCCGGCTTTACCTTGTTAATGATGCGCTTGGCCTGGAATATGCCGCCTACAACCTTGAATGGGTCGGTAAGGTTCTTCAGCGAAAAGTACCTGCGCAGCTTGCCGGCGGATATGGTGTGATAGGTCACGCCCTCAAGGCCGTCCACAAGGCTTTTTTCTATTCCATCGGCTGTGCCTATGTAGTGTATCTCGTAGCCCTCCGCCCTGAGCCTTGGCAGCAGCGCCAGATTGGGTGTGACGTGGCCGGCAGTTCCGCCGCCCGTTAGGATAATCTTCTTTGACATGGTTATATTTCCTTTATATTATATAAAATCAAATAGCGCACTAATCTGCACCGCCGTATTGCCGTTACAGCGAGAGCCGGCGAGAAGAACCTGTCTCATTTTCATTATTATGCCACGAAAACGATTATTGTTTCTGAAATTATATCACCCTGCCGCGATTGCCGCAAGGCGTATGCTGTGGTATTATTAAAGGGGCTGCGGCCCTATGATATTATAAACGGCGCAAAGGAGAGGCGTGTATGAGACTGAGGGATATGAATCCAGGCGAGGCGCTGGCGGCCGCGGCTGCCATGACCCTGAGGCTCGGGGGCTTTTCGAAGGCGGCGGAGCTCATGGGGGAGCTGCTCATGGATACCTGGACAACGAATTTCCCTGGCGCTCTCGGCGCATATCACAGGCTCACGGAATATATGCTGTCCTCCCCCGCCAGGAGGGTCACAGGGGACCTGTGGCGGGATCAGCTTTTATACGAAATAATACAGACGGAACACCCCTTTGCCCTCTCTGCTGCCAGGGGCATACGGGATGAGGCGCAGCTCATGGCTATGAGGGAGCGGCTTGAGATAATGGGCGAGCTTTCCACCCTTACCTCAGAGCGCGTGGCCCGGCTCATAAGTGAAAGGGGCAGAAGTTCAAGGGCAAACGACGCTGTGGCCATGAAGTCCACCGCCATATGGTCGGGAGGCAGCATATCAAACCTTCCGCGCCGGAATAGCGAGGAGGAGCAGACGGCGCAGCTGCCGCTGGAGTTTACCCCATGGAAATACGGCCAGGCCGGGCTTACGGACAGCTTCGTATCAGATGAGGCGCTGGAGGAGATGTATCGCCGCTTTCTCGAGACGGCTGATTGGGGCGAGCTTACCGAAGATATATGGAACTTTTTCGCATCCTACGGTACGGGGGAATTTTTGCAGCATCGCTTCTTCAGAATTGAAGATGGCCGCCTGGCGCCTATGGAGGAGCCGGAGGCGATAGTTCCGCTTTCCGCCTATGAGGAGCAGCACAGCCGGCTGATGGAAAACACCATACGCTTCATGCGGGGGGAGAAGGCGGTGAACATGCTGCTGCTGGGCGGCATGGGGACCGGCAAAACGGCTCAGGCGGTGTCACTGCTTCAGGAGCTGCCTGAAGTGCGGCTGATAATTGTCCCCGAGGGGGAGACGGCACATATCCCCGGGCTTTTGCAGAGGCTTTCGGGCCAGCCGCTTAAATTCATACTGCTGCTGGACGATATAGCTGCGGACGGCGATGGCATAAGGCTCCTGTCCTCCGTCACAGCGGGCTTTCGGGCGATTCCGCCCAACATACTCATATACGCCACCTCCCGGGAGGAGGGCGGCCCTCTGCCGGGGCGTATAACCTTCCGCTACCCGGCCCTTAAAGAATTTACAGGCATGATATCCGAATTCCTTGAGGCTGAGGGAAAGTATTCGGACGCGCAGGCCATACACAACGCGGCGCTGGACTATCAGGTGGACGCCCGGGAAAGGCTCACGGTTACCGGGGCGCTTATGATAGCGGGCGAGATGGAAGAGTAATACAGAAACTTTCGAAAAAGTGGCGCTCAGCCACTTTTTCGGGCTTTCTCATTGGGCATCGGCCCCTGAAGCTTTTTAAACGGCCTATTATTTTTTTATACGGCCTATTATATTATTTATAATTTTCGTCGGGCTTTTCTTTTCTCTTTGCTTCTTTCTCACCATCAGTTGACAAAGGCACACAAGGTTTTAGGAGCCAAACAGCACGGCATAACTGTGTCGTCCTCATTTGAAATACAACCAGTATTTCTGCACTCGTCCTCCTTGTTCTGCCATACTCTTTGGCTTCTAAAACTCGAAGACCCTAAAGAGCTTGTTTTGAGGGCGATCCAAGGCCGAGGAGCGCAGTACTACTGGGCGTAATACAAGCGACGAGAACGCAGGAGCACCCCAAAACAAGCCTTTAGGGCTTGTGCGCTCTTGTCAACTGATGGTGTCTTTTCTCCTGAAAAGAAAAGAGAAAGAAGGAGGGTGAAAAACCACTGCCCCGGCGGGGCGGCTTTTTCACCTCAAAACTCTTTGCCATATTACAAACTCTATGCTAAAATGTAATTTGGTAAAGTTTGAACGCAATTTTTCAAGGAGGGATACTTATGAAGATATACAACACCATGACCCGCAAAAAGGAGGAGCTGGTGCCGCTGGTGCCGGGCGAGATAAGCATGTACGTATGCGGCCCGACGGTATACAACTTTATTCACATAGGCAACGCAAGGCCGCTGGTGGTGTTCGATACCCTCAGGCGGTATCTTGAATATAAGGGCTACAAGGTAAGGTTCATATCCAACTTTACAGATATAGACGACAAGCTCATCCGCCGGGCCAACGAGGAGCACACCACGGTGCCGGAGCTTGCGGATAAGTATATAAAGGAATACAGGCAGGATGCGGAGGGCCTCTGCGCCGAGCCTGCCACCTGCAATCCCCGGGCTACCGAGCACATACCCCAGATAATCAAGCTGGTGGAGACCCTGATAGAAAAGGGTCATGCATATCCCGTAGCAAACGGCGATGTATATTTCTCCGTCCGCTCCTTCCCGGGCTACGGCAAGCTTTCAGGCCAGTCCATAGACGACCTTGAGTCCGGCGCCCGCATAGAGCCGGGAGACCTGAAGAGGGATCCTCTGGACTTCGCCCTCTGGAAGGGCGCCAAGCCCGGCGAGCCGGCGTGGGACTGCCCCTGGGGCAAAGGCCGCCCGGGCTGGCATATAGAGTGCAGCGCCATGAGTATGGAGCTTTTAGGCCCCACCTTCGACATTCACGCGGGCGGGCAGGATCTCATATTCCCGCACCATGAAAACGAGATAGCCCAGAGCGAGGCGGCCACAGGCAAGCCCTTCGCAAGGTACTGGATGCATAACGGCTATATAAATGTAGATAATCAGAAGATGTCCAAGTCCCTTGGCAACTTCCGCCTGGTGCGGGACATAGCTCAGGAATTCGACCTTGAGGCCGTCCGCCTGTTCCTGCTCTCCGCCCAGTACAGGAACCCCATCAATTTCACCCGTGAGCTTATCGAGCAGGCCAACACCGCCCTCACCCGTATCCGCACCGCCCGGGAACGCCTTGCCGAAGCTAAGGAAGGCCCCGCTACCGCAGAGGACGAGAGCTTCATCGCCTCCCTTGCGGAGCATGAAAAGAGGTTCTGCGACGCCATGGACGACGACCTGAACACCGCAGACGCGCTGGGCGCAATGTTCGACTACGCCCGGGCTGTCAACACCTTCGTTACCGAGCCCCGGAGCCGGGAGGCGCTTGACAGGGCGGCAAAGCTCTTTGACGATATGACCAACGTGCTGGGCATACTCCAGCACAGTAAGTCGGAGGAATTCCCCAAAGAGGCGGTCGCTCTGCTAAACGAGCGCGCAGAAGCCCGCAAGGCCAAGAACTGGGCCCGGGCAGACCAGATCCGCGAGGAGCTGAAGGCCATGGGCTTTGCGGTGGAGGACAGCAAGGAGGGCGCAAAGCTGAAGAGGCTGTAAAGGGCGCGCCTGCTAAAAAATCCACGGATTCAGCCAATACATTTTTGAACAATATTTTAAATCATTACCATATGCCTTGAAATAAGGGATATTGGTTGATAAAATCAGGAGGAAATAATCATTGGGAAGCGATATGCTTTCGCTCTTTAGCCTTATAATAGGCGTGTACCTCATATATGCCGCCATAGTCGGGCGCGGCAAGCTGTATGAGAACGAGTACCTGAACTGTCCGAGGGAGCAATACGTCAAGGGCCTGCGCATACTGGCTGCCATATCCGGCGTGCTGCTCACGGTTTCCAACCTTCTGGAGTATCTTGGCGTCATAGCCTACGGCTCCCCCATAGCCATCGCGCTTTGGGCGCTGGGCTTTGCAAGCCTGATAGTCATGATGGTGTACTCCTCGAAAAAGACCGACAGAAAGGCTGCGGCGGCGGGGCATAAGACCGCCGCGTCCGCCGAAAAAAAGGACTATGATCCTCTTCGCGCCGCCTTCGTGTTCGACGATGATGAGGACGTATCCCAAAAGAAAGAAAAATAAGAAATCATTCTGAAAGGAAAGCGTTTATGAAAAAGACTATTATCCGCATCGTAGCAGTGGCCATGCTGGCACTGATGGTGCTGACCGCACTTCCCGCCTTCGCTTATAATATCGTAGGCACGGCGGCGGCCCAGACCCCCGTCTACAAGGACACCAAGGGCAGGAAGGTCGAGCTGTATGTCAGCGGCCCCGTCACCATAAACAGGCAGGATAACAAATCCGGCATGTACAACGTCACCGTCAGCTATGACGGCAAGACCTACACCGGCTGGGTATACCCCTCCGCCATCTCCGGCATAGGCTATGACAAGAGCACCGGCGGCTCTGCCTCCGGCTCCACCTCCGGCACCACCGGCGGCACGACCTCCGGCGTCACCGGCACCTATACCGCCACCATCGCCACCGGGGCGGCCATAAACGTCAACGGCGCCAACTACCCCGTAAGCGTAGGCGGCAGCATCAACGTCAACTACCGCGACGCGGCCGGAACTCAGGTAAACGTGACCGTAGGCAACGTCACCGGCTGGGTAGCCGCCTCCTCCCTCTCCGGCTTTAGAAGGAACGGCTCCTCCATAAGCCTTTCCGACCTGCCCACCAGCGGCGGAACCACCGGCGGTATCATCGGCGGCACTACCACCCCCGCCCCCACCCCCTATGTAAACCAGAACCAGAACACCGCCAGCGGCACCTTCTCAGCAAACCTCGCTGCGGGCACTGCTATTACCAATAACGGCAAGACGGTAGGCATCGTGCAGAACGCGGGCAACGTCACCGTCAACTACCGCGACGCTTCCGGCTCTCAGGTATACGTCACCATAGGCAGCGTGGCGGGCTGGGTACCCGCAAGCGCCATCTCCAACCTCAGGAGCACAAGCTCCGGCTCCATCAACGTAGCCAACCTGCCCACCAGCGGCGGCGCCATAGGCGGCACTGCCGGCTCCGAGGTAAGGGCATACGACAAGGCCAAGAGCGCCGTATCCAAGGACAAGAACATATACGTCCGCTCTACCGCCACCAGCTCCACCAAGGGCGCTACCAAGCTGCGCAATATGCGGGGCAAGACCTTCACCGTGCTGGGCACCGACAGCACCGGCAGCTTCCTGTATGTGGACTACAACGGCACCCGGGGCTTCGTCCGGGCTCAGGACTTCACCTTCACCAGCGGCAACGTGGTGGAGCAGAAGCCCAACAACAACACCGGCACAAACGGCGGCAACGTGACCTCCAACAACACCGGCATGGCCGCCATAGGCACCCCCGCAGGCAAGGGCACCGGCTCCAGCTCCGAAAAGTGGGGCAGCATCAGCATACCCGGCGCGGGCACCTACCCCATCTACGGCAATTATATCGGCGAAAAGAAGGGCAAGACATACTATTACTATGACTATGTGCTCCGCAAGAGCTACTACTACGTACACACCACCACGGCCCAGGGCTCTCAGGTAGCGGTGGTAATGGGCCACAACAACCGCAAGAAGGTAGGCACCTCAAATTCCTACTTCCACAACCTGCACCACATCCAGAACGCCATACTGGGCAAGTCCAGCTGCGAAAAGTGCAAGGCGAGCTGCTCAGGCTACGGAAAGAGCATTTCCGCAAGCTGGGAGGGCAGCAGCAGCTGGGAGGTAGTGGCCTTCTTCGAGGTACCCAAGAACAAGGCGTATAAGAACATACTGGCTCAGATGGCTCAGCCCTGGAACTACACGACCTCGCAGTACCTTTCCAGCGTGGCGTCCTATGTAAATACCTTCTCGGGCAAGAGCTGGGCGAACACCTCCGCCCTTACCGATAACGGCAAGTACATGATGCTCGTCACCTGCGGCGACAGCGGCGACAACGACAGCATCGCAAAGCTGTACATGCTGCTCAAGGCGGTAGGCTAAACGGCGCAAATACAAATAAAGCGGCTTAAAAGCCGCTTCGGAGTGTCAAAAAAGTGGCGTTTAGCCACTTTTTTGATATAATAGGAGCAGGTGATGATGAAGATGCTGAAAAGAGAACAGGAACAGCGGCAGGCAATCGAGATGCTGTGTGTGGATATGCTGGTGCCGAAGGAACATCTGCTGCGGAAAATCGACGCGGCAGTGGATTTCACGCACATCTATGATCTGGTGGAGGATTTGTACTGTGAGGACAATGGTCGCCCCAGCTGCGATCCGGTGGTGCTGTTCAAGTTGGTGCTGATTCAGCATCTGTTCGGGATACGCTCGCTTCGGCAAACGATGAAAGACGCGGAAGTGAATGTGGCGTATCGCTGGTTTCTGGGTTATACTATGTCGCAACCGCTTCCGCATTTTGCGACGATCAGCTATGCGTTTTGCCACCGCTTTACTGCGGAAGTGATCGAAGGGGTGTTCCGGTGGGTGCTGGAGGAAGTCGCCTGCGCCGGATATCTTTCGCCGGAGGTCGTGTTTGTGGATGGAACGCACATCAAGGCGAATGCCAATCTGAAAAAGCACGTTCAGAAACAGATTCCCATCGCGGCAAAGCGGTATCAGGAACAGTTGGACGAGGAGATCGAAGCGGATCGCTCAGCACACGGAAAGAAGCCGCTGAAAAAGGATGATGACGATGATGATCCGCCTAAGGAAAAAAGGGTGATCGAATCGACAACGGATCCGGAAAGCGGAGTCTTTCACAAAGGCGAGCACAAAAAGTGCTTTGCATATGAAGCGCATACCGTCTGTGATAAGCGCGGCTACGTGCTGGAAACGGAGGTCACGGCCGGTAATGTCCACGACAGCGTCGCGTTTGACGCGGTATTCCAACGACTGACCAGGCATTACCCTGAGGTGCGGGTCGTTACGGCGGATGCCGGCTACAAAACCCCTTGGATCTGCAAGCAAATCTTCGACAGTGGAAGAATTCCGTCGCTGCCCTATAAGCGCCCGATGACGAAGAAGGGCAACCTCACGTGGTATGAATATGTGTACGACGATCATTATGACTGTATTCTCTGTCCGCAAAATCAGGTTCTGAACTACGCAACCACCAACCGTGATGGCTACCGAGAGTACAAGAGCAAAAGCTGCGTTTGCAAAAATTGTCCTGTTCGAGAGTGCTGTACGCAAAGCCGGCAATGTACCAAAACCGTTACGCGCCACGTCTGGCACGATTACATAGAGCGCGCGGAAGACGTCCGGCATTCGCCGCTGGGTAAAGCAACCTACGCGCTGCGCTCACAGACAATCGAACGCGTCTTTGCGGACGCGAAGGAAAAACACGCGATGCGTTATACACCCTATCGAGGGCTGACTGCGGTAACCGCATGGGTCAAGCTCAAATTTGCTGCGATGAATCTCAAGAAACTTGCCATCCACAAGTGGCAACCTTTCTTCCGCTTCCTGTTTTTTTCATGCTTGAAGCCCCACTGCTGCATTGCAACGGGGCTTTTTTGACAGGCTGAAGCGGCTTAAAAGCCGCTTTTTTTGTATCCACTAAAATAATTCTTATGTTATAATGTATCTTGGCGTGGAATAGGCGCCGGAAGGAGTAATTTGATGAAGAAATGTTCTGTCGGCGGTCAGGCCGTTATGGAGGGCGTCATGATGAAGGCCCCCGGCGGCATCGCCATGGCGGTCCGGGACGCAAAGGGCCGCATAATATTGGATTATAAAGAATATCAGACAAAGGCTCAGAAGGGTACCTTCTACGGCCTGCCCATAGTGCGGGGCGTGGTGGCCTTTGTGGAGAGCCTCACCATAGGCATGAATACCCTCACCAGATCCGCCGAGCTCATAGGCGACCCCATAGACGAGGAGCCCACAAAATTCGAGAAGTGGCTGTCGGAAAAGCTGGGCAAGTCGGTGGAAAAGGTTGTGATGGGCCTTGCGGTGATACTGGCCGTGGCGCTGTCCGTAGGCCTTTTCTTTCTGCTGCCCCAGTTTATAAGCAGCCTTATATTCAGGGGCAGCGCTGCCGCCTCCGCCACAAAGTGCCTTGTCGAGGGGCTGGTGCGCCTTTGCGTATTTATATGCTACATATTCTTCTGCGCCAGCGTGAAGGATATAAAGCGGGTTTTCATGTACCACGGGGCGGAGCATAAGACCATCGCCTGCTATGAGGCGGACGACCCCCTCACCCCGGAAAACGCCATGAAGCACAGCCGCCTCCACCCCCGCTGCGGCACCAACTACCTCTTCCTCGTTATGGCGGTATCCATAGTTTTCTTCGCCGTGGTGGGCTGGAACGAGAGCTTCTGGCTCAGGCTGCTTTCCCGCATAGTGTTCCTGCCGCTGGTGGCAGGAATAAGCTATGAGGTGCTGAAGCTCGCCGCGAAGTACGAAAACATCTTCACAAAGATAATCCGCGCCCCCGGCATGGCGCTCCAGTACATCACCACCAAGGAGCCCACGGCGGACATGCTGGAGGTAGCCATAGCCTCCTTTAACCTTGCCATGTCAGAGCCAAAGGAGGCGATGGAGGCGGTGAGAAGGAACCGGGAAGAGACGGTGGATAAGGCGGAGACAGCCGAAGCCCTCGCGGGGCAGGCATGAATATTGCCGGGGCAATAGAATATCTCAGCGCCGGGCTCTCCCCCGTCACCGATGAGCATCTTACCGAGGCAAGGCTGGCGGTGTCGGATATGGCGGAAATACCGTACAACAGGCTGAATAAATATAAGGCCTCAACCTTTCCCGCCGCCCTTATGCCAAGGCTGGAGGAGCTGGTTTCCCGCAGGAAATCCGGTGAGCCCCTGCAGTACATACTGGGCAAATGGGAATTTATGGGGCTGCCCTTTTACACGCGGCCCTGCGCTCTGATACCGCGGCAGGATACCGAGACGCTGTGCGAGGAGGCGCTGTCGATAGGCGGCAAGACGCTTCTTGACCTCTGCTGCGGCACCGGCTGCATAGGGGTATCGCTGGCAAAGCTTGGGGGCTTCGAGGTGACCTTTGGGGATATAAGCCCGGACTGCCTCGCCCTTGCCCGGGAAAACGCCGCCCTCAACGGCGTACCGGGCAAATTCCTGCTGACGGACATGTTCTCTGATATATCCGATAGCTTCGACCTTATCTGCGTCAACCCCCCCTATATACCCACCTCGGAGCTTGCCTCATTGCAG
>ERZ827512.3149-NODE-3149-length-12015-cov-4.211622_pt1 | contig 12015 bp, 30 predicted proteins | sample MGYA00519916_ERZ827512 | MGnify/ENA primary metagenome ERZ827512 (study PRJEB31778, sample SAMEA3449335) | human gut metagenome | biome: human gut; feature: human-associated habitat; material: faeces | place: United Kingdom | collected 2010/2012 ... | reverse complement strand
ATTGCTTTGGTAATTCATTATCTTCTTTAAATGTGTTTTGTTTTTCTTTAAGATGTTCAATCGTTCTTCTGTAATACATAATTTCTTTTTCTTGGTCCATTATTATATCTTTATCACTTGCATTTCTTATTTTGTTTTCTACTCTTGCCCTTGCTTGTTTATATAATTTTTCGTCATCCATTCTTTATCACATCTCCATTTTCATCAAATATATACTCATCTTTGTCACTACTAAAATGTTCTTTGTTGTGACATTCTTGACATAAACATTCAAGATTATCAATGTTAAAAAATATGTTATCATCTTCATAATTTGTATCAGTAACATATTCTTTATGATGTACTATTACTGCTGGATTATATATTCCGCTTCTTTAAGCATCTTTCACACAATCCATTTGTTATTAATAGTTTTTGTTTTCTTAGCTTTTGCCATCTCTTACTTTTATATTTCTTTGCTATTTGTGGATTATTTCTATATGTCATAACTATTTAACTTTCTTAGATGTTCTCTTCTTTGTTGTCTCTTTTTCTACATCTTTTACTGCTGTTTCTTTTTTTCTACTTTTTCTACAAACACTTCTTTAAACTCATTATCTTTAGTCAACACTTTAAATCTTTCATTTGATACTTCAAATTCTTCTCCCTCTTCTGGTATTCTTTGTAATTCTTTATCTTGTAAATTTAATTCTTTATACTTGTTTGTTGCTTTTACTAACATTCTTTTTTCTTTCCTTTCTCCTTTTTGGTTTATAATTAAAACAGATGCCGTAGTTTTTACAACCGTTACATCTGTTTTTCATACAATATTCTTTATTCATACTTTACTCTTTCTTTATAAGCTCTATGCAATGATATAAATTTGCGTTATTATTGTTATTTGTGTTACTATAAGCAAACAATCAAACCTCATAGTATTTCACTTGTTTTTTCTTTTGCAATCATAGGTTCAGTGTTCTCTTCACTTCATACCTTTATATCACTGCATACAACTTACAAATATAAAATTAGAGCTCACTAGAAAAGTTCTACAAAATAAAAAGAACAGACATTTAAAACATCTGCTCTTCTAGGACCTGTGTCACTTTTTGATTTTGTGACAATTTTACTGTTCTTATTATACTATATATTTATATATAATAATACGACATTTTTATGACATTTTAACGACATTTATAAATTTAACATTTTATTTGTTGCTTTTTCTATTATTCTTTGAATATGTCTATTGCTTCTTGTTTGATTAAATAATTGAAAATACAAATTATTTCCAATATCCTCAGCTGTTCTTCCGTCTATATAATATGCAATTAATATTTCTCTTTCTTTATACTTTAATCCATCTAGTCTATCTTTAACAACTTCAACTTTTTCTCTTAGTTCTCTTACTTCCGCTTCTAGATCAGTTATTTTTTGTTTAGCCTCTTCTCTTCTTTCATCATTCTTTTCAATTTTATCTAAAACTTTGTTGTTTATTTTATTTTTACTATGTATATCTTGATTGATTCCAAAACTTGATGTTGTACTTGTTTCAAAATCATTTATCTTTAAATTTATTCTTGCTGTTCTTAATTCTTTAAGTTTTATATTTAATTTTGCTTTATTTTCTTTATACTCTTTTAATAGTATTATAAATTCTTCTTTATTCATTCGTTTCTCCTTTTTTCTTAAAATTTACACACAAATCCTTTTTGTTTTTCTTCAAATACAAGTTTTATTTTATTAATCTTTAGCAATTCTCTTGTTTCTTTGTCTAAATCCTTGTATGTATCTTTGCTTATTATTATTTCCTTCACATTATATTCTATTGCTTGTTTTATTCTTCTTTCTATTTTCATTAGTATCATTCCTCTTTTTCTTATTTTCCAAAATATAGCCACCATTTTGCTATTTCATTATTTATTCTTTCTTCTTTTAAGTCTTTAATCTTATTATTGTTCTCTTGATAAATATCTATTTGTTTATTTACCATCTCATTTGATTTTAATTCTGGATATAGTTGTGTTAATACAATTATATCTGTATTATTTGTATCTATATTTTTTAAACTTTCTGAATATGTATTCTGTTCATAGTTTTTATAACTTTCTACTATTTGAGATATAGAATTTTGTATATTGTTATTTTCCTCTTCGTACATCTCTATCTTTTTATCTGATATTTTTAATTGACATATTTGTGATGCATTAAATATTATTGCTGAAACTATAATTAATTCTATAAATCCGTCCCACAAACATCATAGCCGCGCCATTTTCCTCACTTTCATAACTATCATCTTTTTCTATTATAAAAATTCCTGCTATTGTCATTAATAAGACTATTATAAATAAAACTATTAACATCTTTTTTCCCTCTCTTTCAAATATCTATATATTACGCTCTCCACTTTTGCTAGTGCTTCATAATTGCCTATATATTTTCCGTCATGTCTGTGTCTCGTTGTTGCTCTTATTATTCTTATTTGCTGATTGTATTCTCTTCTGTATATTTCTGCTAATTTGTTTTTACTTAGCCCCTGTTCCCACTTTTCTATTATTTCTTGGTCTGTCATTTACTACACCTCTTGTGTAGTATGCTCTTTTTATTTATTTAATATTTCTTTTGCTTTATTTTCAAAATATTGTTTTATACATTCATCACAAGTGTTTCCGTTTTCTCCTGCATAATATTTACACTTCGTTGTCATATCTAAATACTGACATAAATTGCTATCGTTAGTTGCTATATGATTTGCCATTAAATCTATTATTTTTTCTTTTTGATCTACTTCTTCTTTTAGATTATCTCGCTCGTCAGCTATTTTCATTATTGCTTCAAATAATCTTTTCGCTTTATCATTTAACATTTCTATCCTTGCTGTATTTAATTCATCTAATACTTTTTGTGCCTCTTCATTTGTCATAGCTAGTCCTCCTCTTTACTTTTTTAATTGCATTAGTCCAACATTTAGTGCATCCTATCCTTTCGTAATTGCAGGTATACTCTTCTTTTTGCTTATCTATTTTCTCTGAACCGAATATATCTGATGGACACATATCTATCCCACCATCAGTAAATATTTGATGACATCCCTCTTCTGTTGCATTTTCCACCACTATTTTCATTATTTGTTTGTATGTAATATCTTTATCTTTTTTTTCACTCATAATAACTTTCTTTTTTCCAGACATATCATAAACATTACTCATTTATTAATCCCTTTCCAATTTCTTTACTCTTTTATCTATTTGTTTTACTGCTTGCAATATTTCATTCATTTTATTTCTTATATCAATATCTATACATCTTTCTGAGTGTTCTTGTTTGTATTCTTCTATACTATCTATGTTTATATCTGTTTCATTTTCCATTACCTCAAAAGTCCTATCGTTGTCTAAAAATACACAAACATTTACATTTTCGTCACTTCTTTTACCTTCTTTATAGTAAGCCTTTAAAAAGCCACAAAAATATTCAAAATATTTAACAATGCAATCATTATTTGGATAATGTGGTATTATCTTTGCTTCATTTTTTATCTCTCCATCTGCTATTGCTTTTAATAATTCCCAGCCTTTATATATTTTTCCCATGATTTTTCCTCCTTGTTTTTCATACCATTCACATTCTTGACATTCTATATAACATTGTTCTCCTGCTTCTTCTTGCTTTTTTTCTATTTCTTCATCATCACAAAATGTATGGTAATATTCATACCATCCCATTTTTATTTTTTCTCTCTTTCTTCTATTAGTTCTTGCATTTTTTCTAGCTTAATATATTTCTGTGCATTAATAATTGTTGCGTCGTCCGGAAATTCTGCATTTCCTTCAAATACAATTCTATATTCTTTATTATTTAATATTTCTTCTATCTTGTCTTTTACTTTTTGAACTGGAATACTATTTTCCATTATAAAATCCAAATGTTTATTATCTTGTATATGTAATTTATTTAATTTTCCATTCTCTTTTTGTAGTTTTTCTAACAAATTTAAAACTATTTTTACACTTTTTGAATCTTCTAATGATATTTTTTTATAATTTCTTGTCTTTCTTCTAAATTCAAATGTATTTAATATTTCAACAGCTTTCTTTTCTTTCTCGTTCATTTATTCCTCATCTCCCAACAACTCTAGCACTTCATTTCTGCTTAAATCAAAATTATCACATATAATTGTTATAACTGCTTCTTTATAATACATTTCTTTGATATCTTCTTTTAACTGTGCATTTTCTTTTTCTAATTTAATTTCTTTTTGCTCTAATCTGTCACATTCATGGTCTACTTGTTTAAAATCTTCTTGTAATCTTTTATAATCTGATAAAATATGTTCAAGTGCTATTCTATATTTTTCTGAACCTTTACATTTAAAGAATAAGCCTAAAGAGCTTGTTTCGTCTTGTAACAATTCTATATTTTCTTCTATACTATTTTCTATCCTACCGACATTTGTGTCGTTACCATCATTATTTTCTTTCACTTAAAACACCTCTATTATTTTTTCTATACTCTTTTTGTTGTTGCAGTATTTTTTCTTTGTTTTTTTCATACCATTTTTTCTTTTTAATAGTTAATTCTTCTTTATGTCTATTTGCATAGTTTCTATTATTTTTTAGAACTTTATCTTTATGACTTTTATTCCAATTTTTTTGATACTCTTTTCTGTTTTCTTTATTTTCTTGATATTGCTTTTTCTTTTTTTCTTTTTGTTTTTCTTTGTATGTATTTATTATTTTATATCCTAATTTTCTTAACGCATCACATATTGGCTTAAAAGTATGGTCTGTATTATTCCATGTATAGTGAATTATTGTATTATATATATTTTTCTGAATTTCTTTATTATTTGTTATTTTATTTAATATTCTATTTATATGTCTATTTTTCTGACCTATTATTCTATAATTAGGATAATCGTCATCTTCTTGATAAAATATATCCATATACCATTTTTGGATTCTTATAATATCTATAAGTTCTATTTTTATTTCATCCATCTTAACTCCTCCACCCTTTTATTTATTGCTTGTAGTTCTTGCACTGTTATTCCATATTTATTTTCATCTGTAATATCTATTGTTTCATATTCTGTATTAAATGAAAATGTTTTCGCTAAATCTTCATTTTCCCATTCTTCCCAAAATCTTGAAAATATAATATCTAAATTTTTCTTTTTATACCCTAGATTTTTAAACATCTCATCTGCTATTTTTTCTTTCATTATGTATCGCTCCTCTCTAAACTATTTGTTTATCAACTACTTTTACTTTCCAATTTCCAAAACTACCTTTAAATATCATACTTCCAACTCTGAAATCATCTGCTATTGTATCTCCAATATTGTACTTGTTATAATATTCTTCTGATACTTCTATATAAATGTCTATGTCATTCATAGCATCTTTTAAATGTTCACTTACACTCAATGTTAAGTGTGATTGTGATATATTAATTTTCATTATATATTTTGCAGTTCCATCTAATACTTTATTTTGTTGATTTATTTTATTATTTATATTTGATAATTCATTATTCTTATTTGATATTTGCATGTTCAAGTCATTTTCTTCTTGTTTTAACTGTTTTATTGTTTCTATGTACTTTTTATCATCTTCTGATAATACTTTATATTTATTATTTTTTATGCCTAATGTTATCCATAATACAACATTTATGATTATTAATATAATTAATATAGTTTCTTTATATTTCATATCTTATTTATTCCTCTCCTCTTCGAGCATATTCATATATACTTGCTTTTCTTCTATTTGCTCATTTAAACTTTGTTCTAATAATTTTATTTTTTCATCTTTGCTATTTGTAGTTGCCATTGTTATTAATGTCACAGTCACAAGTATTGTAATGCATATTGTTAAAACTATATCTTCTATTGTTTTATTCATATCTATTCTCCTCCTAGCTCTTCCAATATTTCTATAAAATCTTCTGGTGCATAACCGAGTTTACAGCAATCTATAAAACTATCTTCCATATTTCTTGTTGGATTATTTGCTGTTTCTTCTGTTAATTTCATGTCTTCAAGCCATTTTATAATTATTCTTTCATAAAAATTTGCTTTACTTTCAGCTTCTGCACATTTTTTTATTGCTTTTTTTATATCATTTGGTACTTTCATCTTCTCCTCCTACTTTATAGCAATTAGCCATATAACTTTCATAGCCTTTATCTGTTCTCACATATTCTCCTACTTCTATTTCCTCTTCAAATAAATTATCATCTAATCCGTGTAGTTTTCTTGTTGCTATTAATTCTTCGTTATCTAAATCACTCATAGTTTTTCTCCTTTACTTTATTATTTTTAACGTTAAATCCGGATATTTCTTCTCAAATAACTTGTGTTTTAACTTAAATACATCAGTTTCTTTTCCTTTGACATCTTCTACTATGATTTTGCCGACCTTGGCAATATGAAAAATCCGCTATGTATTCAATCTTTCTGTATGTTTTTCCATTTTTCTTAAAGCTTTCTTGTAATAAAAATCTCGGTTGTAGTTCTAAGTTTTGTATCTCTCCTGCTCTTTGTAATAATGCTAATTCTTTATATCTCTTGCTTTCAGCTATTGAGTCAAATACATACATGTCTACTTGTGTTTTTTTATTTCTGTATTTGTTCATTCTTCTTTCGCTCCTTTTTTTACAAAATTGAATCTATTGTTACTTGTCCATCTTCCATTATTCCGCTTAAAATATCATCACTTATCATTCTTTCTTTTGCTTGTTTATAAAAATCTTTTTTTATTTCAAAACCGTATGCATTTCTTCCTAGTTCTGCACATGCTCTTAATGTACTTCCACTTCCTGCAACTGGATCTATTACAACATCTCCCTCGTCAGTAAATATTTCTATAAGCTTTTTTAATACACTTACAGGTTTCTGAGTTGGATGAATTTTAGCATACTCTTTTGATGTATCTCTTTTCCATTCAAACCAGTTGAATATCATTTTTCCTTTTTGCTCATCTGTTTTGCCATTGTTGAATTTGGGTAACTTATCTCTATAAAGCACTACTGCATACTCTGTAGCTCCAACAATTTTCATATTTGCTTTTAAAACTTGACTAGAATAATTTTTTATAAACACAAGTGGATAGCTTTTAACTAACCCATGTTTTTTTGCTTCATCAATTACCATTTGCATTTGTTCGAAAGCACAAAATACTATCATTGCAGGAGCTTGTCCTTTTTCTTTTGGCTCTTTCTTTAAATATCTAGTACAAAAATCAAAGAAATTATTTATTTTAAAGTCTTTATCTGTATCAAAGAAACTTTTATTTGCTAGTTTGCTTTCTCCGTTTTTGTTATCTCCGTCTATGTACCATTGTGGATTACTCGCATATGCATTATTTCCCAAATTATACGGAATGTCTGCTATAATAAGTTGTGCGTGTGGTATTCCATATCTTTTTGCATTTTCAAAGTGATCATTGTACAATTCTATTTTTGTTCGTTTCATTTCTTTTCCTTTCCATTTCTATAAAATTCTCACATCTGTAAACTCCGATTAAATGTCTCTAAAATTAATCTGTTACATCCAGCACACTTCTTACAGAGTTTATCTTGATCCAGTTGTTTCATTTCACACCTCGATATTGTTTTTGTTAAAGTCTACTGATAACATTTCCATAAACTCATCCCAATTTTTTGAAACTTTTATATAACTCTTTACTCTTGTTAGTGTCCTTCTTTCACTATCATCTGCACCTACCGTGTATGAAAATCCAACTGTAAGTATTATTAAAATTATCTTAACTAACATTCTTTTATCCTCTCTCTTCCTAATTCTGTTATTTGATACACAACTTCTTTGCAGTGTGTTTCTGTATCTAGCTCTTTACCAACTATGCATACTTGTCTTTTTTCTAACAAATTTGTCAATCTTGGTCTTGCATGGTTGTAATCTATCTCTTTTGTATATCCTCTGTACGCCATATATCTTGCAACTTGTTTTGCAGTTAATTCTCTGTATTCACTTAATATCTGCAATACTTGCATTTCTCTTTTTGATTTATTTACTTTTTCATTTGCTTCTCTTCTTGTTTCTTCACTCATTTCATTCATTAGTTTCACTCCTTTACTATTTCACACCATTCTAAATTTTTATATAAATGTGCATAAGAGTCATTTATGTAATAATCATTTGGATTTACTGCTATTCTTGACCTTATATCTGCTATTTTTGGTATAAATTTAACTTCTCTTATTGTCTTGTCAATTGCTTGCTCAAATTCTTTTATATCTGTCTTTTTAAACTCCTCATACCACATCATCATTTCTTCTCTTGTAAATATTTTGTTGTATGCTGTTTGAACTTTTGATATCTCTCTTTTAAATTCTTCTTTGTTCATTTAAAAATCCACCACCTTACTTGTGTCATTATTCTTTTTAGGATTTTTAAGATTTTCCTTTTTTACTGCATCTACAACCCATTTTTTTATACATAGATAATGTGATTTAGCTTTGTATCCTTTCATTTCAATGTACTCATCAAGATATTTTATAAGTTCCTCATAATTTTGATATTCTTTTTGCAGTTTCTGCAATTCTTCATCTTTCAACAACACATTTTTATATTCTCCATATTTGTGCTTGTTGGCTTTTGCAGAAGCTGTAGAAGATTTTTCTTCGAAAGCTGGTATATTATTATCTAACTCTATACTATCCTTACCTATCTCTAACCTATCTCTAACCTGAGTATCCATTTTGTATCCATCTTGTATACATTCTGTATCCATTAATACATAAGCCTTGTTTTCATCAAGCTTTAGCATTGATTTTTCTTCTTTATATTTTGTTTCATGATATCTATCTTTTTGTATGTAATTATGTATTTGCCAATGTTTTATTACTACTACACCACTTTCGAATGGTAGTAAAAACTTTTTTGCTAATAATATTTTTAAATCATCATCTTTACAACCTATCATTCTCATTATGTTTTTGGGATTATTTATAAATCCATCATCATCTGCTCTCATACTTAAATGAAAATACAATAATTGAGTTGTATGTGGCATATCAAGAAAGGCGTCACTATCTATTATTGTTTTTGCAAACATTCTTCTTTCTGCCATTGCTTTCTCCTTTCGTATAATATTAGGGTAGATCTTGTGTCTACCCTAGTTGTTTAATATTCTTTATTTTTTTCATATTCAACACTTATCTTTGTTTTCCAATTATTGTATAAATTGTCTAAATTATTGCTTATAAAAGCATCTACAAATTTATCCAATGTTGCTCTCTTATTTAACTCTCTTCTAATAATCTCTTGCATTTTAGGTCTTTTTTCTTCCACTAACTTTTTCATTTCTTCTTTAACTATTTCTCTTATTATTTTGTTTACATACACTTCTAAAAGTGTGTGCCTATTGTCTCTACTATAACTACTTATTTTTCCTTCTTCATCTACTTTTGTTTCTAATACAGTTTTTACTAGACCATTAACAATTTTTTCTTTGTCTAAAGACTCTGCAATTCCTGTCATTACAATGCTTTTTACAGCTTCATTTAGATAGTTATCATCTATGTTTAAATCAATTCCTACTATATTTCCCACTTTCAATTCCTCCTAATTTTATAAATAATTCCTGCCATATCTCGCTATAAATTCTTCTTTTGTTTTCTTGTAATAGCTTGTCCATGCTTTTTCTGCCAATCTCTTTAATTGTCTGTTTAATTTGTTTCCGTTCTTACCATGTACTCCATTCGTTCCACGATGGCTTTCTCTTGTTAAAAATACTATCAAGCCATCATTTATACTCTTTTGTCTGTAAGCCTTTGAAAAATAAACCTCATGCCTTTCACAATATATTTCTGTCCTTACTGTGCTATATAATTTGCTTTTTGGCATTATGCAAAAATCTTTTGGGCTGTTTTCGGCTTTCTTTTTGTCGTTTCGGCTACTTTTTCGGTGATTTTCTTTTAATTTTGGCACTGGGTGAAAACTTTTACTTAAATCAGTTACTATCATTTTTTACCCCAGCTTTCTAATAAACTATTTATTTCTGCATCTGATTTTGTTTCTATATCTAACTGCTTACATTCCTGTACCAATAATTCAATTAATTTGGCCATTTCAGCTGTGTTATAAACACTTGACCCATAATATGTAATTACATTTGTAAAACCGTTCTAGTTTGCTTTTCGTTGTTTCTGTTATCCAGCCAAGTCCATTTTTACTCCAAGCTTGTCTAAATCTTTCAACTGCTTCATTTTTGACTGGTATTACTTCATAACTTCCTATATTTCTTATTAGATCTCTGTATATTTCTTCTTTTGGAATACACAATTTATCTTGTAATTTTCCTAGCAGAACCCAACAATATGCATTACTGTCTAGGCTTCTTTTAGGTTTATATTCTTTTAATTCAAATTCTTTATCTTTCGCTTGTTCTAATAAATAAGTTATTATTTTATTACTTGTTCCTACCATTGTGGAAATACCCCCTTTTTCAAGCATTCTGTTAGTATTTCTAGCTTAGGTAAATATTCATTTTTTATAAAATTCTCATCATATTCTACTTGCAAAAATTTAATTCTTTCATTATCTATTTCATTGAAAAAATTCTTGTAGTCATTTTCTTTTAGTTCATAAGCAACTATGTATAAGTTGTGTATATTACTTGCATACATTTCAACTTGAGCTTGCCTCCAATATTGTTTTGATACTTTAAATTCTTTTCCTGTTTGGTGTGTTTTTACTTCATAAATACAAGTATCCGTGTTTCCGTCCAAATTAACTCTTAATCTGTCTATTATAATTTGCTTGTCTTTTTCAAGTCCTTCTACATTTAATGCATCCAAAATCTTATGTTCATAGTTCGTTCCCGTTTGCATTGCTTCTGTTTTTAATTCATTTTTATATAACCCTAATTTTTCAAGCCACCATTTTTCGAATGTTTTTGTTGCCCAATTTCCAACCACCATACTTGTATCAGAAGCTCCAAAATAGTAACTTCTATCTTGATTTTGTATCAATGTTTGATAACTCTCTTTCAAAATTGCTTAAAGTATCAAAATATGCAAATAATGCTTTTACTTCATCTTCTGTTTTATGAAGTCTTTCTGCTATTTCCTTTACTGTTAATCCTTCTTTTAATTTTTGTGTATAGATTTGTTGACATCTTTCTTTGATTTTGAAAATATTATGTTTTGACAAATCATCTTCCCAATTATCTTTTTCACTTCTCAACTCATCTTTTAGCCATAAATCAAATCCAAGCCCAGTTCTAATTGCTACACCCTTTACGAATAATCTTGTTTGACAATTCCACAATCTTTGTTGTGTCATTGAGTTATCCTTTACCGGATTCGAACCGTTTGTGACTGGTCCTCTCTGTATAAATTCCAAATCATCAATTACTATTTTTACTGCTGTTTCATAAACTCTATTTGTATTTCCTTTACTGTCTGAAAAAACTTGTTCTGTCATATATAAACTACTATCACTATATTCAGCCACAATTGGTTCAAAATAAACTTTTTCAGCTCCATTTTCATGTAATAAATCAACTACTTTTGCCCAATTCAAATAATCTGCTTTATCCCTTTGCTCAACCCAAGGGCTGACATCTATTTTTCTTAATTCTTCATAACTTTTTAACATTGTTCTCTCTCCCTTTCTTTTAACCATTCATCATCTAACTCGCACTCTTCATTTATTAATGCGAATATGTCTCCGTCATCGTCCATCTTTTCTCTCCCTCTTGATTTCTATTTAATTTTTTGCTATAATTAAATAGAATCATATGTTTATATAAGTATTTGATTTGAGTTATTTTTGCGGAGTGGTATTTGTAAAAATAACTCTTTTTATTTTGTCTACTGTTTCGTAATAAAGTTGTGTAGCATACGTAGTGCCAATCAGATTTTAAGGTGACAATCACATTAGCATCTTTTGTTAAAGATGTTAGGGTAGGAGTATTAGTGTTGCGTTTAAAATAGTAGTGTGTTAATCCTTTGGACTGAACTAATATAAGACTTAACATTAAGACTAGGCTTAGGAGTGGA
>ERZ827512.3134-NODE-3134-length-12066-cov-3.058696_pt1 | contig 12066 bp, 3 predicted proteins | sample MGYA00519916_ERZ827512 | MGnify/ENA primary metagenome ERZ827512 (study PRJEB31778, sample SAMEA3449335) | human gut metagenome | biome: human gut; feature: human-associated habitat; material: faeces | place: United Kingdom | collected 2010/2012 ... | reverse complement strand
TGCGGCTTTCTCCAGGCTGCCGTTGTTTTGTTTTCTATGACCAGTATAACCTAGTGCAAACGCTGCTGCAACCGATGTTGCAACTTATTTTCACTTTTTACATCGGCATAATCAACAAATATTATCTGTTAAAATTGTACAATACATAAAAACGCCGTACATCCGATTTGCTCAGATGTGCGGCGTTTTTACGTAGGAGGACTAGGCATCGCCATTCCGGAAGTGCTCGTCGAGCGCCTGCAGGATGTACGTTCCACGTGGTTCATTCTTTTTCGGGACAAAGGCTTCGCTTTTCTTTTTCATGTTCTGCCCACCCTAAGAAAACCGCCGCCCATCGGACTTGCTCTGATGTGCGGCGGAATCCTATAAGGTTGATTTATGGGGGCGCAGCAAATGGTATGCCGGGTTTTTTGTATGTTTTCCTGTTTTCTGCGGGAAAAGCCGCTATAATAGAGCTGCGTCCGTATGGGGCGCGGAAAGAGAGAACGCCATGAATGAGACTTATATCACCACCGAGCTGCTTGCGCAGTATGCACGGAGACTGTACGAAGAAGAAAAAAGCAGTGCCACCATTGAAAAATACATCCGAGATGTCCATACATTTTCAAAATATGTCGGATCACAAGCACTTACGAAAGACATGACGATCGCCTACAAGCGCGACCTTCCGACACGCGGCTACACGATTTTATCCGTCAACTCCATGCTCGCCTCGCTCAATAGCTTTCTGACCTTCTGCGGCCGGAGCGACTGCAAGGTTCGGCTATACCGGGTGCAGAAGAAAACGTATCTGGCTGCGAACCGGGAGCTGAGCCGGGCGGAATACCAGAGGCTCCTGAACGCAGCCAAACGGAACGGCCGTCTGTGGCTGCTGCTGCAAACGCTCTGCGCCACGGGAATCCGCGTCTCAGAGCTGCAATATTTTACGGTGGAGGCCGTCCGGGGCGGCGAAATTTCTGTCGCGTGCAAGAGCAAAATGCGGTGCATTCTGATCCCGAAGGGACTGCAAAAGCTCCTGCTGCAATACGCGCACGGCGCCGGGATCGGAAGCGGGAGCATCTTCCGAACCCGAACCGGCAAGCCGCTGAACCGCAGCAACATCTGGGCAGCCATGAAGCGGCTTTGCACACAGGCAAACGTAAATCCGGACAAGGTGTTTCCTCACAATCTGAGGAAGCTCTTTGCCCGGACTTTTTATCAGGTAGAGAAGGACATCGCCAAGCTTGCCGATCTGCTCGGCCACAGCAGCATCAACACCACGCGCATCTACATCATGTCCACCGGAGCCGAACACCGGCGGCAGCTGGAGCGATTGCAGCTGCTCGCGCCGTGTACCACATAATTTTTCTTATGTAGCAGACGCGCCGCCAAACGGACAAACTACACCCTTACACACTGGAAATAATAGCACAGTTCTGGAAATTATACAAGGCGGACGCGGCAAATTTCTATCCAATTTTCCATTTTGTAAATAAAAAAATCCTCGTCAGGCCGTCCGAGCGGCACGACAAATCAGCCAATGAACCCGCACGTTTCATTGGCCTGTTTTTTTGCGCCCATCTGGGCGCGGCTCTTGTTCCGGCGCGGCGTCTGGTCATTCATCCCCACTTGCCTTCCTATACTCATTTACTACATAAGAAAAAATATGTTGTGTAGGGGCGGCTGCCCCGTCTGCGCCGGCAGAACGAAATGCAAAACGATGTAAACCCAGCCCGTGGAGACGGGCAAAAGATAAAGAAAACTTTAGGAGGTAATGTGATGAAACGGCGATTATTGGCAAGTTTACTAACGCTTGTCATGATGCTGAGCTTACTGCCAACGGCAGCGTTGGCGGCGGACGAGGGTAGCACTTCAAAAGTGTATACAGTTACAAGGGACATCTCATACTCTACAGCGGTTGAAATTCCAGGCACTGTAGAAGAGGGAAAAAACCTAACTGTGGAGTTAAAAGATCAAAGCGGAGCAAAAATCGTATCTGCCTATGCCGAAATCAAAGACTCCGCCGCTCCGAAAAACCTGCTGGCCAAGAGTGACAATCCCAATGAGAGCAAGTTGATTTTCCCTAATGTGTCAGACAGCAGGACGCCAAACATGGCAGCGCAGAGTCTGCCAAACGGGATGCACTCATTTTATAGCAACAGCTATCTGATTACGAAATCAGCAAAAGATCTCGACTATGATAGCTGCAACGCTGCACTGTTTGCTGAAAAGCCAGCAACCGTGTCTCTCGGGTTCTGGATTCAGAAGACTGACAACATGGTGGACGAGTTCCCTTTCTGGCTGATTTATCAGAATAAGGAGAACTATGGTGAGAGATACCTGCAAGTTAATATTCCTGTGAAGTCTCTGGTTACCAGTGGTAAGAACACGCAGCAGACCGTACTTTTGGATGGAGAGAATCACGACCTGATTGTAAAAAGCGCGACCTCTGAGGCAAAGTGCCTGGAAAATCAGGGTGACTGGTACTACATCTCCTATGTGTTGTCAAATATTGAGTATTTCGACGGGGATGCGGCCAATAAAGCGTTTAACCCGAATATGGGAAGCCTGGTCTATCTTTATCTGAATTTCCGATTAGGCGACAAAAAATCTGTCAATGTGATGGGTTTGCAGGCGATTTCTGGCGAGGAAATTACGAATCCTTATTTCGTTTATCCCACCGAATATGACAGCAGCGCTTATTATTGGATGTACCTGGATAACAATACACAACTCTCGATTCCTGCAGGGTACATTACCGGTAATGTCACCATTCACGCAAGAGCGCACAATGACAAGGCGCCTGTCATTACCGGAGTGGTGGATAAGCAGTCCTACGATCAAGCGGTTACCCCTGTTTGCACTGATACAGATATCAGCAGCGTTATTCTCGAAAGAGACGGTGCGGTAGTATCGGGCTACACGTTAGGCACCCCAATCGCTGCGAAGGGCAGCTATTCCTTGCGTGTGACAAACGCGAGCGGGAAGTCCACAACTTTGACTTTTACGATCCGCTCGAAGAGTGTTTCGGTTGACTTCCAGTACCAGAATAGATATGTGACTGTAAGCGGCGATAACACTGCAACCCCCGGAGAGGACTATTCTTTCAATGTGACTGCAAAAGATAGTTCGGTATCCGTTCGAGAGGTCAAGGTTGAACTGGCAACCGGTGCAGAAGAACTCAATCAGGTCAACGGTAGTGAGACAACACTCCTTTCAGCGACAACAGCACCGAACGTGAATACGATTGGCGTTGATGCAGTGCAAGACAGCAATCTTCCTGTTGGAAATGCATACAAGTACACGCTGAATTATTCTCATGCGAACAGTTCCAGTGATACATCTTCTGTTTACCGCAGGATTAGCAATGTGAATCTGACGCGGGGAAAGCCGAATGCTTTTTCTTTCAGCTTCTGGATCAGTAAAGATAGTCTGACGACGTTGAATGAGAATGCACTGGATATCTGGTTCTCTTATGTTGATGAGCTGGCACAAGGTCTAAAAGTGTCACTTCCTATTAAAGACCTCTGTGACAAAGTCGGAACCGTTGTCCCTCTGGCGGCGATATATGTCGCTGGCGATAGCAATCAGTATCTTTCGTCCGGCGATTACTCGGCAGTGTGCCTTGAAGAGCAAGGCAATTGGTACAGGATCTGCCTGAATGCAGCGGATCTGCAGTATTCGGATTTGCATACCGACGGTATGCAGGAGGCGTTCTATTTTGTCCTTCCCACCCAACTGTGGAAGGCTATGAAGGCTAACGGGACTAAGATTGAGCTTTGTGGACTGAGCTTACTGCGTGGCACGACGATCAATTCCAAGGATACCTACGTAGAGGACGGCAAAACCGTACTTCCGCTTGGAGCTGCGGCGGGTACGTATACTGTCCCCGGAAAGCAGATTCAGGCTGATATGACGGTGATCGTCATTAGTGATGAATCGGACGCACCCCACATCACCGGAGTAGAAAACGGGCAAGAGTATCAGTCCTCTGCTACCCCGAGTTGTGCTGACACCGACATTGCGACTGTTACGCTGACCCGTGATGGTATTCCTGTAAATGATTACCAGCTCGGACAGACGCTTACGCAGAAAGGCAACTATGTTCTGACGGTGACGGATCAGAACAACAATACGACGGAAGTTTCTTTCAGCGTATATCATAGCTACAACGTCACGAAGAACGGCGAAAATATCATAATTTCTGGTGCAGATAGTGCCAGTGACCTGAAGGACTATGAGTTCAACCTGGCAAAATCGAGTGAATCTGTGACGCTGGATCAAATCTATTACGAAGCGCCCTGGTCTGGGAAGGTGATTTTCTCCGACAGCTTTGGCACCGCTGCGTATGCTGGTGATGCACATAGCCCAAGATGTGAAGTGGTGGATCACAGCGCAGAACCTATTGATGGCATCTGGAAGCGCGCGGCCAAGTATAGTTATGATGACAGCATCCCTGGCGCCGCTGCAACAAATAGCGTTTTCACTCAGAAACAGTATATTGTTTTGAATGATAAACCCAAAACAATTTCTGCTGGATTCTGGGTGAATACAGAGAATTTTGAGGCTCTTTTCCCGACCGATTCTCAGTACATTGAGGTGTGGGTTGCATACGATCAAGATGCCGGAGCGATTTGCCAACTCCCGCTGAAGAAACTGGTGGAGCATCAGGGCGAGTCTTGCGCTTGCCTTCTGCGCCTGCCGAGTTGGTTGACATCAGCTACTTCCTCTGCCTCTTGCATTGCCAAAGACGGTGCGTGGGCCTACATTGCGCTGAATCTGACCGATATTGTTTATGCAGAGGGCTACACGCCAAGTGCGACACAAAGGGTCTATCTTACCTTGAATGGAATCAGTTCTACTCTGTATCATAGCGAGAAGAGCTTAGAGATCGCGGGTCTGACTATGATCACCGGTGATACGATCGTCGATACGGGTATCAACTATTCCAATATGCCGGCCGGAACGCTCCAGAGAGTCTTAAGAAATGCTGACTGGGGTGCGAATCGCATCCCGGCATCGTGGATCAACAGCGATTTTACGCTTGTCGCTTCTGGCAATGACCATACGGCACCTGTGATTACTGGTGTTGAGGACGGAAAGACTTACGCTATCGGCGATAACTCAGAAAAGGGTGAGGTTTCGTCGGTGACGCCCAACTGCACTGACAATGACATTGTTAGCATTTCTCTGAAAAAGGATGGGAATGTTATCCCCTTCAACTTTGGCGACGCGCTGACTTCTCAAGGCAGCTATGGTCTGACAGCCATCGACAAATACGGCAACAAGAGCACGGTAGAGTTTATCTTGGTTGCTGCTGGCAATGTGGCGATCACGCAGAACAACACCTTTGTGAAAACAAGTCTGCCGGCAGAAACCCTTAAAGAACATGATCTCAACTTCTCCATTACGCTGGACGGCGCGGCAAATGGCGTAACAGCTTTTGAGGAGGGGTATGCAGAGATTTCCGGGGCTCCGGGCATTGAATTCAACATCGGAGAGAATACGCAAACCCCTGCATTTTTGAAGGCTTGTCTCGAGGGAGATTACAACCCTGAAATTGAAATTAGCTCTGTGGACAATGATTTCCCCGAAAAGACACTTTACCCTTACAAACATATTATTTCTCAGAGGAGATCGGCTGCCCAGACTGGCAACAAAAACACCAATTACGTTTCCTATCCGACCACAATGTGGAGCGGTAAGCCGAGCGAAGCGTCTATTGCATTCTGGATCAAGGACAGTTCTGTCGAGAATGTGTTTAAGAAGTCCGGGAAGGGTCTTGAGATCTGGGCAGCATATCAGAAAACTAATGATAATGCGCTGATGGGGCATTTTATTGTTGATTTGCCCGCTGTGACGGCATCTGTTGGGACTACACAATCCATCAGCATGAATACTTTATTCAACACGTTTTTTGAGACCAGCACCGTTACAGCAGAATGTTTGCGCAAAGAAGCCGGTTGGTCCTATGTCGTGATCAATATGACAGGCCTGAGCTATTCTAAAGAGTTCGATACAAGCAAACCTGCCTCCCTGTATTTCCTATTGAACGATCAGAAAAATACTATGGCTGCAAGTAAAGAAGCGGCTGTCGAAATCGCAGGACTTTCCGTTGTAGCCGGCAGCACAAGAGAAAATGATCTGGTGCAGTATGCCACCTCCGAAGGTGGCCGTATGGTGTATCCGTTTGCTCCCAAAACAGAGAAGACCTTTACACTGCCAGGCAAGTATGTTGTGGGCGATATCCGCTTCACCTTCAAGGCAAACTACGGCGCAGGTACGGCTACCGTAACACCGGATGCCGCAAGTTATGATAAGAACTTCCTTGTGCAGAGTGATCCCACTTTCACAGTCAGCACGAATGGAGATCGTGTCCTGCGTGTTCTTTGCGACAACGTTCCGCTGACTGAGAGCACAGACTACCGCAAAACCACCGAAGGTACCGGAACGGGTGAAGAGATCACCTATACGCTGAGCAGAAATGCCCTAAACGGGCTGAATGTCGGCGAGCATACCATTACTTTCGATATGTATCTGGGCAGTGATTTGACGACGACGCTCACTGTGGCAGATACCTCGAAGGGCGATCCTTCCGCGCCGGTGCAGGTATACTCCGACGGGGACTACATCTATGTGCGGACGTCGTTTGACGAAACCCGTGACCTGGTACAGGCTTTCACAGCTTACCAAAGCAGCCAGACACGTAATGCGCCGATGAACTTCAGCACAGCAAAGTTAGTTCCGGTCGATGCGGGCTATACCGCCGAAGGAAGTGTTCTTTCCAGCTCTGCCGATGAGGCGACGCCCTTCAACCTCAATAGTTCTTATATCGGCGCCAATCACGGGCAGTCTGACGGCGTAGAAGTCACTATGGCCAATCACGGAAAGACTGCGGCAGACGTTGGTTCCAGATGGAAAGACAGCGATGGCATTTACTGGAACTTGCTCAGAGTAGTTGACAAGGATAAGTTGCTGTTCCTGTCTGACAACCAAAAAACATCTGGCTCTGGGTATTCTTTCTGTAAGAGTATCGCTGGAACCACCTTGACCTATGTGAGCGACGGTGCACATAGCGATAGTATTAACTTTACAAAGCAGGAAGGTTCTGTGCAGGTACAGCCTGCTATTGCGAATATCCGGATCGAGGCTTACGCGGTCAAGAATGGAAGCCGATATTTGCTCGGCAAGGATGCACCGGATGCCGGCTGTGATTATGTGGAGATTGAAGAATACTATGATATCATCAATCCCTCTACCGTGGCAGACGCGCTGCGTGCAGCTCGTCCGGAAGGCGGATATACAGAGCAGCCTTACATTGGCGTCGGAACGCCCATTGTCAACTATCATATGACTCATCGAATCCTTGCTGACGGTACCGTCCTGGAAATCATGGATCATAAGATTTTGGATTCTGTTGCTATGGGTTATTATGGCGGCATTCAGTACCAGCAGAAACAGAACACCTTCGGGGGCGGTGTGTACCGTTATCTTCCCGGAACAAAAGGCTTGCAGATTTCTGATCCGTCGCGTGTAGATAATATCATCATGAAGGGGGACACCGTTGACAGTAAGTATTGGACATCCCAAAATGCTGTCCCAGATCGCCAAGTGGACTATATGCGAAGCAGTGACGGGACGAACGAAGTGGCCTTCGCTGGCGGTTATCTTCCGTTTGGCTATAATGCAACAGCAGAAAAGCGCATGGACAGCGTAGACCGATGGGGATTCCTGTATAAATCAAATAAGGTTTATCCTGCTTATGTGACCAGTAAGGCCGGCGTCAATAACTTTAAGGATCAGGCAATCATCGGTGTCGCATACAAAAAGTACTTTGACGCCTCTACATGTGAGACGGGCAAGAGTTCTTGGTATACCGTGGAATATAATGGTTGCACGTATCTGTACTATGACGGCTTTGCTGCCGGTACAGAGGTCTTGGAACTTGCACCTGAACTGTTCTTGGGAAGCTTTGAGCGGATTGCTAAGAGTGGTGAAATCTCTTATGCGGCAGAGGCGAACGGCATCCGCATTACAACAGAGGGCAATGAAAAGACCTATCTTGTTCTGAAAATTACTCCCACTGCTGAAACGATCTGTACTGTAACCTTTAAGAATGCAGAGACCGTTCTGGGTACATTCTATGTCAAGAATGGTGGCTCTATCAGCACAGAGAAGTTCCCTGCTATTCCTAATAAGACGGGATATACTGGTAGATGGGAACCTGCGTCTCTCAATAATATTACCGCTGATCAGACCGTAGCTGTTGTTTACACCCCAATTTCGTATTCTGTTCGGTTTATGAATGGAGAGAACGTGCACGATACCAAGGATATCCCGTTTGACAGCAGCTATCAGCTGCCGGAAACGAATCCTAGCAAGACGGGGTTCGTTTTTGAAGGCTGGTATACGGAAACTACTGGTGGAACGAAAATTACTGCCAGCGATAAGATGGTAACAGCAAACGATCATGCTCTGTATGCCCATTGGACAAAGTGTGATCATAGCGGAACAACCAACCATCCTACATGCACTCAGCCTGCAATTTGCTCTGTCTGCGGGGCTACATTATCCGCTACTGGACACAGTTGGGGGTCTGCCAAGTACACTTGGAATGAGATAAGTAGCGGCTATACCTGCGCAGCGGAGCGTATCTGCGGAAATGATGAGAGCCACAAGGAAACGGAGATTATTACTGCAAATTATGCTGTGACCACTGCACCTACTTGTACCAGCAAAGGCGAAGGTACTTATACGGCAATTTTTGAGAACAGTGCATTCACGCAGCAAACTAAGACCGTAGAGATTTCTGCCGCCGGGCATGACTGGTCCAACAAGGACGGCGTCTGCAAGGTCTGCAAGACTCCGTGCGGCGAAGCGCACACCGCGGGCACGACCTGCAAGGTGTGCGGCAAATACACGCCGATCCCGGTCGTTCCTGCGGGCGAACCCGCGAAGAATCCGTTCAACCCCGACGCCGGTAAGACCAGATTTGTGGACGTTTCGGACAACGCTTGGTACGCTTCCGCTGTCAACTATGTGGTCGACAAGGGTCTCATGAACGGCACGGGCGAGGACAAGTTCTCCCCGAACGCGGATACCACGCGCGGCATGATCGTGACCGTTCTGGCGCGTCTGGACGGCAAGAGCACCGCTGGCACGCCGTGGTTCGCCGCTGGTCAGCGCTGGGCGATGGAGTACGAAATCTCCGACGGCACGAATATGACCGGCGCGATCACGCGCGAACAGCTCGTCGCAATGCTGTTCCGCTATGCGGTCAAGAACGGCCTCGAAGCGGTTACGCTCTCTGAGAATCTGACCCAGTTTACGGACGCTTCCGACATCAGTGCGTGGGCCGTCTCCGCGATGCAGTGGGCCGTCGGCCAGGGCCTGATTCAGGGCTCGAACGGCCAGCTCCGCCCGCAGGCGAACGCCTCCCGCGCCGAGGTCGCCACGATCCTCATGCGCTTCTGCGAGCTCCTGAACAAATAAAAAACATAAAAACACAGCCACCGGCAGGCCAGTGGCTGTGTTTTTATTCAATTTTCCGCGTCCGATGCGCCTTATGCGCCGGTGACGAGCAGCCGGTGGAGCATCATCGCCGCCTGCGCGCGGCACTTTGTTGCAAAAAAGGTTTGGCGTTGTTTTGCTCCATAGCGAACGTTTTCACGGAGGAATTCCAGAATGTGATCGTCGGAGGCTGCTCGATGCGAAATAAACAAATTGTGCTTGCAATTTTCTCAATGCTTCTGTTGCTTTGCAGCTGCGCGGCGCAGCCGAACATCGCGCCGCAGACGCAGGAACGGGAAACACCACAAGAAAAGGGGCCTGAAATGCCGGAATCGGCCTCGACGGCCGCAAACGAGCTGTTTCAAATGCTGCTGGACGCAGCCTGCCCAGCAGGGAGCGCGGTGCGATTCGGCGCGTGGCTGGATGCGCACCCAGACTACGCAGACACCGTGCAGGACGCATCCTGCGAATACGCGGCTATGGAAAACGGCACGGAGCGGGTGCGCTTTCTGAAAACGAATTGCGACCGCTTTTCGCGTTATGCCGCAGATGCGTCGCAAACCGTCGTCTATCAGCTCTGGCTCGTGGACGGCGAGGTTCGCGAGGGCGTCAGCGGCGCGCTCGAGCCGGCGCCAGCAGAATGGGAACCGGCGGAGTGGGAAAAGCTCGCCGGGTTTTTCGTGGCGGAACCGCTCTGGACGATCGATCTTGCATCGCTGGATGGTTTTTACGCGCTGGCTCCTGCCGATGCAAACGGGACTGCGTCCGGCTGCGCAGCCCCGGACAGCGGCCTCTCGGTGTATTCCGATGGCTCAGTCACGCTCTGCTTCACGGAAGAAGCACCGGGCGGCCCGGAGATCCTGCTGCACATCCACGTACAGTCCGGCGATGCGGCATATTTGGGTGTGCGGCTCGGCGACCGTGTGGACGCCTTGGTCGAAGCATTGGAAACCCAAAACGCCGTCCCGGGCGAGCATTGGATCATCGACCACGACGACTGCGCTGCGGATGGCCCCGGCAAGTCCATCCGCTTCCCGGAAACGGACGGACGTATCACGGAGCTGTTCCTGTATGCTTACAGATAACCGCTGTGCCGAATTCCATGCACAGATTTAATCTGCGCATGGACGGATCGCGCGGATGGTATATCCGCCGTCGTAGGCATCGAGAACATATTCTTTCCGCGCGATCTCCCTGCCGTTCCCGTCCCGGACGGTCCCTTTGATCGTATATTCCGCACCGTTCGAGCGGATCTCCAGATCGTCCACAGAATACCCGCCGCCGAAGCCGCCGATGGCTGTGGTCACAACCGCGTCATACTGCGGATCATAGAGCGGATCGTCCTCAATCCGATAGATGTAGCCCTCATAATAGCGATCCAGTGTTGCGCAGATCAGCTCGTTCGGATAACAGTACGCCTGTGCGGACTCATTCCAGCATTGCAGCCGATCCGCTTCGTGCGCAAACAGCTGGAAGGAGGTGTACAGCTCCGCTTCCGTCAATTCGCTTGCATCCTCAAAATAAAGCCCTTCGGGATAGGCGATTTCAAGGCTGGACAGGATCGTTTTGAAATCTGCGTCAGGCGCTTCGGCCGTATCCTTGGCGGCAGTATCGACGTTGGAAACGAACAGGAAATCCGTCTCGGTCGGCTTCAGCGTCACTTCGTACTGTCCGCCGCACAGCTGATACCGCAAGATCAGGCGCCCATCCTCCGTCCGCAGCCCGGACAGCACCTTGCACCGCGCATCCAGATAATCGCTGTGGATCATATAATAGGCGTCATACCGCTCGAGATAGTGCATGCCGTCCAGACCGCGCATAGCCGTCTGCGCAAGGCCGATCCCGGCGTAGGTCTGCAAAACATCATCCATCTGCTGCGGCGTCACCTTGATAAGATCCAGATGTTCTGCGCTGGTGTCGAGCGCGTACAATGCGTCTCGCTCTTCCTTGCTGATGTCGTTCGCCGTTCCGGGAACGCCGTTATAAAAGAGCCGGTAGAGGTCGATGTCCCGAACATCCTGATAAGTGCTGCTCAGCATCATATTGCGCACCCCGGCCTCGCCGTCCAGATTGAAATAATCGTGATTGAACCATGCGATCTGCTCTGCGGAGAGTTCGCCGGGGTAATAGGTAATGTCCGCACGATAGGTGTCCAGCAGCCCCTCCAGATAGCGGCTTAGGTAGTCCAGCATTTCCTGCGGTGGATTGACCTTGGTAAATTCCAGCCCATGCTGCGCACAATACTCCTGTCCGAGCGCATCGCGCAGCTTTTGGCGCAGAATATAATGCGGCATCAGTTCCTCTTGCATGGAAAAGTGCTGCTCTATGGTGATCCCGGCGTTTTCACAGTAATCGTCGAGCATCTCCCGAACACCCTCTTCGTCCGCGTAGAGCTGGCGCTGGCCGTTCAGCTCATAGTTCACTTCCTCCTGCGTGACGGTAAGCCCCCTGCGTTCCGCCTCTTCCAGCATTGCAAGATTGCGCAGCCGCCGGTTCAGCGCCTGCGCATCACCGGCTGTCGTTCGGCCCTCCATGACGGTCATGATCTGCTTTTCGTAGTCGATCCGGCTCTGCCGG
>ERZ827512.3131-NODE-3131-length-12072-cov-3.769410_pt1 | contig 12072 bp, 8 predicted proteins | sample MGYA00519916_ERZ827512 | MGnify/ENA primary metagenome ERZ827512 (study PRJEB31778, sample SAMEA3449335) | human gut metagenome | biome: human gut; feature: human-associated habitat; material: faeces | place: United Kingdom | collected 2010/2012 ... | reverse complement strand
GCGCCGCTGTGCGGCGCAAGCCTTTCGGGGGCGGGATGAACGAATTAAAGACAATTTTCATAACTCCATAAAGCAGCGCCGGCCTCTACGGAGAAAATGTACAAATCCAATTACGATCACTTTCTTTCTCAAGAAAAAATCTAACCGCATTTTAGCGTTTTCTTCCACCGAAGCCCTATACCGCCACGCGGCGCAGGGCGTCAGCGGAACGGAGAGAAAACACATTAAAAGCAGTTCCATTTTCTTTATAGAACAAAAAAACAAAAGCAACAAAGCATATGCTTTTTCCCCTATAAGAGCGAAGCCGCGCGGTGGTGCGAACCGTCGAGAGAAAAACAAGCGCGCCTTTGTTCCGAGAGGCACGTCGCACAGCGGCGGCGTTCGATTGCCGGTCAAAACACAAAAAAACAGCGCGGCCCGACGGCTTTGCCGTCGGGCCGCGCCCATCCCCGCGGACGGGTACCGTCTGCGGGCTGTATTCCTTCCTAAATCCCTGACTTACGCTTATCCGGCGGCGGCCAGCATCCGCGAAATGAGGATGCCGTAGCCGCGCGTGGGGTCGTTGACCATCACATGCGTCACCGCGCCGACCAGACGGCCGTTCTGGATGATCGGACTGCCGCTCATCCCCTGCACGATGCCGCCGGTTTTTTCAAGCAGCCGCTCGTCGGTCACCTTGAGCACCATGTTTTTCGAATCGGTATCGGTGGACAGCTTGGTGATTTCGATTTCAAACTGCTCCCGGGTGTGCCCGTCCAGCGTGCTGATGATGTACGCCTTGCCGGTTTCCACCTCGCTGTCCGCCGCGGCCGGAATCGCCTCGCCCAGCCCCGCAGGCAGCGCATCGAAGCTGCCGAACACGCCTACACCGGTATTCTGCGCCAGCAGTCCGAGCCGAAAGGGCGACAGACTGCCGCGAAGCTCGCCGGGGTCGTTCTTGCGCCCTTTTTCCACGCCGGTGATTTCCACGTCAACAACGACGCCGCGCAGCATCGGCAGCAGCTCGCCGGTCTCGACATCACAGATGCCGTGTCCCAGCCCGCCGAAGGTGTGGTCGGCTGCGTTGACATAGGTCACGGTGCCGATGCCGGCCGTCGAGTCGCGCACCCACACGCCGCCGCGGTACTCGTTTTCCGCCGCGTCAAGCTGCGGGGTGAGCACGGTGCTGACCCGCTCGCCGCCGCGCTCGTAGACGACGGAAAGCGAACGGCCCTCGCAGGCGCCGATGAGCGCCTTCGTCTCCTCGGCGGTGTTGACCTCGTGTCCGTCGATCTCAACAATCACGTCGCCGACCTCCAGACCCGCGTCGGCCGCGGGCGCGGTCAGCCCCGAGGCGGTCTGCACGTCGGTCACGCCGATGACGACCACGCCCTTCGTGAACAGCTTGATCCCGAAGGCGTTGCCGCCCGGAATGAGCAGCTCGCCGGGTTGGACGGCCGTCTCCAGCGCGCCGTCCGACGCGGCAAACGTCGTCTGCACGCCGCTTTGAAGCAGGAGAAAAACAAGGAACAACAGCAGGATCGGACTGAAATGTCTCTTTTTCATACAGCGTTTTGCCTTTCCCTTTTCTTTTGCTTTTTTCGTTTTCTTCGCGTTTTGTGCTTTTTTGCAACGTTACTAATTTGCGCCGCTCGGGCAAAATATATGTACAAAGATTGCGTTTCGGCGCGCGCCAAAAATCGGCAGCCGCATTTGCGCGCCTTTTCGCGGATGGAAATTTTTTCATTTTATAGTATAATGGTCATATAATAGGCGCGCCCGTAAACTCCGCAGCGCGGCTTGCTTATAATATGAATTTTTCAATTTGTCCGTTATAAGCAGAAGCGCTTTCAGCCCCGGGCCCTCCCGCGCCGCTGCGCGGCGCGGGAGGGCCCGGGGCGATATAGCGATATGGCAAAAGCGGACATAGCCGCAGAGAGCACTCAAACCGAACAAAGACTTCGCTGCCGTCTAATTACGAATTCCCTTGTTTTCGCAAAACTAATCCTTCTGCGGACGCCAATGCTATGGCGCAGTGTTGGGCGGTTGGAACAGGCAGGGGAACATAATAAGCAAATGCGTTTCGCCCGCAAACAAAATATGAACCTGCGCCCGATTGAACAAATACGTTTCCCCCGAAAGGGAAATACGCTTTTTACTAAAAATCCCATTTTCGAAAATTATGTCGAATTTTGTCGGCAAAATAACGCCAATTCGCAGGCCGTCTGCCATATACCACATAAAATATTGCGCACACAGCACAGCCGACAACGCCGCTGCCGTGCCCGACCTTCCGTCCCGTCCCGCCGCAGCGCCGCGTCCAGAAGCCGACTGCGGCGCTGCGGCGGTGTGCGTAAACGGGAGCGGGCGGCGTGCTCTGCTTTTTATTTTATCCTTTTCCAACCTTTCCCCTCTCAAGGCACGCATCTTTACTTTGCTATCCCTACTCATTTGCGCGAGGCTTCGCGCCGCCGCACACTGCAAAACAACGGCCCCCAGGCGGGGCCTCTCCTGTGCGCCATTGCAAACGCGTCCCCGGGGGACGCCGCGGATTCTGTTGGCTTGGCAGCGCGTCTGTAAGCGGCGCTCCCACAACGCGGCAGGCAAATGCGGCGGACGGCGCACGCGAATCCGCTCTTGACAAACCGTCCCGATTGTTGTATACTCATACAAGCAAATAAACATACAGGGATATAGCCAAGCCGGTTAAGGCACAGGACTTTGACTCCTGCATTCGCTGGTTCAAATCCAGCTATCCCTGCCACGAAAGAACGAACTTTTGTCTTTCAGACATTAGTTCGTTCTTTTCCATTTTCAGGAGCAAAAACATTATACAGTTCAAAAAGCGGTGTCAGCATCGAAAAAGAATACGAATAAGCACAGCGCCCTCAGCAGTGGTCGCAGAACCACCGTCGAGGACGTTGACTTATATAGCGTCAAATTCTGCTTTCGATAAATTATTTCATTTTCCACCCCAACAACAGAGCAGAATGAATAATAACCGCAACGGAGCCTGCGTTATGCACCAACGCTCCGACAACAGGATTAAGAATACCTGTAACGGCCAGTACGATAGCAAGGAAATTCAGTCCCATAGAAAATGCAAGATTCAGTTTGATGGTGGTCATCATGCGTTTAGACAGCGACAGCAGATGCGGAAGTTCTTTCACTTCGTCGTCCACCAAGGCAATGTCAGCGGCATCCACGGCAATATCGGAACCGACACCACCCATTGCGATACCTACATCAGCTTTCTTCAATGCCGGAGCGTCGTTGATGCCGTCGCCAATCATACAAACGGAAGTTCCGGTGGTCTGATATGCTTCGATGTGATTCAGCTTATCTTCCGGCAGGCAGTTGGCGTGAATCTCATCGATACCAAGTAGTGTGCCGATGGCAATTGCTGCGTTCCGGTGGTCTCCGGTCAGTAGGACAGGCTGTACACCGATTGATTTGATGGAGGCGATCATGTCTGCGCTTTCGGTTCTGACCGTATCGGCCAGGGCGATGTAACCTGCCGTTTCACCGTCAATATGGATGTAAATAACAGTGGAGCCATCCTGAATGTGCTTGCCGACGGCGTCTGCCAGCTCTTTGGTCAGTGCGGCTTCCCCATTAGCAGAAATCAGCTTCATATTACCTGCCAACACACAATGTCCATTCACCACTGCGGAGACGCCTTCGCCGGGCATCATGCGGAAGTCATAGGACTTGGGCAGCTCTTTCTGCTGCGCCTGCTTATAGCAACGGACAATGGCACGACCCAGAGGATGCTCAGACATCTGCTCAGCGGCCGCGGCATAAGCATACAGTTCGTCAGCAGTAAAATCGGATACCGTTTCGACAGCAGTGACTTTGGGAGCGCCATAGGTCAGCGTGCCGGTCTTATCAAAGGTGATCTTACCGACCTTGGCAAGACGTTCCAGAGCATCGCCCTCGCGGACAAGGAAACCATGCCTTGTGGCGTTGCCGATAGCGGCCATAACAGCGGTGGGCGTTGCCAGCACCAAGGCACAAGGACAGAAAACAACAAGAATGGTCACGGAGCGAATGATCTCGCCTGTGAAAATCCATGTGAGCGCTGCGGCGGTCAGCGCAATCACAACGATCCAGGTTGCCCAGCGGTCAGCTATGCCGACGATTTTTGCCTTGCCTGCATCGGCAGACCGTACCAGTCGGATCATGCGCTGGATGGAAGAATCCTCACCGACCTTAGCAGCCTTCATCTCAAAAGCGCCAAACTGATTGACCGTACCCGAGGATACTTCATCTCCAACCCCCTTATCAACGGGGAGAGATTCACCGGTCATAACTGCCTGGTTAATGGAGGTCTGGCCGCTGATGATAATTCCGTCAACAGGGACAGTTTCACCGGGCAGAACACGGATGATGTCACCGACCAGCACTTCCTCAGCAGGTACGACCTTCTCTGTATCTTCGAAGATGATTCGTGCAGTTTGGGGAGTCAGATGTACCAGCTTTTCAATACCAGCCCGTGCCTTGGCAACGGTCAGATCCTCCAGAAGAGCGCCAAGCTGCATGATGAACGCAACTTCGCCTGCGGCAAAATCCTCACCGATAATCACGGACGCAATCAGCGCAAGGGAAACGAGAACGTCGGCCTTGATGTCAAATGCCGTAACAAGACCGATAATGGCCTCCAACACAATAGGCAGACCGCAAAGGATGATGGCGACCCAAGCTGCATCAAAGGGCAGCGGCACCAAATGGAAGATGCTGATAATCAAGGCAATGCCTGACAGCACCAGACAAAGGATGTCTTTCTTCGTTCCGCCAATTTCAAGGAAGGACTCCAGTTTTTCAATAATCCTCATAATGCACCTCTTTCTATACCCATAGGGGTATATGTATATTATACCCATGGGGGTATGCGTTTGTCAAGAGGTGCAGAAAAAAGAGAGCAGCCCCAAACAGCTGCTCTCTCCTAATCAGCCCATATTTGAAAAGCGTTCGACAGCTTTTGTAAACTGCTCGATGGTTTTATCTGCGTCCCCATGTTCGATACCGTCACGGACGCAATGCTTGATATGCCCTTCCAAGACTACCTTTCCGCAGCCATGAAGTGCAGATTTTGCGGCGTTCAACTGGGAAAGGATATCCTCACACGGCACATCCTCGTCAATCATTCGATCGATTGCTTGAATCTGACCGATAATTTTCTTTAATCTGCGGTGAAGATTTTCTGCATCCATACATTGTTTCATACACACAACCTCCATACCATTAGGGGTATATGTATATATTATAATGGTTTACAGCCTCCGTGTCAAGAAACAGGCACAATTCATTTTGAAAATCGCGACTGTGCAAGAAATTTTGCAAAAAAATAAGCGTGAAATCGCGCTTGTTAATCTCTCGGTCAGACGGGTGTCTACACACCGAAACTTCGTTTTACTCCCTCTTTTCGCACCTTTTCCCGCTCTCTCGCAGCCGAGAACCCCGATATGCAGTATGATATGCAGTATGCGTTCGGGGCTTTTTGCTTGAGGTTCGGCGCGCACTCGAAACGGCATCCATTTTCCCCGGCAGACAGAAAAAAGCGTTTCCTGCGAAGCGCTTTTCTAATAAAAGAAATCCGCTGTTGTGGATTTGCAAAATACCCTTCGGACGCAGGTTAATTGATCTCATTTCCCCTTTCTGCGCAGACAGAAAATTTCATACTCCAAAGGGGTTCTTTCACATTTGCCGCAAGGTCAATATTTTGCCAAAATCGTTAGCGTACAATTCTTTCGCTGCAATGATAATTCTTTATTATAGCCATTATAGCCCACTGCCGGCGGCGAACAAAAGCGCACTTCAAAAGAGGGGCCGGCGGGAACGGTGAGACAAGAACAATTTTAGAGGGACGACAGCGGCAGCCGTCCCTCTGCATTTTCTCAAGGCAGCGCGCCGAAATGGGCGTTGAGACAAGAAAGCGCCTTGTATGGGCGTGCACGATGCGTCCCTCCCCCTGCCGCTTTCGCTTCATCAGGCTTTACAGAGCGCTTCGTATGGGCGCGGACGATGCGCCGCCTGCGGCTGACAGACACGCTGCGGGGTATTTCCCCCGGCAGCGCTCTTAAAAAGCGTGCTTTTGGTCCTGCCGGCGGCCGAAAATCTCCCTTTCCGCCGGAAAGCGGGCGTTCGGCGCGGTTTTGCGGCATTTTGCACCTGCGGTTCGCTCTGTTCTTTCCCTCGCATCGTCCCGCCCGCGCCGCGCCGGAAGCCGCATCCCTCCTGCGGCCTGCGGGAACAGCGTCCGCATCCGCGGTCTGCGGCCGCCCGCCGGACAGGCGTCGGCGCGCTCCCGCAGCGCAGGGAACCCGCCGCCCGAACGCAGCGCCGCGCGCGTGTCCGCCAAGCAGAAGCGGTGCGCTCTTTATGGCAGCGCACACCTATGAGCTATGGGGCAGGAACCCGCGCGCTTACTTCCTGCCGCGCGCCGCCCGCTTCCGCATAAGCAGGCCGAGGCCGACGGCGGCGAGCAGCGCGCAGCCGGCGAGCACATACGGCCAGACGGCCGCTTTTTCGACCGCTTCGGGGACAGAAACGGCCTCCGAGGCGCTTTCTTCGGCCGTGCTGTCGGTCGATTCCTCCGGCTTCGGTCTCGACGCAAGACGCTCCGCCTTGGCGGCGTCTCTGGACATGGCAAGCGCTTTTTCGGCGTACGCAATATCCTCCAGCGCGACAGCCGTCCAGCCGCCCTCAAGCGCGGACACGGCGGCCTTCAGCGCCGCAAGGTCCTCCGCGTAAGCGGAAAGCGCCTCCGACGCCCCGTTCGCCGCCGCACGCTCCAGAACCCGACCGACGCAGGCCCGCGCCGCGCCGGCGGCGTCATACGAGGGCGACACGGCTTTTTCCGAAAACGCGCCCTGCTTGAGCAGCGCGTCGTAGCCGTGCGAAAAATATGTCGCGTACTCAAAGAAGGCGATGCCCGCCGCCCCGTTTTTCCGCGACTGCACCGTTTGCAGAAGCTGCTCCCGCTTGGTGAGCGACAAATAGGAGCCGCTGCCGAGTATGCAGTAATACACGCCGTCAAAGGACGAAAATGTTTCCGACGCGTTCGCCGCGACGCCCGCGGCGTACGCCATCGGGTACACGGCGTCCACCAGCCCCGCCGCGGTCCACGCAGCGCCGTCTTGACAGTAGGCGCGGAGCGTCGTGTCCGCCGCCAGACAGACGGAGAAAAACAGGTCGGGCCGCTCGGCCTCCGTCAGCGCGCGCAGCGCGCGCACGCGCGCGGTCACGAGGTCGGATTTGAAGCGGATCCAACGCTCCCAGTAGACGCTCTCGGTCGTTTCCTCCCCGATTTTTCGCGCCTCCTCTACGGATATGCCGGTCTGTTCGGCGAACAGCGCGAGCGTCGTCTCGTCATAGCCGTAATCGAGGACGCCGTCGCTGTACGGGTAGCGGATATAATCAAGTTGCAGCCCGTCAAACTCGTAATTCCGGAGAATATACGTCAGATACGACGTAAACGCCTCGAAATATTCGTCGCATGCCGGCGAATAGAACTCGCTCTCCTCCGATTCGGCCGACGCGCCGCCGCCTGCGTTGGAAGCCGTGAGCCACTGCGGGAACGCGGATGCGGCGGCGTTGTGGAACACAGATACCGAGACAATCAGCTCGATGCCGTATTCGCGGCATTTTTCGCTGTACGTTTTCAGCAGATCGATGCGCAGCCTTCGCTCCTTTCCGTAAAAGGGCGAATCCTCCGGCAGGGGAAGGATCGTGTCGATGCCGTTGGAAATCCCCAGACAAAGCTGGTTGAGGTTGGCGTCATAAATGTCTTTGACCACCTTCTCGACCGCCGCCTCGGTCGTCTCGACGGGTGCATGCCATACCGCGCGGACCTCGGACGCCTTGGACTCCACGGACACCGCGTTCACCTGCTCCAAAAGCGTCTGGAAGCGCGCTCGGCCCTCGTATTCGACAAAGGCGTTTTCGTCGATCATCGTCCGCAGCGACGAGAGCAGATCGGCCGCCGCGTCGGCATCGAAAAGCCTGCCGGCGGCCTTTGCCGCCGCAACCTGTGCGGCCGCGCTTTCATACGACAGCAGCGCGTTCTGCCGCATTTCCTCCGCGCCGTAAACGATGCGGAGCTTCTTCTGCGCCCGGTCCAGAATGCATTTTGCGCCCGGCACGCCGTAAGCGGCGAGAAAGCGCCTGTCCGCCTCCTCGATGGCGGAGACGACGTACCCGCCGGCGGGGATGGCGCTGTCGTTGCCGCCGGCGGCGCAGATGACGCCGTCCGCGCCGACGGCAACCTCATAGCCGTAACCGTTCGTCTGCGTCGTCTCCCCACGGTCGTACACGACCAGTGTACCCGCGTACCGCACGGCGTTGAAATCCGTTACGGTCAGATCGACGGAAAAGGTCAGGTCGAAGTCCTTTTCGGCAGACGATATGACCCGTCCGGTCATATCGTCATAAATGACATAATCGCCTATTGCGATGTTGTCCTTGAGCCACTCCACCTTTTCGCCGGTCGCGGATACAACCATGCCGCCGGCGGGAACGGCGAGGTTTTTCCCCGCGGCGTCGCCGCCCTCAAGGATGCGGACGACCTGCGAGTCGGCGTTCACCACTATGTTGTGCCCCCACTCGTTCTGCCCCGTGGCCGCAACGTCCTTATAGACGACGAGGAAATTGTCCCAACGCGTAACGTTCACGCCGTCCGCAATCGTAACCGCCGCCTTTTCCGAAGCTGCGGCCGAAGCCGGCGCCGCAAATCCGGCGTTGCAGAGGCAAACCGTCAAAAGACAGGCGAATATTTTTTTCATTTTTGTTTTCAGCAATGCCGGCAGAAAGCGCCGTCCGCCGCATTACAGCTCCCTTCCGATTTGTTTGTCCGGCGCGGCGGAAGCGCCGCCTCCGCATACCTTTTCCGCGGCGCGGCAAGCCAGCTCCAGCGCCGCCCGAACGGCCTTCCGGCGGATTTCCGCGCGCGTGCCCGCAAAGCGGAAGCGGTACGCCCGCACCTCCCCGCGGCAGCAGACGCCGATGAACACCGTGCCGTCGTCGGGGCTGCCTTTCGCGAACGGCGTTCTCCGCGTTTTCGCGCCGGCCAGACCGGTCACCGAGAGCGCGAGGTCCGCGCCCGCCAGCGCGGCCGCGCCGCGCGCCATCTCGCGCGCGCAGGGGGCGGAGATCTCCGTATGCGCGGCGATCGTCGACGCGGAAACGCCCAGAAAGCGCCTCTTCGCTTCGTTGGAATAGGTACACAGCGCGAGCGACAGCACCTCGCTCGCGCCCGGGACGGAGGTGATTGCGCCGGCAATCAGCCCGCCGGTCATCGACTCGGCGGTCGTGACGGTCAGCCCCTTTCCGCGCAGCAGGCGGACGAGCCGGACGGCGGCGTTCATCTGCCCTCCAGCCGCAGCGTGCGGCGGGTCTCGTAGGCGCGCGCCGCAAGGGCGTCGACATCGATGCGCGACTCGTTTTCCAGAATGTCCTCCAGCACCGGCCGCGTGTTGGGGTGGCGCGGAGTGAAGACGGTGCAGCAGTCCTCGTAGGGCAGCGCGGAGATGTCAAAGGTGCCGATCTGCCGCGCGCGGACGATGATCTCCTCCTTGTCCAGCCCGATGCAGGGCCGGAACACGGGCATCTCAACCGCCGCGTCGGTCACGCCCAGCGCGGGCATCGTCTGCGAGGCGACCTGCCCGACGCTCTCGCCCGTCACCAGCGCGCCCGCGCCGATGGTCTGCGCGGTCCGCTCGGCGAGCCGCATCATAAAGCGGCGCAGCAGGAGGGTAAAGAGCTTTTCGTCGCACTTCTGCATCAGCGTTTCCTGGATCTCGGTGACGCTGATTGTGTTCAGATACATCCGGCCGGTGTAGTCGGCCAGCGTCTGCGCGAGCGCGACGACCTTCTCCTTGGCCTGCTCGCCGGTGTAGGGCGGGCTTTCAAAGTACAGCCCGTCAAGCTCCACGCCGCGCTTGGCGATCATATAGCCGGCGACGGGGCTGTCGATGCCGCCGGACAGCAGCAGCAGCGCGCGGCCGTTCGAGCCGACCGGCATCCCGCCCGCGCCCTTCTCGCCGCCGCCGTGGACGAAGGCCGCGCGGTCGCGGATTTCAATCGTCACGCAGACCTCGGGGTCGGTGACGTCGACAGTCAGCCCTGGCAGCAGCGACAGCAGCAGCGCGCCGCATTCGGCGCAGATTTCGGGCGAGCCGAGCGGGAAGCGCTTGTCGCTGCGCTTGGCGACGCACTTGAAGCGGGACGCCCCGCGCAGCAGTTCGGACGCGTGCGCGGCGAGCGTGCGGTGGATGGCCTCCATATCCTTCTCGCACTCGTAGCCGACGCAGACCGACGCGACGCCGAACACCTTCTTCATCCGCGCGGCAACCGCGTCCATGTCCGCGTCCTCCCCGCCGCGGATGCAGAGCGTAGACTGCGCGTAGTCGGTCTCGTATGTACCGCCCATCGCCTTGAGCAGCGCGCGCACGCGGCGCAGCAGCAGGTTGTCGAAGTAGCTGCGGTTGAGTCCCTTGAGCACCAGCTCGCCGTATTTGAGCAGCACGATTTTTTTCATCTGCATCTTCTGACCTCCGTTTTCATTTGCGTCAGCGCCTCGGCGAGCGCTTTTGCCTCCTCCGCCGTGGTGAAGCGGCTGATTCCCACGCGCAGCGCGCTCTCGGCGTCCTCGGGCGAAAGGCCGAAATCGGCCAGCACGCGGTTCGTCTTTTTCTTCGTCGAGCAGGCGCTCGAGGCGGACAGGCAGATGCCCTTTTCCGCCAGCCAGTTGACGGCCGTCTCGCTTTTGTAGCCGGGTACGCTCACAAGCAGCACGCTTTCGAGGTGTTCCGGCGGGATGTGCAGCCGCGCGACGCCCGACAGCGCCGCGCAGACCGCCGCGTAGGCCGCCGACAGCGCCGCGCGGCTCTCGGGCCGGCCGATGTCCGCGCAGGCAGCGCCGAACGCGGCGACGGCGGGCAGGCTCTCCGTCCCCGGCCGCAGCCCCCGCTCCTGTCCGCCGCCGTAGAGCAGCGGCGTGAGCGTCAGCCCCCGGCGCACGAACAGCGCCGCCGCTCCCTTGACGCCGCCGATCTTGTGCGCGGAGAAGGCCGCCGTGTCCGCGCAGCGGGCGACGACCGACGCCTGCGCCGGCGGCAGCTTGCCGAAGGACTGCACCGCGTCCACATGCAGCAGCGCGCGCGAGCGGTGCTTCTGCAGCAGCGCGCGGATGCGCTCGATGTCGTACAGCGCGCCGGTCTCGTTGTTGCCCTGCATCACCGCGACGACCGCCTCGCTGCCGTCGAGCGATGCCTCGAGCGCATCGTAATCGGGAACGCCGCCCCGGCAGGCGATGCGCACCACCTCGCGGCCCGCCTGCTCGAGCGCGCGCAGCGGCTCATAGACCGAGGGATGCTCGCTCTCGGTGGTGAGAATGCGCCCCGAACGCCTGCGCAGCGCGTGAGAATGCAGGGCGATGTTGTTCGCCTCCGTGCCGGTGGCGGTAAACAAAAGCTCCTCCGGCGAACAGCGCGCCAGCGCCGCGACGGCCGCGCGCGCGTCCTCAAGCATCCGCCGCGCGCGCGTACCCGCGCCATGCGGCGAGGAGGGGTTGCCGAACTCGTCGAGCGCTTCCTCCAGCGCGCGCCGCGCCGGCGCGCACACCGGCGTCGTCGCGGCGTTGTCCAAATAAATCTGCTTCGTCATCTTTCTGCATCCACCCGGTTTTCGTTTGTTTTGTGTATGGCCGTCGGCCTGTCGTTTTGCGCACAGCCTGCCGCTTGATGATATACAGGCCTCCTGTTGTTTCTGCATGAGCTGTCTTTCTGCCTGCGGCGCCCGCCGGCACGGCCGCGACGGCCGCCCGCATCGTCCCCGCGTCGGGAAGCCCGCACCGGCGTCTGCGTCCCGCGGGCGAGCTTTCTATGCATCCGTCTATCCATCCGTTTCGGCACGCCGCCTGCCGCTTTCCGCTCCGCGCCGGCGCACCGCACAAGACGACTTCTGCCGCACGGGCGAGGAAACGGCGTTCGGCGTTCGGCTTTCCGCTCCGCGCCTGCATACCGCACAAGAACTTTATCTCTGTTTCTTCGGTTCGGCGCGCCCGCGCGCTGCTTTCCCGCGCCGCCGTAACAA
>ERZ827512.3129-NODE-3129-length-12073-cov-3.597271_pt1 | contig 12073 bp, 10 predicted proteins | sample MGYA00519916_ERZ827512 | MGnify/ENA primary metagenome ERZ827512 (study PRJEB31778, sample SAMEA3449335) | human gut metagenome | biome: human gut; feature: human-associated habitat; material: faeces | place: United Kingdom | collected 2010/2012 ... | reverse complement strand
TTACGGCTATATACTGCGGGAATCCATGCGGCTTTCGCGGCTCATTGACGACCTTCTGGAGCTGAGCCGGCTGCAATCCGGAACTATTGCCTTTAAAAAGCAGTTCATAAGCATAAATGAGCTCATAGAGGATGTAGCTGACAGGTACGTTTCTGCCGCAAGGGAAAAGAGGCTTAATGTGGAGATAGACATAGGTGAGCCATACAAGGTATACACCAACCCGGACAGGGCTGAGCAGGTGCTGGTAGCGCTTACCGACAACGCCATAAAATACGGCGGCAGCGGCACACTGCGGTTTTCTACCGAAAAAAAGGGCGACTGCCTTTACATAAGCGTGAGCAACCCGGGCAGCATCGCGGATGAAGACATAGACCACGTGTTCGAGAGATTCTATAAGGCGGATAAAGCCCACGCAGGGCAGGGTACCGGTCTTGGCCTTTCTATTGTTAATGAAGTTCTTGAACTTTTAGGTGAACGGATATGGGTAAAGAGCGAGAATGGGACGGTTACCTTCACATTCACCCTTTCTACGGTAAAACCCGACAATAGCCAATAAAAAATATGTGAAATTGCCTGCCTGTGAATATGAAAGCGGGCAATATTATGCTATAATCGTCTTAATGTATTATTGACATCGGAGGTTTATTTTACCATGAGCGCAAACAAGATACTTATCGCTGATGACGACAAGGTCGTACACGAATCACTTGGAATATATCTTAAATCCGAAGGCTTTGAGGTGGTAGACGTTTACGATGGCAAAGCTGCAGTAGCTGCGCTGGATAGCGAAATAGCTCTGTGTGCTGGATATCATGATGCCGGAGATGTCCGGTCTTGACGTGTGCCGCGAGATACGCAAGACCTCTCGCGTACCCGTGATAATGCTTACCGCAAAGGGCGAAGAGATAGACCGCATATTGGGCCTCGAGCTGGGCGCCGACGATTATATCGTAAAGCCCTTCAGTCCCCGTGAGGTAGTTGCCCGCATAAAGGCGGTGTTGCGCCGCACGACAGAGCAGCAGCAATCCCACGACGACGGCTGCGTTACCCATCAGGAGCTTACCATAGATATAAAGAGCTATACTGTTACCTTGAGGGGCAAAAATATAATCTGTACACCAAAAGAGATAGAAATACTCTACATGCTGGCTTCAAATCCAGGCCAGGTATTCACTCGCGAGCAGCTCCTTAACCGCGTATGGGGCTATGACTTTGCGGGCGAAACGAGGACGGTGGATACACACATAAAGCGCATACGCGCAAAGCTTGACAATACCGGCCTCAACTGGAGCATCAAGACCATATACGGCGTCGGCTACAAGTTTGAGGTAGAGGACGGAAAATAATGAAGAGCGTATTCTTCCGGCGGCTGCTTATAGTCATGGTAATGGTGATGATGCTTACCACCATAGCCATGGCGCTGGGCTGCGGGGTAGTAGGAATAAAAATATACGAGAACATCACGCTGGAGGAGATGGTGCCTAAGGCGGGCACCGTCGCGGACCTTGTGCGCGAATTGGGCTACGGACATATAAGCCGCGAGGCATTTTTGCGCATTGCCCAGTCATATGTGGAAGCATCGGATTCCACTACTCTGGTATTCAGTAAGGACAAGGAAATAATACTTGCCGCTAATATGCCGAATGGCGATGATGAGCAGGAAGTATATTCTACGCTGTCCGATACTATGGATAAAATAATCTCCGGAGATACGGTAAAAAGCGAGTCCCTTGCAATAAAGGGCATAGGCGATACCCTGTCCGCGGGCGTGCCGATAACCGACGACAGCGGCAATATATATGGCGGTGTGCTGATATTTCAGCCTGTCCGAATAGTAAGCGAGAACATGCGCCCGATGCGTGTGCTGATATACACGGCGCTGCTGGCGGGAGTTCTCATAATGCTGTTGCTCATGAGCTGGCGCTTCAGCCTGTATACCGATCCGCTTCACAAGATGTCCGAGGTCGCCATAGAGATGTCAAAGGGCAATTTCGACATAAGGGCAAATGAAAACGAGGACGGCGAGATCGGCCTTCTCGCCCGGGCGCTTAACACGCTCTGCGAAAACATATCCGGTACTATATATCAGCTGCGCATGGAAAAGGGGCAGCTGGATCAGGTGCTGCAAAGCCTTTCGGACGGCGTTGCGGCAATTGACGGCAGCGGCGAGCTAACACATTACAACGCGGCGCTCATGCGCATGTTCGGCGTAGTCAATGTGGAAAAGACCGAGGATCTCATAAAGGACCCCATGGTATGGAAGACGTTCCAGGAGGTGTTCCATACAGGTGAATCTCAGGTAATAACCTACCCCATGTCGGGCGATAAAGTGCTCTGGATAAGCGTATCCCCGGTGAATACGGAGGAGGGAGTGCGCACCGGTGTCGTCGGCCTGTTCAAGGATATGACTGAAATGGAGCGCACGGAGCGTATGCGCCGCGAATACGTCGCCAACATATCACACGAGCTGCGCACGCCTCTTACGGCGGTACGGGGCCTGCTTGAGCCGCTTGCAGACGGCATGGTCAAGAGCGAGGAGGACAAGCAGCGGTACTATAAGATAATGCTGCATGAAGTGATGCGACTGTCCCGCCTTATTACCGATATGCTTACGCTCAGCAGGCTTCAGGCGGGCACGGAATATATGGAGCTTTCAAGGGTTAACCTTGAAGAGCTTATAAACGATGTGGCAATGGGGTACGCCTCTACGGCCCAGAGTAAGGGCATAAAGCTCGATGTGGATTGCGACCACACTGTAGACGGCCTGACGGACCCGGACAGGATAGAACAGGTGCTGGTAATCCTTATAGATAACGCCATGCGCTATACCCCTGAAGGCGGCAGCATAAAGATAAAGCTCCGCTCCGGCGAACGGCTCATAATCAGCGTGCAGGACAACGGCTGCGGAATACCGGAAAAAGATCTGCCCCATATTTTCGAGAGGTTCTATAAGGTGGATAAATCCCGGGGAGAGGGCGGCACCGGTCTGGGACTTTCCATAGCCAAGTACATCATGGAAAAGCTCGATGAGAACATTACCGTGGCGAGCGAGCTGGGCAAGGGGACCATATTTACCTTTACCGTAAAGAAATACGTTTCCAACGCCATAGAGCTGGGACCGGCTAAGGAGTCACGCTGCGAAAAGGACAGGGATAAGAAGGAAAAGCCTGCCGAAAAGGCTCCCGATGAGGACGGCGTATACGACGCGGATTACGAGATAGTCCATTGTCCGCCGGAAGAAAAAGAGAAAAAGCTGAAGTTTCCGGAGGTCAAGATAAAAAAACGCAAGGAACCAAAGGAAACCGGCGAACAGAAGAAATCCGTAGATCAGAAGGAACGGCAGTGATGCAGGAAGGCTGCGTGCTTTGCCCGCGTAAATGCGGCGTAGACAGAAATATACAAAGGGGCGCGTGCAACGCGCCCTGTTTTCCGTATGTGGCAAAGGCGGCGCTGCATATGTGGGAGGAGCCGTGTATCAGCGGCAAGCGCGGTTCGGGCGCAATATTCTTCTGCGGCTGCAATCTGAAGTGCGTGTTCTGCCAGAACTACGATATCAGCAACGGCAGCGTAGGAAAGATGTACGATGCGGAGGGCATAGCCGGGCTCATGCTTCACCTCCAGGGCAAGGGCGCTCACAACGTTAACCTCGTATCACCCGCGCCATTCGTGCCTGTGCTGGCGGACGCCATACGGGCGGCAAAAAACAGGGGGTTAAGCATACCCGTCGTGTACAACACCAACAGCTACGAAACGCTTGAAGCTCTGCGCATGCTGGATGGACTGGTGGATATATACCTGCCGGACCTTAAGTATGTAAGCGGAGCTGTATCAAAGAAATATTCCGGCACGGAAAACTACTTTGAATATGCTGCCCCGGCGATACGGGAGATGTTCCGTCAGGTTGGACTGCTGGAGCTGGACGGCGATGGCTTGGCCAATAAGGGCGTGATAATACGTCACCTTGTGCTGCCTGGCTCCGTTGACGAAACGCGGCGGGTGCTGAAATACATAGCGGAAAACTTCCCCAAGAATATAACGGTTTCACTTATGAGCCAGTATGTGCCCTGCTATAAGGCGGAGAAGATACCGCCTCTTAACAGGAAGCTGCTCAGGCGGGAATATGAAAGGGCGGTAGACTACTGCCTCTCACTGGGCCTTGAAAACGCTTTCATACAGAAAATGGACTCTGCAAAGCGGGAATATACCCCCGTTTTCGATGGCAAATGCGACTAAACTGTAAACACTTGATTTATTGGGAAAAATAGTGTTGCATAATACAATATGTAGTGATAGTATAATAGCATAAAGCGAATATATTCGGTCGTCCGGGATAAAACAGGATTTCTTCATTGTTTTTTCCTCCAAAAATACAAACCGAACTTATGTCTTATAATTGCCGTGTCAGGGGCGTTTGCACGGTAATGATTTTCCGGACGATATATTTGCTAAGGGCTCTGAAGAAATTCAGAGCTCTTTTTTTCTCCTCTGACCGCATATGCTTATCATAAGGGGGTATTTGTATATGCAGAGCAAAGATAAGATAATATGCGCCGCAATGACGTTGGCAATTATCGCATTTATGGTGCTTTCGCCGGGATATATAGTCGCCCACAGGCGGAACCTTACGCAGCAGTACCGGCAGCAGAGCACCGAGAGCTATCAGGGCATAATAAGCCTGTGGCATATAGTGGGCTTCAAATCTTATCAGGGAAGCATGGGAGCATGGTTGGAAAAGGCCGCTGCGACCCTCGAAAAGAAGCATAAGGGAGTGTATTTCGAGGTGGAAAGCATGACCTTCTCAGATTATGAGGCGCGGCGGGAGCGGGGCGAGAAGGCGGATATGTATTCGTTTCCGCTTGGATGGGAGTATATAGAGGAGCTTCAGCCCATAGATATGACAATGCCGGAAATGCGGGGCAATATGGCGGGTTCCTGCCGGTATCACGGCGGCGTGTATGGGTTGCCTTACGCCGCATCTGGATATGTGCTGGCTGTGAATTCACGAATAATACAGGAAAAAGGGCTGGATATGGATATGCTCTGCGGAATGATAAGATCAGGCGAGGCGAAGGCGTCCGGAGATGAGATTATAGCGTGCATATACGGCGCCAAGGGTGAGCTTGGGGACGAGGAGGACTTTTCTAAGGAGAAAAGCTGGGCAGCATTTATTGACGCCAGAACAGCCGGCGACATGGCGCGGAAAGTACAATCCGGCAAGGGATTCCCGTTTGAAGCGTTTTCTTGCACGAATTATACAAATCTTGTGCAGTACCTGGGCATTGGCAGCGGCGCAGAGGAAGAAATGCGTAATTATATACTGGAATTCATGCAGTATGTCTTATCCGAGGATAAACAGCAAAGCCTGATGGAACTGGGCCTTATACCTGCGGTAGCTGCAAAGGCTCAGCTGGAAAGCGAAACGCCCGCAGTCAGCGCAATATACGAAAATAGCAGCCAGCCGGCAGTGCCGCAGTGCTTTTTGTACGCGACATATGAGGATCAGCTTTGTCAGAGCGCCGAGAAGGCGCTTTCCGGCGATGAAAATGCAAAAAAGGATCTGGATTTGAGACTTATGGAACTTGTGCAAGGGGCTGGTATAAAGTAAAATATAATATGCATATGTATCGGCTGGAGGAACCATGAAGTACGATAAAGAGAACCTGGCAAGGCTCGCGAAGGAGCTTGAGATATATAAGATAAAAGCAAACGCACCTATGGCGGAGTATACGTCATTCCGTATAGGCGGACCTGCTGATCTGCTGTTTATGCCATCAGACAGAGAACAGCTTGAATATGGCATAAAAAAGGCGAAAGAGCTTGACGTACCGTATATGATAATAGGCAACGGCTCCAACCTTCTGGTAAGCGACAGCGGCATAGAAGGCCTTGTAATACGCATTGCCGGAGACTTTTCCGGCATCGAGTACAGCAAAAACAAGCTGAAGGCGCGCGCGGGCACGCTGATAAGCGCGGCGGCAAAGGATTCGGTCGAGCATGGCCTGATGGGTCTTGAATGGGCGGCGGGCATACCGGGAACCGTTGGCGGCGCGGTGGCTATGAACGCGGGCGCATACGGCGGCGAAATAAAGCAGGTGCTCACAAAGGTAGAATACATAGAGGATGGGGCGGTATGCTCCGTTGAGCCTGAGGATAGCGACCTTGGCTACAGGTTCAGCCGGTTTGCGGCGCCTGAGAGGATAGTCCTGAGCGCAGAATTCAGCCTTTCGCCTGATGACGGCATGACGAAGGAGCGCATGAAGGATTACTCTGAGCGCAGAAGGGCAAAGCAGCCGCTGACATACCCCAGCGCAGGCAGCACCTTTAAGCGCCCGGCAGGCTGCTATGCAGGCGCACTTATCGAACAGGCGAACCTCAAGGGAGTGAGCGTAGGGGGCGCCGAGGTAAGCACACTGCATGCGGGATTCATCATAAACAAGGGCGGCGCTACCAGTGAGGACGTGAAAAGGCTTATCGAGCTGGTACAGGAAAGGGTATACGAAAACAGCGGCGTTACGCTGGAGACGGAAGTAAAGTTCATCGGAAGGTAAAGCCTATGCAGCTTATAATTCTTACCGGCATGTCCGGAGCGGGCAAGACGCAGGCCCTGAAAAAGTTCGAGGATTCGGGCTATTTCTGCGTGGACAACCTGCCCTGCGAAATGTGTGTGGGCCTTGTGGAACTCTGCAAGAGGGCTACGCCGCCTGTAGAAAAGGCGGCGGTAGTAATGGACAGCCGTGAGCGCATATTCAGGCTGAACATGAAAAACACACTCGGCCGTTTGGACGAGGCGGGGGTGGATTACAGAATAGTATTCCTTGATTGCCGCGATGAGATACTTGAACGGCGGTATAACGAGACGCGACGCCGCCACCCCCTTTCAGATGATATATCGACCGGCATACGTATGGAGCGTGAGATGCTTGCAGAACTCAGGGATAGGGCAAGCGTAATAATAGACACTACCAATATGCGCCCTCTGGAGCTGGGTACGGCGCTGGAACGCGAGCTGAATATGGGCAGCACCGGCTTTATGCTAAGAGTGATGAGCTTTGGCTATAAGCGGGGCGTGCCTTTTGAGGCGGATATCGTCCTGGACATGCGATTTTCATCAAACCCCTATTACGACAAAGAGCTGAGGCCGTTATGCGGCAAAGATAAAGCGATACGGGATTACGTGATGGCGGATAAGGACGTGCGGGAATTTATGGACAACGTTGAAAGCATGCTGTACAGGCTGATACCACGCTTTATAGAGCAGGACAAGCGGCGGCTGGTGGTAGCGTTCGGCTGCACAGGGGGCAGGCATCGTTCTGTATGCGCGGCAGAGGAACTTTACAACAGGATAAAGGGCAGATATAACGCAGTGCTTACGCACCGGGATCTTACCATAGAGGGCAGCGATATAAAGGAACGTACAGGAGACAAGAGCTAATATGTCCTTTTCATCTCAGACAAAAGATGAGCTTGTGGAAAGCTGCAAGCTGGGAAGCACAGAAGAGAAACGCTCCCTGCTTTGCGGAATAACCCATGCGGCCGGCTCCATGACGCTGGGGCGTGGCGGCATAGGCCTGCAATATATAACCGAAAACAGCAGCGTCGCGGCGCTTACGGTACGCCTCGGCCGGGAGCTTTACAGCGTCACCGCCGAAACCTCCATAAGTGAAAAGGAGAGGCTCAATGCGGTGAGCAACGTAGTGAAGTTCACTGGCGATGGCGTGAGGAATCTTCTGAACGACGCGGGATACGGTGTGGACGGTGACGAGGATTTTGAGCTGGGATACATACCGCCGCGCCTTACCGATGACGAAAGCAAGGCAAAGGCGTTTTTGAGAGGTGTGTTTCTGGGCGCAGGCTCGGTGAGCGATCCTAATAAGGGATACCATTTGGAGCTCGTGTGCAGATACGAAAAGTTTGCAGCGACACTGTGCGACATAATGGCGGGCCTTGGCATAAGCGCAAAGTTCTTGCCGAGAAAATCCAGCTATATAGTATATCTCAAGGATGGGGAGCTGGTTTCCGACTTCATAACCCTAATAGGCGCCATGAACAGCACCATGGCCTTTGAGGAGGCGCGGGTAATGCGCAGCGTAAGCAACCATATAAACCGCCAACAGAACTTTGAGGACGCCAATATGAACAAGGCGGCAGCGGCAGCGGCGCAGCAGCTTTTGGATATTGAGTTCATACGGCTCAATGCCGGCCTGGACAGCCTGCCGCCAAAGCTCAGGGGAGCGGCAGAGCTTCGCATAAACAACCCGGAGGCCACATTATCCGACCTTGCGGAAATGGCCGAGATAAGCAAATCCGGCCTTAACCACAGGTTAGCCAAGCTTTCAACCATAGCGCAGGAGCTCAAGGACAAATAGGAGATAACTGATGAGCGGATTCACACATTTGCACGTACATACCCAGTACAGCCTGCTGGACGGCGCGGCCCGCATAAACGAGCTTGTAGCCAGGGCGAAGGAGCTTGGAATGGATTCCCTTGCCATAACCGACCACGGAGCCATGTACGGCGTTATAGACTTCTATAAGGAGTGCAAAAAGAACGGCATAAAGCCTATACTCGGTATGGAAGCCTATGTGGCGCCCCGCTCCCATCTCGAAAAGAGCGGAATGCGTGAAAACGCACACCTTATACTTCTTTCAAAGAACGAACAGGGCTATAAGAATCTCATGAAGCTTTCCACCATTGCATTCGTGGACGGCTTCTACTACAAACCCCGCATAGATTATGATTTGCTGGAGCAATATCATGAGGGACTCGTATGCCTTTCCGCATGCCTTGCGGGCGACATACCTCAGCTGCTCCTGCAGCGCCGTTATGAGGACGCAAAAGCGCTTGCGGGGCGGCTAAAGGGGATATTCGGCGATGACTTCTACATAGAGATACAGAACCACGGCATACCGGAGCAGCTGGAGGTGCTTCCACAGCTTGTAAAGCTCGCGAAGGAGCTTGACATAAAATACGTCGCAACCAACGATATACACTACGTCAAAAAAGAGGACGCCGAAAGCCAGGACGTCCTGCTTTGCATACAGACAAACCGTGTGGTCACCGACGGAAACCGCATGAAGATGTCTGCCGATGAGTTTTATCTCAAGTCGGAGGACGAACTCAGGGCCATGCTGCCGGAATATCCTGAGGCATTTGAGACTACAAAAGAGATAGCGGACAAGTGCAGCGTAGAGATAAAATTCGGCGAACAGCACTTGCCTGGCTTTACCGCGCCCAGCGGCTTTACTAACCTCGAATACCTTACAAAGATATGCCATGAGGGCCTTAATCGAAAAATGCCTGACGCCACGCGTGAGGTGAAGGACAGGCTTGAATATGAGATAAACGTGATAGCTCAGATGGGCTTCGTGGACTATTTCCTGATAGTGTGGGACTTCGTAAACTTTGCCCATGAAAACGGCATATTCGTAGGCCCTGGACGCGGCAGCGGCGCAGGCAGCCTTGCGGCATATGCCATGGGCATAACGGATACGGATCCCATAAAATATGACCTGATATTCGAGCGTTTCCTTAACCCCGAGCGCATATCCATGCCGGATTTCGATATAGACTTCTGCATAGAGCGCAGGCAGGAGGTTATAGACTATGTCACCCGCAAATACGGAGCGGATCACGTATGCCAGATAATCACATTCGGCTCCATGGCGGCCCGCCTCGCGGTGCGGGACGTAGGCCGCGCGCTAGATATGTCATACGCCGAGGTGGACAGGATAGCGAAGCTCATACCCAACGCCCTCGGCATGACGCTTACAAAGGCGTTAGAGCTTTCGGTAGAGCTTAAATCCCTCTACGACAGCGACCCGATGGTAAAGAAGCTCATTGACCTCTCACTGAAGCTTGAGGGACTTCCCCGGCATGCTTCAACGCACGCGGCAGGCGTGGTTATATGCGCTCAGCCCACCGTTGAATACGTTCCCTTACAGCGCAACGAGGACGCCATAACCACCCAGTTCACAAAGGATACGGTAGAGGAGCTGGGCCTTCTTAAGATGGACTTTTTGGGCCTGCGCAACCTGACGGTTATAAAGGATACGCTTGACTTCATAAGGCAGCAGGGCAAGGAGGTACCCGACCTTGAGCGCATGGAAAACGATGACCCGGCCATATTCAAGATGATATCCGAGGGGGATACGGACGGCGTGTTCCAGTTGGAGTCCAACGGCATGCGTCAGTTCATGATGCAGCTTCAGCCCGACTGCTTTGAAGATATAATTGCGGGTATTTCCCTTTTCCGCCCCGGCCCCATGGAGCAGATACCCCGTTATATCGCCGCCAGAAACGACAGAAAAAATATCAAGTACACCCACGAAAAGCTTAAGCCCATATTGGAAAAGACCTACGGTTGTATGGTATACCAGGAGCAGGTAATGCAGATAGTGCGCGACCTTGCGGGCTATTCCTGGGGCAGGAGCGATCTCGTGCGAAGAGCTATGGCCAAGAAAAAGCACGAGGTGATGGCTAAGGAACGGGAGTACTTCATAAACGGCATAGTCCAAGACGGCAAGATGGTCGTACCGGGCGCGGTGCGAAACGGAGTTGACCGTGACACCGCAAACCGCATATTCGACGAGATGATGGACTTTGCGTCCTATGCCTTTAACAAGTCCCACGCTGCCGCATACGCAGTGCTGGCATACCGAACGGCGTATCTCAAAAAATACTACCCGGTGGAGTTCATGACAGCCCAGATGAACAGCTTCATAGGCAAGGACATGGGCAAGATATCCGAGTATGTTAACTACTGCCGCCAGCGGGGAATAAAGGTGCTGCCGCCTGATGTAAACAGCAGCATGGCTAAGTTTTCGGTGGAAAACGGCAGCATACGCTTCGGCTTTGCCGCAATAAAGAATGTAAGCGAGAGCATAACCGGCCAAATAGCCGCGGAGCGCGAGCAGAACGGCCCGTTTAAGGACTTCTTCGATTTTATACGCCGGGGAGACCAGCTCAATAAGCGCATAGTCGAGGGTCTCATAAAGGCAGGCTGCTTTGACAGCATGAATGTGCGCCGCTCCCAGCTTCTTGCTATATACGATCAGGCAATGTCCGCCGCAGGTAACGACAGAAAGCAGCGGGCTACCGGGCAGATGTCCCTTTTCGACATGGCGGGGGCAGACGATATTGCGGCAGACGCGGCAATACCCCTGCCCGATATACAGGAATTCGACAAGAACACACTGCTTTCCATGGAACGGGAGGTAATGGGCATATACATAAGCGGCCACCCGCTGCTGGAATATGCGGACGAGCTAAATAAGCTTGCATCGTGCAGCGAGCTTTCAGCCTCGGACGGTTCGGGAAAATATACAGACAACCAGAAGGTACGTCTTGGCGGCATAATAACCTCCGTGCGCACAAAGCCTGTAAAGAGCGGCAACGGCCTCATGGCATATGCTGTTATAGAGGATCTTACTGGCACCATAGAGCTTGCCGCATTCCCGACGGTATTCAACCGCTGCAGCAATAAGCTCATCATGGATAATAAGGTGATAGTATCCGGCAAGCTAAACATGCGCGAGGATCAGAACAATACCGTGCTGGTGGACGATATATTTCCGCTGGAAAGGACAGGCGCCTCCGGCAGGCTGTATCTCAGGCTGGACATGAATGATTCTGCAATGGTGGAGCGAATACAGACCATGCTCAGGCGTTACCCCGGCAATGTAACAGTAATACTGGTAGACGCAGCCACGAAGAAGGCCATGCAGGCTGACAGGGGCATGTCCATTAACCCGTCGCCTGCCTTTATGGCCATAATGAATGAAATGCTTGGCGAGGAGAATGTAAAGCTTAAATGATGCGTGAAATTCCGATAGAAAAAAACGACGATATAGAATTTACCATAGATGCTCTGGGTTCTGAGGGGCAGGGCATAGGCAGGGTAGACGGCTATACGGTATTCGTGCCCCTGGCTCTGCCCGGCGAAAAGATACGCGCCCACGTAATAAAGACTACCTCGGGCTACGGCGTGGCAAAGCTTACAGAGGTGATGGAACCGTCGAAGGATAGGGCTCAGCAGGATTGCCCGGCATATCCCCGCTTCGGCGGCTGCTCCAT
>ERZ827512.3128-NODE-3128-length-12076-cov-4.113551_pt1 | contig 12076 bp, 15 predicted proteins | sample MGYA00519916_ERZ827512 | MGnify/ENA primary metagenome ERZ827512 (study PRJEB31778, sample SAMEA3449335) | human gut metagenome | biome: human gut; feature: human-associated habitat; material: faeces | place: United Kingdom | collected 2010/2012 ... | reverse complement strand
GGGGCGCATACGGCATCACTTAAAGCATAATCTACAATGTCATTTGCAATTATCTTATTTAGTGTCAGTTTCATTGTAACCTCCATTCTGCAATATATTTATATAACCAATTTCTAATAATTTAATCATCATTTTAGCTCTACTTAAATGATAAAACTCTGCCATTAAACTAATCCTATTATATAAATCAATAGGTATTAAAAACTCGAATCTTCTAATACTATTACCTCCCAACTAATTTAATAAATTCTATTTAAAAAAAGCAGGATAAGATACTTACGGACTATAAACTAATTAACCCTTATAAAATAAGGCTTTATAGTTCCGTAAGTCTTATTTTGCACTTGCAAAATTCATCCTATAATATAGGAAGTTTTACTAATATAAAGGGAGAAATTACCCTTATATATCAACAAATTTATTAGGAGTTAAAATCTACCAAACTCATACCATCAACTAGTTTACCATCAAGTGATACTTGATAATGTAAATGATTATTGGTAGAAGTTCCTGTCGTTCCTACTCCTGCTATTTCTTGTCCTTTATTAACTACTTGACCTTGTGTTATTTTATTACTATTAGGGAAAAGATGAGCATAAGTTACTAGATAATTAGTATCATCACAACGTATTCTAATCTCATTACCATTACTACCTATATCTTGAACATTTACTTGATATGGAAAAGACACTTTTTCAGCTATGCCATTGCAAGTTGCATATACTGGGGTAAGAGCTTCAGCTGATAAATCCCAACCATTATGTTGGTCGCTTTTACCAAACACAACTCTTTCTTCCATAAAAAAACTAGATACTCTTTTAATTTTAGAAAAATCTATCGGTGGTGCAAAAGGTTTAGCTTGAGTGACATTTATTTGATTACTTTCTTCAATTCTATCTTCATCACAAACATCTAAAGGACTATATTTTCCTAAATCACAAACATCACTTATAGGTAACATTTGTTTAGAATCATTATCTAAATTATCTTTATATATTTCTTTAAAAGATAAACTGTTATCAGCATTATAAAAATATAGCATTCTTTCTAAAGACACATAACCTTTTTTAGATTTAATATAATCACTTACAACATTTCTATAATCATCAGCATACTCGCTATTATTCTCAACATAACCATCAGTAACATTAGAGTCAAAAAAGCCTAATACTTTTAATATAGGTGCAAGTAAAATTATAAATATTACTGCTATAATAATTATTCCAATAATAACTCCATAAACTATTTTCTTTTGCATTTATCTTTCCATTTCAAATTCCTCTGCTTCATATAAAGTGTAAGAATATTTATTTACCTCTAACATTAATGATAATGCCTCTTTTGATAAATCTTCCTTTTCTTCAATTTTATAATCACTATCAAAAACTATTTTATATATATCAGAATAAAGTTTTTCCATTGTATCTTCTACTCCCTTATCACTTGAAAGAACAATATTCATCATATCAAAAGCAAACTCATCAGTTCCAAAATAAAGAGAAAACTTATAAGGATCCGACTTCTTTATATACTTAACTAATGAGTCAGCTACTTCTTTTCTCTTATTAATATTTTCTTTTAGTGGATTAAATATATAATTTCTTTTAATAAGTTCTTGTTTTAAATTATGTTCTATAACACTATCATAATTTTTATGCATAGTATCAATATATTTCCATAAACCATCTTCATAAACATATAAAATATTTTCACTTGATTTAATAGAATATTTAATAAGTTCTTCTCTTGTCAAAAAATCTTTACTATGAAACTTTTCTCCACGATCACGATGGTAAGCTACTGTTACGTCATCTTGTCGTTCTTTAAAATTATGTGGCTTAGAAGAATCAGGAGATACCTCTTTACCTAATTTTGAAATATCTCCTAGTTTTATTAAATCTTCTACTTTACTTTTATCTCTATAATAAGTATATAAAATAACACCGTTATGCTCTAAATAACCATCACTATGACAATAAATAGATTTATAAGTGTTATCGTCTTGTTTCATTGCAATTCTTGAAATCGTACTCATATCTACCTCCTATGCTTCGCCCATCATTTGTCTTTCAAGCTCAGTCGCTCGAATCCAAATTCTTAATCTATCTTTACTACTAACATTTAATAAAAACTCGCCCCTTTTAGCAGACAATAAAAAAGCCTTTTGAGTATCAGTCAAAGGACTATTTTCAAACAGAGTTAGATAGGCTTTTAAATCATCTTCTTTTAAAATACCTACCATTGTATATTGACAGTTGTTAAAAATAGCAGTTGCGTGCCTTAAAACACCTGCATTACCTATAAAGTCTTTAATACTTTGAGTACACACTATCATATTAGCAAAGTATTTACGAACTCGCCTAGCAAGTTGTCCGAAGTTCTTAATAACTTCATTATTCTTCTCATCTATGAATAAATGGAACTCATCTACTATAATACTAATATGTTTATGCTTATTACCTAGCTTTTCATTTTTAATTTTATTAGAAACAATACTATTATTAAGATAAGTTAATAAGTTCAGTGTTTGGGTATTAATTAGTCTTTGATTACCACTATATAGTAACTCTTGTAAGTTAAAAGAGATTAAATCATTTGATAAATCTATATCAGTATAACCATCAAAAAGATAAGCATCCGTTCCAGTTAAAAATCTTGATAATATTATTTCTAACTGCACTATTAACTTTCTTTTTTCTTCACTATCTAAACTTTATACTCAGGTAAATACTCATAAAGTTCGCTAAATATAGGGTAATCTTCAGGCTTTAAAGTTTCTAAAGTATTTATAGATGTATTTTTATAAATACTTTTTTTATTATATAAAGACTCCACTACTGCTAATAACATAATTAGTTCTTTTTCAGTTATATCTTCAAAAGCTGTTTTAAAAAAAGCCTCCAAAAAACCTAAATGTTTTGCAAGAGGACAGTCAGTTTCTTTAAGTTCCTTATTATCATCTGATGGTATATATCTTATTTGTAAAGGGTTAATCATACCACCTTTTCTTGAATATAAATCTATATATTCGCCACCATTTTTAAGTACCAAATTCTTATATTCATTTTCAGCATCTATTATAAATATTTTAGTACCACGAGCAAACTCATTTATAATCATTTTCTTAACAGTAAAGCTTTTACCACTACCAGTAGAAGCAACTACTGCTAAGTTATGAGATGGTCTTTCATTATTTGTAACAAACGGATCAAAGAATATTGGTAAAGAAGTATGTAAATCTATACCTAACATATAACCAGTAGAATCATTAAAATATGTTTTAGTAAAAGGAAAACCTGCACCTAACGTAAGTGTAGGTAAATAGATAGAATAATCATTTAAAGATTTTGTAGTTAAATCAAAAGTTTGAAAACACTCCATTTGTCTTAGCTTAGGTATATCTAATTTTATTTGATAACGGTCAGTTATAATCTTTAAATCTCTAAATATATTTTCTCTTTCCTTTTTAGTACCAGTAATTATTAAAGTAAGTGCTACTTCTTTAATCTTTTCATCACCATTTTTAATATCATACATTAACTGTTGAAAGTTCTCTTTTTGAGTATCAAGCTCTGTAGCATCACTTAATTTTCTAGTGGTATTACGATCCGATAATAAGAACTGATATTGTGAATTAACCCACCTTATTAATTCTTCTTGACTAATAGCATCTTTAATACTAATACAAGCTCTAACATTAGGAACATTAAATATTTCCTCAAAAAATAATCCCTCTACAAAAGGGGGAATGCTTTTAATAGTAACTATTTGTGTATCTATGTTATCTATTTTTAACATATTAACTTTTTCAGTTAGATTTAAAGGCGAAATTAAGGTAGGTAAATCACTCCAAACTAGATTATCTAAAGAAACAGGATTCATATATAAATTAGTTAAAAACTTATATATTTCTAACCTATTAGTAATTATCTCTATATTTAATTTTGGAACAATATTAGCAACTATTTCTTCAAGTTCATCTAACTGTTTTTCTAAAGTCTCAACGTCTTTAGCAATAATAACCCAATAATAGATACTAGATACTGTATAATTATTATCTTCTAGTTCTTCTATTAGTCTTTTACTTTCATCAAGTAACTTACTTTTCTTTTCATCATCTTTATAATCATTTACAAGATTTTCTAAATTAATCTTATTATTATTTAAGTTAATTTTTTGGTCTAACTTATAACATTTCATAGTTAGTCCTTTTATTTGATATAAAGATTTTAAACCATAGAAGAAATTCTCTTTTTCTCTTTTACTAGTCAAAGATAAGTCAATAGCTTTTACTTCTATTAAAGAGGCAACCTCTCCTGTTTTAAGTTCTATTAAACCATCTTCGCCTACATCTTTTACGTTAGAGAAATACTGAGAGTTCTTGGCTCTTTTCTTCATTTTATGTTTATCTATATATTTAACTTTTTTTTGTCCTTTATTTGATAAATGCACTTATAGACATCACCTTACTTTCTTTTAACTTTTCATTGAAAAAATAATAATTTTTAGTTCTAAATAGATATTGAAAAAGCATAATGATTACTTTATACATCCTATTCTTTTTAGAAATATTTATAGGAATTAGTAAGAACACACATATTGCTAGAAAGACTAAGGCTTCAATTTTAGAATCAGTAAAAGAAAATAAAATTAAGAAAATAATAAACATAGGTAAGCCTATATATAAATCCATTACTTCAATAAATTTACCTAAAGTCTTTTTAATTGAACTTATTGTTATATACATAAAATTCACTTCCTTTGTCTATATCTTCCAGTAGGAATATTTCTACCTGGCATTACACTACCAACTGCACCTTTAATATTACTTTTACCAAAACTTCGTAAGTTCTTACCAATATTAGATGGTGTTGCTTTACTAATTCCACTACCAAACTTCTCTATAGCAGTACCGATACCTTTTCCTATTACATTATTACTTGCTTGACTATTACTACTAATTTTAGAACCAAAATTTTGAATAGCACTACCTACTTTAGATACTGCTTTATTTCCACCAGCTAGTCCTATTGTAGAAGTTGCAACACCTAAACCATAAGCACCTACTCCACTAGCAGATAAGCCTCCTGCTGTTGCAACAGTATTAGCGACATGACCAAAGCTCATTAAACTCATAAATTGTTCTCTACCACTATTAGCACTTACATTATTACCAATAAATCTATTAACAACTTGCGAACCAGTTAGTAAAAAGATACCACAACCTAAAAACATTATTGATTTTAAAGCTGTATCTTTTAAAGCAGAATTGGTAAAGAAAGTAGTATTGTTAATAGCATTCATTACTATTACAGTTAATCCTATAATTAGCATTACAACAGCACTTTGGAGCATTAGAGAAACAAGTTGCTCAAAGACAGCAGAACGTCTTTGTTTATTTCCTATAGATGTAGCAAAGATAATCGGACTAATTAAGAATAGAAATAAAAACTCAATTTGTCGTCTTGCTAACATCATCCCACTAAAGAATAAAGTATATAAGAAAAAGCCACCTACTAAGATAGCCATTATCCAGTCAATATCATATTTATAATCTTTTTTATCAGGAAGAATCCATCTAGCCGAAGTAACATATTTATCATTATACATTTCTTTCTTACCAAAAGTATCATTTGTTATATTCTTCTTAATATCTTCATTTTTAAATTCATCACTTTCTATATAGCCTTCAGAATGAGTGACATACATATTTAACATTGTAGAAGATAAATTAGTGTTACTAGTAACCATATTAGAGGTATAACCACTTAAAGTAGTAGAAAATGTATTTGCTTGACTAAATAAAAAGACACTTAAAATTACTAGAAAACTACACTTAACTATTTCCATAACTATTTGTCTTGTTTCAAGTCCTTCATCAGGCTCTAATATTTTCATTATAAATCGCCATATAATGAATAAAGCTAGGAGTGTTACTGCTATTGCTAATACTCCTGTATGAAAGTTAGAAAATGATGTATTATCAGCTACACTACTAATAATGTCATATAAATTTAACTGTTTTAAAATTTCAAAAACAATATCAATTAAGGAATATATGAAACTTATAATTCCCCAACCTAAAGTTCTTAATAAATCTAAGGCACTTAGCATAAACTATAATCCTTAAAATAAACCAATAATTAAATTAACTATTGATACAGCAATAATTATACCAACTATACCAAACATAGTTTGAATAATACCATGTTTAACCTGTTGTTTTCTATCAACATCAACAACAGAATATAGAGCAAAACCAATAACTAGAGCAAGTCCTGCTGCTGTTATACCAATTCTTAAAGCCCAGTCAGTTATAGTTTCTATGGCGCTTATAATACTATTAATATCATAACTACCACCACTTAATTTAGAAATTCCATTACCAATAAAAAAGTCCTTCCCCATTACATCATCCTTTACTTAATAAATAAACAAATGATATAATAGAAAAGAGTTAATTTGCGTGGGGCATTTTAACTCTTTTTTCTATTAATAACTACTGATTTAATTCTTGTTCTATTTTTTTACTCTTATTTGAAAGAAAAGTTACTTTCTCGGCAACGAACTCTATATTATATCTTGAGCCCTCATTAGTTTTTACTATATGACTTTCAGCACGACCTCTAACACCAACAATATCTCCCTTTTGACAATACATAGCTGTTGTTTCGGCTTTATCCCCCCATAATGCACAATTTATAAAATCAGTTTCATAAACTCCCTCACTATTTTTAAAACTTCTAGGAACTGCTAAACATATATTAGCAACCTTTTTACCATCATCTAATTCTTTTACTTCAACATCTTTTGTTAATCTACCTACAAACAATATACTATTCATCATTTTATCACGATCCTTTCTTATAATAATTTACATAATAAGTTCATTTAAACAATTATCTAATTCTTCTTGTTCTTCTTTTGTTAAAGGTTTTGTTTCTATTTTTTTAGTATTCCAATATTCATTGCCTTGCTCATCTTTATAATAAATAGGTTTATCTTCTCTTTCTTTATAGTCCTCAACATTACAGTTATACTTTTCTTTAAAAGCAATAGAAGTTGGTAAAGTACATATATTCTTTTTTAAACATTTAGTACAAGACTCAACCTTTTCTTTAAAGTTAAGATGGCATTTAATTTTTTTATCTTTATCTTCTAATTCTTTATCTTTATTCTTATTATCTATATCTATCTCTTGCGTTACCTCGTTGTTACATTGTAACGCCTTTTGTCTAGCACGATATTCTCTTACTCTTTTAGCACTAGAACTTTCGCTACCAACCATTTGATTAAAATTAGTAATTTTAAAAACATTTTCTTCCTTGTAGATTAGTCCTAGTTTTTTAAATATATCTAGGGCTACTGCGACTGTATCATAATCGAAGTACTTTGTATCTCTTACTATTTTATTAATATCATAAGGTATAAATATATCGCCCACTTTATTACTTAACTCGCCATTATTATTGGCAGTAAGTAAACATAACATTTGATATAAGACAATATATTTACAACCATTTTTCTGTGATAGTAAGAAATCTATTTCTTCCCTATTAAAGAAATCAGTTCTTAACTTGATCCAGTAATATCTCTTATCGTTCGTAACCTACTTCCTTTACTTTATCAAAAACTAGGACTTTATTAATGTTTTTTATTATCATTTTATGCCTTTCCTAATAGTTCAGCAATAATAACAATTTGTTTATCAGTACTGTCTTTACAAGTAATTAAAGTTAAAGTAGTAATACCTTTATTTCTTACTATTTTAGCTTTTCCAGTTTTATCTATTTCATATATATTTTTTACATTGTATATATACTTATAACCTTTATAGTAAATATTTATAGTATCTTCTAACTCTAGCTTATCTAAATCATTAAAATAAGCAGTTCTACCACTACCAGAATGTCCTGCCAAAATAAAATTACCTCCGTCTATATCAGGGTAATCAGATTCCTTTAATATTTCTATATTTTTATCTACATCATTTAATTTAGAATCTTTACTATACATACCTCTTTTTAAAGATATTTTAGGTATTTCTATAACAGATATATAATTCTCTGTCTTTAAAGATTCCTTTTCTTTTACTGTATTATCAGTATTAGAAGTACTTTCTTTAGAATCTTCTAACTCTTGGAAAAATATTTCAAGTTTATAATCTTCTTCTTTTGTAATATAACTATCTTTAAACTCATCATAGATTATAAATGAAATAATAGAAAATATAAGTAATGGAACTATTAGACATAATGCAAGAAAGATTTTATTTTTTCTGTTTCTTTTTTGCATATACAATTAAAGCTATTCCAGTACCTGCTAAAGCAAGTAATATAATATCTAATAAATAATCATCACTTACATTTGTATCAGGAACATCAATGATTTCAGTTTCAACCTCTATTTTTTTATCTTTCATATTAATTTTAATGACTTCACCATTTTCATCTATAGAAAAATAGATTTTATCATCATTAATTTCATAGCCATCAGGAGCAACTTTTTCTATGATATAGTAATCACCATATTCAAAGTCCTTTAAAATAATGCTACCATCATCATTTGTAGTTCCTGTATATACTAGTTCATCAGTTTTAGCATCATATATTTCTATTACAGCACCACCTAAACCTTCATTAGTTTCAGCATCTACTTTATCAAAAACTAAATCAGATTTAATCTTTTCATTTTGTAAATAAACTTCTATTTTAGTAGTGGTATCATCAATAGTAAAATAATAATCATCAATGAATTGGTAGCCTTCCTTACCTTTTACTTGATGTAATTTATAATTTCCAAAACCTAAATAGGTAAACATCTCTCCATTTATATCAGTTGTTAAAGTTGTTATTAACTCATTTGTATCAACATTATATAATTCGAAAACTGCACCTTGTTCAGGTATATAAGTTCCACTATTACTAGATCCCATAACTTTATAAGAAGTAAAGCCTACATCCACTTGTAACTTTATATTAGCATTAATAAAAGTAGGATCTCCTCTACTTAAACACTTTTGATTAGCACCATCATAAATTAGTGGTACATTATTATTAGTTTTAGCTTTTAATGAAACAGTTCCTTCAAAAGCAGTTTTTGCTGTTACAACTAAATTATTACCTTCAATTCTTAAATCTAAATTATCATTAGACTCTACTTCAAAATAGTTTCCTAATACTCCATTAGTATCAGTTAAAGTCTTTGTTTCGCCTACATTCATAGTAAGTTCTTGATTATTAAAACTTACAGTATTACCGTGTTTATTTACTAGCTCCATTATTTCAGACATCATAGCATCATATCTAGTACTTCTTGTTAATGTTTGGTCGTTAGGTTCAACTGGGTATGGTGCATTTTCTTTATCAGTTACTTGCCAAATTAAAAACTGAGTCGCTGCATACCAACTTGTATCAGTATGACCTGTATAACCATAACCATAATAACTAATTAACTCTATTTGTCTTAGTTCTTCTCTTGTTAAACCTGTAAGACCTAACTTCTCGCTTTCACTTTCATAGCCTGTAATAAGAGAGCCATCATATACTTCAACGTGAGCTTGTATGCAATAAATAAGCTGATTATCGCTTGTTCTTCTTATACCATATTCTTCTGTTGCTACCCATTTATCAGGGTTATTAAATGGTGTAGTAGCCATCCAAAAGCTAACAGATTTATCAACATAAAGTTGATCGTTTACTGTTTGAGCTTGAACTACTGGTATAGAAAATAAACTTATTACTAATACAAGCATCACCTTTATTAAATTTTTAACTTTATTTTTAATATTTCATCATTCCTTTCCACACAAAAAAACACCACTTGAAGTGATGTATTTTTTTAATTATATCCTAAATTTTCAAATTCATTTAAGTAGTATTCTATTCCATTAACATTTACTGTTACCCAACAACCTACTGTATTAACATATTTACCACTAACATATCCATAATTCGTTACAAAACCATAAGTATTATTAATACGAGATGCATCACTTATACATTCATTTATATCAGTGGAAGCCACTTCTTCCCAGTCAAACAACTTAGCATTGTAATACTCATATTCACTAATACCTAACTTTTCCCATTCAGTTAAAGGTTCTTGTGGAACACTTGGAGTAGTCGTAGTTGCAGGTGGTGTAGTTGAAACACTTGGAGTATTACCACTTACAGCACCATTATTAGAACTACTAGGGTTAGAATTAGAGTTTGAACTTGAGTTAGCATTAGCATTACTATTACCACTATCAGTTTGTTGATTTTGATTAGTAGTATTAGAATCCTCTTGCTTATCACTAACTTCATTACTATCTTTTTGTTCTGTTGATACTTCTTCCTCTTTACTATCTTTTTCCTTATCAGTTTTCTTTTCTTTTTTATTAGTTTCTACTTCTTCGCTTTTATTATTGTTTTCAGTAGTATTACTACTCATATTATAAAAAACTAAAATAGAACTACTTATTACAACCAATAATAAAACTACAGAAAAAACTAATATAATTTTTTTCTTCTTAGACATAATCCCCTCACAATAAATATATTACTTATAATATTTATTGCTCATCTTTAATATTTTGTCAATACTCATGGTATCTTTTGCCTCTTATATTCGTACATAGAATCCCCTCCTAACAAAAAGCAGTAGATTTATTTCTCTACTGCTTTATCAAAAGCTAATGCTACTTTAATAATACAACTGACTTTGACTCTCGATAATGAACTAGAACTCATGGTAAGTTTTTCACATATAAAAGACTCTGACTTCTTTCTAAAATAAGAATCTATAAAATATATTTTTTCAGTATAAGTCATAGTATTAATTATATTGCTTAACTTATCATAGAAAGCACTTATCTCTTTAAACTTATCTAATTTAGTAGCAACATAATTACCTACTTTATCAGTTATATTATTAGTAAACATTTCATATTTTACTTCGTAATTAGGTGTAATGGTAGGCTGTGGCAGTTCGCTATATTTATAACGAGCCATTTCAAACTTTAGCATCATTTTATCAATTTCTTTTTTACTTTCGGCATAATTGTATTGTTCTACAATTCTAAGGCTTAATAAAGTGTTATCTTCCATAGTTCCACAACCTTTCTACAAATTTCTACAAAAAAAGAGGATAGTATCTTTTACTATTCTCTCGTTTTAGGGGCTAAAAGTCTTAAATCAGTTTGTTGTGATTTTTTCTTTTTAGATCTAGTATGATGATTACTATAATAATTGTTACTCATAATACGTCTAAAGCCCCCCAAATATTAACTATTGAAAACTATTCTAACAATGAGTTACCTAAATGTCAACAACTAATTTCCATTAATTGGAATAATTTCAATTTAACCATATTATATCACTTGACAAATCAATATCAACTATAAATTTACACCAAATTCACACCAGATTTACTCCAAAAGATTATCTTCTGTTTTTAGAGCCTCCATTTATAGTAATGACAATACCTATCAATATTCCAGCTATTAGTCCAACTATAACATAACCTAAAACTTCATCATCACTATCATTTGAAGAATATGAGTTATAACTACTTCTTGAATAGCTTGAAGAACTTGAAGAACTACCAGCAACTCCACCATGATGAGAACAACAACCTGGTCCTGATACAGTACAAGAACTTTCCCAACCATCAGCACATCTAATACCTGCATTTACATTTAATGGAATAAATAATAATGCAAATAAAAATAAAACCACTATAATTTTTTGCATGACACCAATTACACCTCTAAATAATTATATCAGATGTGTAGAAAAACAAAAAGAGACCATAAAGATATTTCTATCATTATAGTCCTTCATTGACATATTTAAGAATTTTAAATAAATCTTTAGATTTAACTAATTCTTTAAGTATATTAAAATATGCCTTAGCATTTTCCATCTTAGTTAATGGAAATTCCTTTTGAAGTAAATTAGAGGTAACTTCATTACTTCGCTCAACATAAAGATAAACCTTACAAATGTCGTTATGCTTACAAGTGATACATCCAAAAGCGTAATTTCCATCTTGTAATTGAAATATATCAAGTACGTTTTGAGAATCTATATCA
>ERZ827512.3127-NODE-3127-length-12077-cov-3.939943_pt1 | contig 12077 bp, 10 predicted proteins | sample MGYA00519916_ERZ827512 | MGnify/ENA primary metagenome ERZ827512 (study PRJEB31778, sample SAMEA3449335) | human gut metagenome | biome: human gut; feature: human-associated habitat; material: faeces | place: United Kingdom | collected 2010/2012 ... | reverse complement strand
AGAGTCATCTTTTTTTATCCCTTGAAGAATCTCTTCATCATCAAGTTTCTTGAATAAATCTTTAATTTTATCAACATTATCAAACTCAGGCTGTTCTAAGAACTTAGTTCTACCCACAACATTAATATCAGTATTGGTAATATCATTAAAGACATTATAAATGGCATTATATAGTTGTTGATGTCCTTCTACATATTTAGAGATAATAGGCTTAATTTCAAACTCTAGTTTAGCACTTACTTCATCAATTGGTGTACCCACTATTAAGTTATTAATTAACTCTACAGTCTTCCTAATGTCTTCGATACTAACATTATTTAAAGTAATATTTTTATGCTCTACTTTACCTTTATCAGTTACAACTATAACTATTAAATGATTAGTATCAAGTGGAACAACTCTAACTTCCTTAAGCAAGTTCTCATGACTCGTCTTACCTAAAACAATTGCTGTATAAGAAGTCATATCAGAGACAACTTGTAAGCTTTTATTAATACAATCACTCAGTTCTAATGATTGATTATGGAAAATTATCTGTAATTTCAACATATCTTCTCCATTCATCTTTCTAGCTTCCATTAAGTTATCTACATAATAACGATAGCCTTCTTCACTTGGAACTCTTCCACTAGAAGTATGTGTTTTCTCTAGAAATCCTAAATCTTCAAGACTTGCCATTTCACTTCTAACAGTAGCACTGGAACATTTTAACCTTTTACAGAGCTGATTACTACTAACAGGTTTAGCTTGTCTAATATAAGACTCAACAATTAATTTTAATATTTTATTTTGTCTATCACTAAGCATAACTACCTCCAAAGCACTGATTAACTGGTTAAATACTAATTTTAGCATTCCCACTTTTCCATTGCCAATATCAGTATATGAAAAAAATTGGCACTTGTCAACTCTTTTTGCCAACTTTTTTTAAATTATATTACTAAATAGATAGTATAAACGGATCAGATTTTGTACCAGTTCCTGAGGTTATTTGCACGTTAGATTTTAGATTCATAGATGGCCGGACGCCGTTCGTATTCGATGGACTACTGCTGCCCGTGACGCCATAGTAGTACACATTAAGCACGTTAGACGTATTATACGGTGTTAAGATCCAATAAGTTGTATTATTACTATATCTATCAAATTGTCCCGCCATTAATTCTCCTAATCTTAGTAATCCTACTTTGGCATTTGTAATTGATGTAGTTGTACTACTCATAGCAGTATCTGTATATTTTGCTAATTTATATGAAGTTCCATTTCCTACTGTTCCAAAATACCAAGTTGTACTATCTTCTATCATTGAACTATAACTACTATCTACATAATTTGCTAGATAGTCTCCATTTAAGAATGTACCAATGGTATTTGTACTTGAATATGTTGCATTATTTCCAAAGGTACTTGTTATAAATGTTCCAGAACTTTTTAGTGGTTTGTCACTGACTATCTTTGTTCCTGCTCCATTTTCGTGGCTTACTATTCTATATAGATTATTTTCATCATTCCCAAATTTTATATATTCCCCACTATATCTACTTGACAACAATGTTCCAGAAAGTTCTGTATCATTATCTCCGTTTAATCTATATGGATTATCTACTGTTCCATCACCATCTACTATTTTGACGTTAGATTTTAGATTTACAGATGGCCGGACGCCTCTCTTATACGATGGACTATCGTAGCCCGCGAGGCCACCGTAGTTCACACTACGCACGTTAGACGTACTATATGGTGTTAAGGTCCACCAATAAAGTCCATTATTTAGATAACCATTACTATCAGTCGTTCCTCTATAGCTTGTTACATACTCATAATAATTTAATAATCCTACTGCATCAGTTACCATTGTTGTTTCTGCAGGTTTACTTGATGATAAAGTTAAAGTCGCATTCCATTTTGCATCTGTTACAACAAAATTCTCATAATCTCTTAAATTACCTAAAAATCCATCTACAGTTGTATCATTTAACCACATTTCCATATCACTTCCACTAAACGCTACATTACCACTCACGTTATAAGGTATTGCACTTATATCCCACTGTGTTACTAACTTTGTTGTCTTTGCTTGATTATTAACAGATACTGCTCTCCATAACTTTCCACTATACCATATATAGTTATTAGGGTCAGTTCCTGTTATAAAAGTATCAACTCCATCATCATAGGTACTGCCATTTCCTCCTTGATCTGCTAAAAGAATATCAGCTGCATAATTCGGATATTCATCAAATGTATGCCCACTACTTGGTAATGTTAATTCATTATAATCAAGACCACTTTGAACGTTTAATCCTAAAATACGTCTATCTGAAGACTGATTACCTGATATTTTTATACGATATGTTTGACTTGAACCAGCTGTACCTACTGCACTTAAAATAACTCCATTCTTATCTGGGGGAATACTATAACCATTTTCATTGACATATCCTACTGTCACTCCGTCATAAATACTGCTATCAGAATAATAAAGTATAAACTTTGCAGGAACACTACTTGTATTTGTTAATGTAATTGTGTGGGTAACAGTTTCACCAGAAGGTATTGTTATTTGAAACCCTTGCTTCCCATCTACTAATAACTCATAAGTTAAATTTCCCGTTATTATGCTTATTGCATTATCTTTTTCTTTACTAACTGTAAACATAGCATAAGAAAAATATCCCCCCATTATCAATAGTGATATTAATCCTACTACTAATATATACATTTTAGATAAACTTGTTTCTAATAGTAATCTTTTCATTTTTGCATCACCAACCTAGTTACTTTTATAATTAGTATGTATTGATTACTACTCTTCATACCTTATATCTAGATTATAAAACAAAATATAGGAGTAATGCAAGTAACTTATTTATAAGTAGTAAAATAAGTGTCAAAAAAACTTTATTCCATTATCTGAAAATGGTTGCCAGAATCTAAATAAAGTATTCCTTTCCTACCATCTAACTGTGGTAAGACATCATTATAATAATTAAGCCTTTCAAATTTAGTAATAGTCATATATACACTATTACCATCATCCATATAAAGTAAAAATCTATCATCATCAAATTCATTTGGGACATAGTTTATTTCACTAATCTTTTCTCTTATATTTAAGTCTATTCTTTTAAAATATTTTATAAAAATATCTAGTTTGTTAGTAGGTATCTCATTAATCAATCTAGGTATAGTGTAAGGTGTTCTTTTAGAAAGGGTAATCTCTTTATTATTTTCTAAAACATACTTACCATTATCCTCTCTTTTATAAAGTATTTTATATTCTTCTACTTTTATTTCTATAATATGATAGAACTTTCTATTAATATTAACACTTTTTATTAAGGGCTCTTTAGTAATATTATTTTTCATAGTTATATTTAAAGTTTTATAGAAACTCGGATAATTAGTAAGTCCTGCCAAATCTATTATTTCATCATCACTTAATACTTCATTACCAGTAATTATAATATTTTTAACTTTAGTATCAAGAATTAATAGGCATGTAAAAACTATTATAGTAATTGCTATAATAAATATTAGAAAAGGTAATAGTCTTAATTTTTTCTTCTTGATTACTTTAGCCATAGATTACTCCCAATTTACAAATTCTTGTTCTACTTTTAAATCTACTCCATAATGCTCTTTAACTGCATCTTTCACAAAGTTAATTAAATCATATATATCTTTAGCACTAGCATTATTTTTATTAATTATAAAATTAGCATGAACAACACTAACCTCCGCTCCCCCTTTAGTAAGTCCTTTAAGTCCCAAATCTTCTATTAACTTACCAGCAGGATCAGCATTTTCTGGGTTTCTAAAAACACTGCCTGCACTAGGATAACTCAAAGGTTGAGATTTAACTCTTCTTGATTTTCTATCTTTAACAACTTCTTCTAAAGCATTTTTATCACCTTTTTTAAGGCTTAATGATGCTTCTAAACAAATATAGTTAGGATGACTTTGTAAAAAACTACTACGATAATGAAAATCCATCTCTTCATTAGTTAATGTTATAATTTTTAAATCATCTGTTAGAACCTTAACACTTCTAGTAATATAACCCATATCACTTTTGTAAGCACCAGCATTCATATATACTGCTCCGCCAATAGTTCCTGGTATACCTGTTGCAAATTCCAAGCCAGCAAGGCCTTTTTTTATAGACTCCCTTGCTACCTTCATTAAAGATGCTCCCGCACCGCAAATTACTTTAGTACCAAAAAACTCTATTTTATTAATTTCATCTAATTTAATTAAAACTCCTTCATAAGTTTTATCACTAAATAGTACATTACTTCCGTTACCTAGTATTTTGTATTTAATATTATATTTTCTAATCAATTTACATAATAATACAAGCTTATCAGTATTTTTAGGTATTATTATCGCTCTTACTAAACCTCCTACTTTATAAGTTGTATATCTACTGATAAAGACATCTTTTAATATTTTGCCAATATCGTTTTTTTCTACTTCTTTTAAAAATTCCTTCATCCTACTCATCCCTAACTAACTTTATAGTCTCTTCATATACTCTAGTTGCACTATCTAATACTCCTCGTTTAAGTAAAGCCTCTCGCATTTTCTTTAGTTTATCTTTATCGTTAATAGTTTTATCTAATAGATTAATTAAACTACTCTTATTAAAATCTTCTTCTTTTAAAATAATACATGCCCCATCATCTTCCAAGCTTTTAGCATTTATATACTGATGATTATTAGTAACATAGGGGCTAGGAACCATAATAGCAGGAAGTCCTATACTAGTGATTTCTGCAATAGTAGAAGCTCCACTTCTAGTTATTATTAAATCTGCATCCTTCATTAGGCCTATTAAATTATCTATAAAGGGAACTAATTTTACATTACTACTTATTTTTATATCTTTATAATCATCATAATAATCTTTACCAGTTATTAATAATACTTGGTAATCTTTATTTCTAAATATAGGTATTATTTCCTTTAACTTTTTGGTCATTGTTAAGGACCCAAGTGAACCCATTACTATTATAACAAGATCCTTATCTTTTTTAAATCCTAATTCCGTTTTACTTACCTTTTTTATATCTTTTATCTGTTCACTACGAGGATTACCTGTATATATTGTTTTACTACTTGGAAAATCTTTAATATTCTCTTTAAAAGAAACTAATACTTTATCTACATATCTTGATAGGAATTTATTAGAAACACCTGGTATAGAATTCTGCTCATGAATAATAGTTTTTATTTTTAATTTACTTGCTGCATAAATAACAGGTGCAGATATATATCCTCCAAAACCAATAACTACATCTGGTTTAAATTTAGTTATCTCTACTTTAGCTTTAGATACTGCTTTAAAATATGTTTTCATAACACCAACATTTTTAAAGATATTCTTCCTATTTAAACCTTTCATCTCTATACCTATATAAGGTATTCCTTCTTTAGGTATTATATCTTTTTCCATTCTATTAGTTGTCCCAATATAAAGGACTTCTACATCCTTATCTTTTTCTTTAAGTTTGGAAATAAGTGCCAAAGCGGGGAAGATATGTCCCCCTGTACCTCCTGCAGTTATAACTACCTTCATTTTAGTCATCCTTCCTATTATAAGATATGTTTTTAACCTATTTATTGTACTTAAAGATTAAACTTTCAAATTCATTTTTAATACTTTCTAATCTCTCCTCGGTAGAGGCTTCGAATCTAGCCGTTAAGTTAGGTCCCGTATTAGAGGCTCTAAGACTAGCCCAAGAGTCAACAAAAGTTACTCTAACACCATCTATGCTATTATAAGTATAACCTTTTTCTTTACAATAATTTTCTATTTTTTCAACCACATAAAACTTATTCTCATCAGTTGTTTTATATTTCATTTCAGGCGTTGAATAATATCTATTAATACCAACTAGTAGGCCTTCTAAAGTCTTATTAGTATTAGAAAGAATTTCTAGTAATCTAAGGCCCGCATATATACCACTATCAAAACCTAAAAATTTATCTCTAAAGTAAACATGACCAGATAATTCTCCTCCAAAGGCAAGATCTAATTCTTTAACTTTTGCTTTAGTATATGAATTACCTGTTCTATAACAGTAAGGTGTTCCTCCTAGTTTAATAATTTCATCTTCTAGACTTTTACTGCATTTAACATCATAAAGAAATGTTTTATTGCTTATTTTATTAATAATATTTCTAATAATTATAATCATGTAATAATCTATTGGTATGAAGTTCCCCTCAGCCGAAACAACTCCTACTCTATCACCATCTCCATCAAAGGCAAGTCCTATATCAAAACTCTTTTCCTTTACTGTTTCTTTTAAAACGGTCAAATTACTTTCAACAGATGGATCTGGATGATGATTTGGAAAATTCCCATCACTTTCGCCATTAATAATGATATAGTCTACATTTACTCTTTTAAAAACATCATCTAAAAGAGTAGCTGTGGTCCCATTACCAGGATCTAGTACTACTTTAACTTTTCTTTTACCAAAAGACAAATTATCTGTTAAAGCACTTAAATAATCTTCTTTTACATTTTTTTTAGTAATAGAGCCTTTTCCATAATGAAAATTACCTTTCTTTATAAAGTTATAAAAATCTTCTATTTCCTTTCCTTTAGCATTATCATAATTAGAAAAAGCAAATTTAAAACCATTTTCATCTTTAGGATTATGACTAGCAGTTATCATAATACCTGAATCTATTTTTAAATTGATACATCCATAATAATACATTGGTGTTGTACAAGTCCCTAAATCATACACATTAACTCCTGTATCAATAAGACCTTGAATTAGGGCCTGATGCAAATCAGGAGATGATAATCTATTATCATGTCCTACTACACATTTATTCTTTCCAAGTTCATATAGCCTACTACCAAAGCCTAAACCTATAGTGTATGCAGTATCTACATCAATATCAGTAGGAACAACGCCTCTAATATCATAGCCTCTAAATATATATTTATTAATGTTTTCTTTTTTCTTCATAATTATCCTTTCTCCATAAATAATAATATTTTAAATATTATTATTAATTATATTACTATACAGGTTAACAGTTATCTTTTCTCTTTTTATTTTTAGCACTATACCTTTTCAACTTACTTAAAGGACTATCATAATCATTTGATTTTATCCAAGGAAAGGCATTTAACATATGACTAACAAAGAAATTAGTTTTAATATCTCGCTTTTTAGTTAGCTCTTCCCTAATTAATTTAGTAAGTTCGGCAGTTACATCCCGACTTTTAAATTTTAATGACGATATTTTAACTTGATAAAGTGTTCTAATAGTTATAATAACATCAGTAATAAAGATAATCATTAAAATAATAGAAATGACTCTTAATACTAATACAGGAATCTTTCCTACAATAGATATAACTATTGGATTTAGAACATAGGTAAAGAAAACTCCTCCTATTCCAAAAAGAAAGGCATTAAATAAACAAACTCTCCCTTCAATATTAAACCTTTTATCACTATAATCCCACCATCTAGCTTTAAATATTTTTTCTAAAATATAACTAGTAATATATTCTATGGTTGTACAAACAAAAGCACTCATAACAAAAACTGTAACTAAATCAGATTTATATCTTATAATGAATGAACCCATTAGAAGGCATGATATTCCATATATAGGTAAATACGGTCCCAAAAAGAAGCCTCGATTTAACACTAATTTTTTTGTTCCAAAAGAACAAGTGATTATCTCTATAATATAACCAAAAAATGAATAAAGAATAAACAAGAGAAAAATATAACAAATTATATCTAACATAATAACACCTAACCTACAAACGTTGCCAATAAAGTAATCACAACTCCACAGCAAAGTCCTATAATAGTAACCTTTTTATTAGTAGTTTTCTTAACTTTAGGATATAACTCAAAAATAATAATATATAAAAGCATACCTATCGTAAGGGCAAGTAAAGAACCTATTACAATATCGCTTACCATATTAATATTCAATAAATAAAGTAATAATCCTCCTATAAAACTTGATATAAATAAGGAAATTATACAAAATAAATATTTACCAATTTTTTCTCCATTATTTAAAGTAGTAGTAATAATTATTCCTAATGGGATATTATGAAACCCTACTCCCAAAGCCATCATTATACCTAGATTAATATCATTAGTAGCTGTTAAATAAACAGCCATACCTTCCACAAAATTATGAATAATCAAAGCTATAGTTGCAAGAATACCAATATGAACAGTATTTTTTTCTTCTTCTTTTTTAGTCATTTTATTATCTTCATGTTCAGGGACAAAGTCATCTATTATTTTAAAGATTAATAGTCCAAGGCAAGAAAATAAAATAAATAAATACATGTGTTTAATACCTAAATGTTCTATAGTATGTCCTAATAAATCTGTTAATATTAACATTGTAAGAATTGAAAGAGCAAAGGCAAAGATAAAATCTAAAACCTTCTTCTGTTTTTTTAAAAAGAATGCTATTATAACCCCTATAATTATAAAAATTCCCAACAGAAACGTTATAAATAATGCAAGCGTATTATACATAAGTTATCACCTCTTTGAATATATTTTTGCCTATCTTAAGTAAATCAGCAAGCTAAAATATTACTGTAAAAATAACAATTAAGGCAAGGATAATACGGTAAAACATAAACAGTTTAAAGTCGTGTTTTTTTAAATAATGTAGTAAAAATTTAATGCAAATTAAGCCAGTAACAAATGATATAGTAATCCCTAAGATAAATATAGTAGCATTTTGTCTTATTAATTCTACAGCTCCATCATCGAACAACTGTAAGATACAAGCTCCAAGAACAACAGGTGCTGATAAATAGAAAGAAAACTTTGCAGCGCTTTCCCTATCTACCTTTAAGCATCTAGCACTAGCAATAGTTGTACCACTACGAGAAAAGCCTGGTATTAGAGCAAAGACTTGTGAACATCCTATAATAATAGCATCTTTAAATGATATCTCTTTAGTATTCTTTTCTTCTTTGCAGTTTTTATCTACTAAATAAATGATAACTCCCATTACTATTAGAGCAGTTGCAATTAATAGATAGTTAGTTCTAATAGCATTTTCGATTGTCTCTTCAAATAAGACTCCTACAATAGCAGCAGGAATAGTAGCAACTACTATTTGAAAAAATAATTTACCATCTTTATCTTTAACTCCCTTAGTAAAACCTTTTATAACCATATTTAAAAAGTCTTTAAAGAAAAATACTGCTATTGCAAGTAATGTACCTAAATGCAAGGCTAAATCAAAGCATAAAGCTACTTTAGTAGACATATCAGCACCTATTCCAAATAAATCCCTAAATATAATTAAATGAGCACTACTTGAAATAGGTAAAAATTCAGCAATCCCCTGAATGATTCCTAAAATGATTGTATTAATAATATCTGTCATAAATAACCTCTTTTCTATTACACAATTATATCATTAAAAAAGAAGAAATAAAAGGATTATAAAGTCAATTAGACACTTCTAAACATATTTAGGCAAAAGAAAAAGTATAGTCTAAACCATACTACTTCTCAAAACTTGCCATTATTACAGGCACAACATTCTTCTTACGAGAAACACAATCTTGTAAGTACTCACCTTCACTCATATCTTTATCATAAGCCATATCCATTATGTCTTTAGCCTTTCTATTAAATAAAACATAAGAACCGTTCTTAATAATATCTGTAATATATAAAGCGATTAATGAGTAATTATTACCTTCTGCTTCTCTATCAAGTGTATCAAGATATGAATCTATATCTTTCTTAATTTCATCAAAATTAGTAGTAAAGAATTGTCCTATACCTAAAGTCTTATCATCTACAGTATATAATTTAAAGTCATTATATAGTACATCTTCATGACTCATACCATCAAGTGATGTACCTGCCTTAATTAAATTAAGTCCATATTCTTCATAATCAACTTCTGCAATACTAGATAACTCTTTAACTGCTTTTCTATCTAATTCTGTAGTTGTAGGTGATTTAAGTATTAAAGTATCTGATAGAATTCCTGATAACATCATTCCCGCTATTTCTTTAGGTATTTTAATTTCTCTTTCTTTATATAAAGAATAGATAATTGTATTACTTGAACCTACTGCCATATTTCTAAAGTTAATAGGACTAGTAGTAGATAGACTGCTTAGATTATGATGATCAACCACTTCAACAATCTCTGCTTCATCTAAACCTTCAGCACTTTGTTTAGCTTCATTATGGTCTACTAATATTACCTTCTTAGGATTTTTAGAATCTAAATCAGTAATTCTCAATAGTCCTAAACATTTACCAGTTTTAGAATTAATAACAGGATAATTAGTATGTCTTAACTTCTTATTAACATCTATTATATCATCGACATAACTATTTTCATCAAAGTAAACTGCATCTTTAGTAGTTCTTTCCATTGTTCTAATGTAGTTAGCTAAGCCTATTAATTTAGCAATATGATAAGTATCGTAACTACTTCTAATAATATTAACACCATTTTCTTTAGCAAGTTCTATATGTTTATCTTTAATTTCACTAAATCCTGATAGAATAATCATTTTAACTTTAGAGTTAACGGCATATTCTATAACACTATGTCTATCTCCAACTATTAAGATATCATCACTAGTTAAATTAACTGTATTAATAAAGGTTGTACTACGATATGCAGCTGCTAAAATATTACCAACAACTTCATCATCAGCTCTATTTACTTCTTCAGCATTTAAAACATTAAGTAAGTTATCAAAACTAGTTTCAAGATTCTCTACTTTAGTATTAATAAAAGTATGAGCTAGGTCTTTAATTGTTACTATTCCTTTAAATTTATTTTTATCATCAACAATTGGTACACCAGTTAAGCCTTCATTTAACATATAGATATAACTATCAAAGATAGATTTCTTTTCATTTAAGAAATATCCTTTATGATAATTAACATCTTTAAGTTGTAATTTAACATCATTTAAGTAAGTGGGCTCTTTTACCTTAAAGTATTTTAGTGCATATTTGGTCTCTTTATTAATTGCACTAAGTACACGAGGTTCTACATTAAAACCTAACTGTTTTTTTAAATAAGAATAACTTATCGCTGCACTAACTGAGTCTGTATCAGGTTTGCGATGTCCAAAAACATATATTTTTTCCATATTACTCCTTCTTTCTACCAGTAGATTATATCATATTTTCTTTATATTGCAAAGGATTAAATAGGATTAACATGTATTACTGTTAAATATATTTCTGGAAACTTTTCAAGTTCGCGTTCTATTTTATTAGCAATATCATGAGATTCATAAGTAGACATATTACCATCCACAAAAATAGTAAAAGATATTTGGTATTTATAACCAACTGGGGTAGCATTAAAATGAGTTATTTTTTTCACTTCCTTATATTTCTTAACTACCTCTAATACTTTATCTTTTGTATCATTATCTAATGCTTTATCCATTAAAACATCATAGCTTTCTTTAAAAATCTTAAGACCGCTAATTAATATCCACAAAGCTATTAAGACACCCACTAAGCCATCAACAAAATAAATTCCAAAGCTAGTTAAAATAATTGCTAGTAAGTTAATTGTTGTAATAATAGCATCATATAAATGATCTTTAGAGTTAGCTTTTAATAATAAACTATTTAGACTTTTAGATAGTTTATTAGTATAAAAATATAATGTTAGTTTAACAACTATAGTAATGATGCAAACTACTATTAACATATATGAGAAAGTATAATTACTTTTAACAAATATGGATTCTAGTGAGTCTTTAAATAATGTAAGTGCTACCACCATAATAACAATACTTATCAATAGAGAATAAATATATTCTGCTTTACCATGACCAAGATTATGATCATCATCACTTGGTTTACTTGCTATTTTATTACCTATTAAAGTCATAAGTGATGAGAATATATCTCCCAAACTATTAACAGCATCTGCCATCATCGCTTGACTTGAGGTAAAAAATGAAGCGGTAAACTTAATTACAAATAGAAATAAATTACGCTGTGTCCTAGTTTGTTAGGGGTGAAAAATTATAGTCAGAATAAACCTTATAG
>ERZ827512.3126-NODE-3126-length-12079-cov-2.585329_pt1 | contig 12079 bp, 9 predicted proteins | sample MGYA00519916_ERZ827512 | MGnify/ENA primary metagenome ERZ827512 (study PRJEB31778, sample SAMEA3449335) | human gut metagenome | biome: human gut; feature: human-associated habitat; material: faeces | place: United Kingdom | collected 2010/2012 ... | reverse complement strand
TAAACGTCTTGCCGGAATAATTTTCCCCGTTTTCGGCGTGACGCTTCATCGTCTCGACTGTGCGTGCAACAGCATTTTTCTTGCCGCGAACCTTGTCATAAGCGATGATGCGTCCCTTATCGTCCAGACGCATGATGGGGCAGATGCCAAGAACCGTGCCGATAGCGGCTGCAGCACCGGACATGCGGCCGCTGCGGCGGTAGAATTTCAATTCCGTGGAATAAAACTGATGATGGACTTTTTTGCGCTTTTCAAGCACCCAGTCTGTAATCTCGTCCATGGACTTTCCTTCGTCGCGCAGATCGGCTGCACCGTCAACCAGCAGACCGTAACCGGACGAAGAGCAGAGCGAATCAATCACAATCAGCTTCCGCTCCGGATATTTTTCCCGCAGCGCCTCTGCCGCGAGCAGTGCATTTTGTACGGATGCCGTCATACCGGAGCCGAACGCAATATGCAGTACGTCGCCCTGCTGCAGGAGCGTGTCAAAAAACGTTTCGTACTGAAATTCGTTCAACTGCGCTGTGCTTGGCAGCTTTCCGGCATCCAGGAAGCCATAAAAACGCGGAAGGGCTTCCGGGTCCCGGCCCATGTCGTCCTCATAGCTGACACCGTCAACCTGATAGGAATAAAACAGAACGGGAATCTCTCGCTGCTCACAGTAGGAATAGGGGAGATCAATGGTAGATTCACAGGAAAGAATAAAGCCGGAACGCATGTCAAGAACCTCCGTGAAAGCATGATATATTATTTAACATCATAGCAGAAGCGGGAGCAGAGGAAAACGGGCAATCAGTGTGGAATGCCTGTATTGACGCATTGCTGCACCATCGCCTCAAATCCACCGCGGTACAGCGCGCAGAGTCTGCTGAACTGCGCCTGAATGTCATATTTCATGTCGTTGGACAGCCATTCGACGATCTGTCCATAACACTCACACTGCCAGAAGCGGGTCAGGATTTCCCGGTCCTCCTTGTTGAGCGGCAGATTGCCATAGGCCGCCGAAGCGTAGGCCTCAACGGTGTGACGGCAGATCTGCATCAGGTAAAATGCAACAGTGTCATGGCTGATCGAACGGTACATGTGCATAACTGCGCGCCGGTTTTCTGTCATGAACTGCACGGCAGCGTTCAGACACGCCTCCGGCGAGTCCGGATTGGCGTACTGCCGGATGATCTGGTCAGCGCGTTCGGTAATGATCTCCGTCGCAAGCGAGGGAATGTCGGTAAAATGGTAATAAAACGTGTTGCGGTTGATGCCGCAGTCCTCTACGATTGCCTTGACCGTGACCTGATTGAGCGGTCGATCATTGAGCAGTTTTAGAAACGAATTTTTAATGGCTTGCTTGGTGTAAGCGGACATAGCTTGACCTCCTGCGCCGCAGCGTGAATACACCATAAGAATATCAGACAAGCAGGGGAAAGTCAATCTGTGCACTGGAGTGTTTTTGTCTGAAACGGTGCAGCTGTGCGGCATGATTTCCGCTCTTGCGGTTACAGGCTTCCGGTGATATAATACTACTATTTAGATGGAAAGAAATTGAGGAGTTGCCTATGGAACGGCGTTTTTTGCGCAGACTGCTGCTGCCGGCGCTGCTGATTATGCTCTGCATACAGGTCTTTGCCGCACAGGAGCAATCAGCGGCCCCAATGCGAATCGACCCGGAACCCGGCTTTACGACCTGCATCGAAGACACGGATGGAAATACGATTACGAGAAACGGTGTTCCGAATACAAATGCGCTTGCGGAATTCGGCCACGCTGCGCAGATCGACTCCTATTCGATCTATTACAACGGGCGGCTTCTGATGAACGTGACCCCCGTCGGCTTCTCTGCGCCGGATACCGCTGTGATGAGCATCGGCGGAATGCCTGCGTGCAGCGGATTTTATAAAACCACGTTTTCCGTTGACGAGACGCGTGAGATTTTCCTGACAGGACTTACGGAATCAACGCTGGAACAGGTGCAGAACGAACTGACGGCCAGCGCGCTGGAGGACCGCTACTTCAACCTTACCAACGTTGACTTTATCGACGCGGAAAAGGAGTTCACAGAGGTTGCGGAAGGTGAGATCGCGTCGGATGCCAACCTCTGCTGGGCAGCTGCTGCGTCCAATATGCTCCGGTTCAGCGGCTGGGGAAGTAAAGCAGGATTTCAAACGGAGGATGACCTGTTCGAGTCGTTTATTTCCGCGTTTACAGACGCGGGAGGCGCATATACATACGCGCTGGACTGGTTTTTTAACGGCAATTACCGGCCGCAGGGGATCGACGGTTGGGCGCAGCTGAGAGAGCCGGGCAAAACCGGAAGCTATCTTTCCGAGTATGCTGCGGACAGCCTGTATCAGACCTATCAGATATCCGGCCATATCGACAATCTGCGGCTGGTCTTTGACGCGTTGGAGCGCGACTGTGCCGTCGGTATTTCTATCGGCAATTATATCTCGTCGTTCCGCGTAGGCGGTCATGCCATTACACTCTGGGGCTATCTGCACGATACAGCTGCCAGTCCCTATAGCAAGGAAGCATATCCTGCTGTTTTTATCTCTGATTCGGATTCGGATAAATATGACGGCAATCTGCGCCGCGAAGCGCCGAACCGACTGCGCGTGATGATGATGGACGGGATGTTCAACGGTTTTGGCAACGACAGCTGGGAATTGGACTATCCCTCGTGGTTCCCATGGCGGATCGACAGCTTTACGGTTCTGGAGCCCTTCAGCACGGATCTGGAAAAAGACACCGCCGGAACCCGCAATAAAAATACCACGACGGATTTTTCCGTTCAGGATCTGTGCGTCCGAACTTCGACGTTTGATAATCTGGATCTGAGCATCTATACGATCCCGGCAGATCAGGCGTTCAGAATCAGCGGCATTGCAATGAACAACAGCGCGGTGAATCTGAGCAGCGTAAGGCTTCAGATTGTCACGACGATCACACAAAATGGCGAGGTCGTCTGGGAGCGTTCCAGTCAGCGCTCCATCAGCAGATTCAAGGCGTATGCCAATGTCGCGCTTTCGGAAACCTGTGATTCCCTTCCCTCCGGCAGCTATGAAGCGACAATCCGCGTATCTGCCAGCGGCATAGCGGAAGCCTATCTTCTGAACAACACGCGTTCGATTTCCTTTACCGTGGGCACCGCAGCGCCGTATACCGCGAATGCGTCTGTGTCTGTATCCATTCCCGAGTTTGACGGAAATGAAGCCGGCTATGGCACGCTGACCTTCTCCGGTGTCGATTCCTTATACCCAACCGGAACAACACTGACGTGGTCCGTCTATGAAAAATACAGTGCGTCTAGGGGCTGGGTGCTTGCATATCAAGCCTATGAGCAGCCGGAAACCGTCCGGTACGAGAGTACCACAGAGTCTGTACAGACCCTTGTGGTGCTGCGGCCTGTAGACCAGAGCCTTGCGTGTGTGATGCTCAACGCAGGACAGACGGCACTGCGCTACCATAAGATGTATCTCCTCTCGACCACGAACAACACCAGCAGCTGCTCGGCGATTGCCTATGGCCAGAACGCATTGACCGGCAGTGAGAAACTCAGCTTCTATATTTCCAACTATACGACCAGCAAACAGCCGATAACGGTTACACCGCGCATGTACGCGCTGCGTGACTTGGATGGTCTTCGCGTGGATCTTTGGTGCGGCGAACCCCTTGAAATGAAACGGGGCGATTCGACGGAAAGCACGCCCTATACCGTCACCAGCTGGGAAGCTGACCTTCCCGTCGGTCAATATACCATCTATGCCGAGACAACTGACGAACTTGGCGTTTATTCCAAGAAACTCAGCACCCTGAGCGTTGTTTCCGACAAGCCGTGGTGCTCTGTCATGCAGACGTTCCGCGGAGATGGCCGCTGTGCGGTCATTCTGGCGTGCAGCGGCCCCGAAGGAAGCCTGCCGTTCGGTGTTGAATACCGGAAAGACGGACAGGAGGAGGCAAACCGTGTTTCGGCGAATCTTTATCTGAACAAGGGATATATCACATCCTTCTGCATTTCGTTTGAGAGCGATGCGTCTGCCAAGTATTCCTTCCGTGCGTTCTGTGAAGCGGACGACGGGACAATCTACACGGATTGGTGCGAATGCCCGGCTCCTGCCGCGCAGCTGCTCACGCTTGACACGCAGAAGACCGGCAGTGCGGGGGAAACAGTCTGGGAATTCTTTGCGCCGGAGGACGGCGTATATGTCCTTTCCCTCAAATCGACCGCATTGGCAGAAGTCTATGAAACGAGCCGCACTTATCAATCCGGCGTTTTGTCGGACGATCCGATGGCACGCAATTTCTATCTGAAAAAGGGCGAAAGTACCCTCATCCGCATTCAGACGGAGGGCAGCTATACCATCGGGTTTACAACGATACCAGAGTTGGAGTTAGGGCAGACAACATCCTGTCTCTACAAAACCGGCGACAGCGAACGCTGCTTCCGGTTTACAGCACCGGCTGACGGCGTCTATCTGTTCACTGCTGCCGGAGAATCCTATGCTGCGGTGTATATATCTGATGGGAGCGTCACGCGCTGGGAGCGTCGTGGCGCACTGCAGTCCGGATCGCCTGCAGTAGCGGGAATGGAACTCAAGAAGGGACAGACCGCCTATGTCCGCCTTCAATACATGACCAGAGACTACCGGTATTCTGTCTCTGTCTCCCGTCCCGCGCCGGACGTTTCCGTCTCGGACGAGGGCGTGCGCATCAGCTATGACCCGGAATGTACCGGCCTGCACCTGATCGCGCTTTATGACACGGACGGGCGGATGGTCGATGCCCAATCCGTGTCCGTGCAGAGTCTGGATATGCATATTTCTGTCGTTCTGCGGGGAACGCAAACCGGCTTTGTCCGCGTGTTCCAGCTGGATGCGGAGAAAAACACGCCGTGCACGGCTGCAAAGCAAATTGCGTTACCGGCGGCGTGAAAACTATGATCGACAGACAGGAGTTTTGATTTGGACGGATTTGTAGCATGGCTGAAGCAGCTTCAGTTTGACGGCGTGTGGCAGACGGCAGTGCTCGTCGCCGCGTCGCTGCTCTGCATTACATTTCATGAGACGTGCCACGGGCTTGTGGCCTACTGGCTCGGCGACCCGACGGCAAAGCGTGCAGGGCGGCTGACACTCAATCCACTGCGGCATGTCGATATCGGCGGTTTGCTTATGATGGCGCTGTTCCGTTTCGGCTGGGCAAAGCCTGTCCCGGTCGATATGCGTTATTTCAAGCATCCCAAGCGCGACATGGCGCTCACCGCTGCAGCAGGCCCGCTGTCCAACGTTCTGCTGGCCTATCTGGCTGTGCTGCTCTACGGTGTGCTTGCCTACTGGTACTACTTCTCCGGCTCGACAGCCGTCTATGTCTTTGCACTTTTTTTCTATTACGTCGAGATCATTTCGGCGGGACTGGCTGTGTTCAACGTTTTTCCTATCCCGCCGCTCGACGGGTCTAAGGTGCTCTTTTCCTGCCTGTCCGATAAAGCCTATCTCTGGCTCATGCGCTATGAGCGCTACGGCATGGCACTTCTGATGCTCCTGCTCCTGACCGGTGTACTCGATACGCCGCTGGAATTCCTACGCGACGGGCTTTTGAATGGGCTGGAAGCGATCGGCACATGGCCGGTGCAGCTGCTGCTTGCGCTGCGCTGAACCTATCTTTTTGGAGTTAAATCTGCATGGATGAACCGCGATACCATCTCGGCAGCGTTGTGCACGCGAAGGGCGAAACGCTTGAGGATTTCGACGGCCCGCTGGACGTGATTCTGCTGCTGCTGAGCAAGAATAAAATCGAAATACAGGATATTCAGATCTCCGCCATTCTGGAGCAGTATCTGGCCTATCTCGACGAAATGAAGCGCATGGATATGGAGATCGCCAGCGAGTTTATCGCCATGGCATCCTATCTCATGTATATCAAAACGCGCATGCTCCTGTCCAAGGCAGAACAGGAGGAGGCGCAGAGCGAGATGGACAAACTCGTCGAATCCCTCCAGAAACGCCAGCGGCAGGACGCCTATCAACAGATCCAGAAGGCGGCAAAGCAGCTGGCTGTGCGCAATGAGTTGGGACTTGGACTGTTCACCAAGGGGCCGGAGCCGTACCAGCCGGACAGAACCTACCGCTACCGGCATGACAAGTCCGATCTGACTGCAGCGCTTGCCGCTATGCAGGACCGGACGGAGCGCCGCCTGCCGCCGCCTGCGTCCAACTTTGCCGGAATCGTCGGCGCAGAGCCGTACCCGGTCACGCAGAAGGCCAAACAGGTTATCAGCCGTTTGCTCGCCCACGGCGTCATGCGCTTTCTGGCACTGTTTAAGGGCAGCCGCAGCCGGTCGGAGATTGTGGCGACGTTCCTCGCTGTGCTGGAGCTGTGCAGACTGCGCTCCGTGTCGATCACCGATGATGAGAGCGGTGATACATCCGTTACCTTTCTGAAAGCGCCGGATGCCGATGCGCAGACGGATATTTCCTGATCAGGAGGCCCATTTTGGAACAAAACGATTTACAGCGGGCGCTGATGGCGGTTCTGTTTGCTGCTGGAGAGCCGGTCGATGCCAAACGCCTGAGCCAGACACTTGAATGCGATGAAACGGAAATCCATGAAGCGTGCAAGGCGCTGATGGACGACCTCAGCTTCAACCGCAGCGGCATCCGCATCGTGCGGCTGGAGGATGCCTATCAGATGTGCTCGTCGCCGGAAATGGCGGAATATGTAACCAAAACGCTCGAAACGCGTAAGCCGCCGAAGCTTTCTCCATCGCAGCTGGAAACGCTGACGGTCATCGCGTATTACCAGCCTGCGACCAAAGCGCTCGTCGAACAGATCCGCGGCGTTGACAGCGCCTACTGCGTCAGCGCGCTTGTGACGAAAAAACTCATCCGCGAATGCGGCCGCCTGAACGTGCCGGGCCGTCCTATCGTCTACGAAACGACACCGGACTTTTTGCGCGTATTCGGCCTTGAATCCCTGTCCGAACTGCCTGAGATCGAAAAGGTCGATCTGCACGTTGACCCCTCACAGGTTGAGCCGCTGGAGCAGAAGCAGGAAGACCCCGCGCAGCCGGATGCGTCTGCACCCGTACAGCAGGAGATCCCGCTATGACGTGGACATGGTGGATGACGCTCCTTGCGATCTTCGTTGTCCTCGTGCTGATCGGCTGTATCCCCGTTGGCGTTGACGCGCGATATAGCGCGGAAGGCGTATTTCTTTCGGCAAAGATCGGGCCGTTTCTGCTCCAGCTTCTGCCGCAGAAGCCCAAAAAGAAAAAAAAGCAGCCTAAGCAGCAAAAGAAGGCAGAAAAGGCACCGGCAAAGGCTGAACCGCAGGAGAAAAAGCCAAATCCGCTGCTTTCCGGCGGTGTGGACGGGCTGATACAGCTGCTCGATTTTGCATTTGATACGCTCGGCAATCTGCGGCGCAAGCTTCGTGTGAACGAGTTGACGCTGTATGTCCACATCGGCGGCAGCGACGATCCGGCAAAGGCTGCCATGGGTTATGGCCGGGCATGGGCTGCCATCGGTGCCATCACGCCGTCCTTGGAACGTCTTTTCGTCATAAAAAAGCGTGACATTCGGCCCGCGCTCGATTATACTATAAGCAACACACAGGTAGACGCGCATCTTGTGACCACGATCACCATCGGGCGGTCGCTGGCATTGGCGCTGCGCGCCGGCATCCGGTTCCTGAAAATTCTGAACGAACGAAAAAAGGCGGTGTAAAGTATGGAACATCCTCTGTCTGATATGATGACCAATACCATGAGCAAGATTAAAGATATGATCGATGTCAACACGGTCGTCGGCAGCCCCATCACCACGCCCGGCGGCGTGACGATCATCCCCGTGACCAAGGTTTCCATCGGCTATGGCGGCGGCGGCAGCGACTTCGCAACAAAAAACATGCCCGTGAACCGCGACAATTCTTTCGGCGGCGGCGCAGGCGCGGGAATTAAGATTACGCCGGTTGCATTCCTTGTCATCCGCGGCGAAAACGTGCGTATGCTCCCGGTCGCCGAACCAGCCTCCACATCGGTTGACCGACTGATTGAGCTGCTGCCTGATCTTTTGGAGAAGGGTGAGGCGTATTTTGCGGAAAAGAAGGCTGCGAAAGAGGCTGAAAAGGCAGCGGAAGACGCATAATGTCCGCGCGTTCTGCACAAACTTCCAGCAGGGTGATGCAGAATGAAACGCAGCGTTCAAAAAACAGTCTGGAAAGCGGCGGCGGCACTCTGCGCCGCCGCCTTTTTCCTCGGTGCGGTGTGCATGCCGAGCGCCGCGCAGATCGCACCGCCTCCGCAGGTGTCGGCCAAAAGCGCCGCGCTGCTCGACGGAATGACAGGAGAGTGCCTTTACGCGAAGAACGGCAATCAGCGTGCGCTGATTGCCAGCACAACGAAGATCATGACTGGCCTTCTCGTCTGCGAAGCGGGCGAATTGGAAAAAAACGTGACCGTGCCGGACGCAGCCGTCGGACTGGAAGGCTCCAGTATGTATCTGAAAAATGGCGAGACGCTGACACGCAGGGACCTGCTTTACGGCATGATGCTCCATTCCGGCAATGATGCGGCTTTGACGCTGGCGATCTCTGTATCCGGAGGCGAGGCGGCGTTTGTCCGGCAGATGAATCTGCGCGCCCGCGCGCTTGGTCTGACACAGACGCATTTTGCCAACCCGCATGGATTGGACAGCGGTGAAAATTACTCCACCGCACTTGATCTTGCTCATCTTGCACAGGCTGCACTGCAAAACGCACAGTTCCGCTTGGCCGTCTCGACCAAATCCATAACCTGTGCGGGCAGGACTCTCACGAATCATAACAAGCTGCTTTGGCGCTATGACGGCTGCATCGGCGTTAAGACCGGCTATACCCGCCACGCGGGCCGCATTCTCGTAAGCGCTGCTGAACGTGATGGCAGAATGCTTATCGCCGTCACGATTTCGGACCCGGACGACTGGCGCGATCATGCTGCGCTTCTGGACTACGGCTTTGCCGTTCTTGGGCGCGACACGCCCGTCTATCCGCAGAACAGGAGGATCGTATGGAAGAACGACTGCAAAAAATTCTGGCGCGCTGTGCAGATGTCTCGCGCCGCAAAGCGGAGGAACTGATCGCGGCGGGCCGCGTCCGCGTCAACGGCAATACCGCGCGTCTCGGCGAGCAGGCCGACGCGGAGGAGGACGTGATCGAGTTGGACGGCGCGTGCGTCAAGACACGTCAGGAGCCGCAGCTGGTCTATCTTATGCTCTGCAAGCCGCGCGGCTTCGTAACCACTATGCACGATGAAAAGGGCAGACGCTCCGTTGCGGAACTTGTCGCGGACGTGCCGGAACGCGTGTATCCTGTCGGCCGGCTGGATTATAACTCCGAGGGCCTTCTGCTTATGACGAACGACGGCGCACTGGCAAATGCCCTCATGCACCCGAAAAAGAGCATCGACAAGACCTATCTTGTCTGGGTCAGCGGATACATAGCGGGGAAGGAGCAGTCCCTTTCACAGCCCATCGAAATCGACGGCCGGAAAACATCTCCCGCAGCTGTGCAGCTTCTGCACGAAGCCGATACAACCGCGCTTTTTCGCATCACGATCCACGAAGGCCGCAACCGGCAGATCCGCAGACTCTGCGAACGCGCGGAACTTGCCTGCACGCGCCTGCGCCGCGTGCAGGAAGGGCCGCTTTCGCTCGGCAATCTGAAGCCGGGTCAGTACCGACCACTGACAGATGCGGAACTGCATGCAATATTTGAAGAAATTCAAAAGTAACCCTTGACAAATGCGGGACTTTTGTGTATGATATTAGGGCTGTCCGGGGGTTGACACGGCCAGTCGATATCATGGAGTGGTATCGAAGCGGTCATAACGAGCACGACTGGAAATCGTGTGACGGTCAAAAGCCGTCCGAGGGTTCGAATCCCTCCCACTCCGCCATAAATGAGAAAAACCCGTAATCATGGAGATTACGGGTTTTTCTTTGCGCGGCAATGCTTCGGCAGAACGTTGTATGTTTTTTATAAGGAATAAAACCAAACATTTTATGAAGATAAATTAGTGTAAGCACAGGTGAATGTACACGAAAATCGGCACGAAAGAAGACCTCTCCGCGCAGGTGTGTTTTCGTGTATTTACAAAAATTCCGGTCAATGCTATACTATACAAATTGACTGAAACGTTTTTTGAAAGGAACGGTATCTATGGGTCTGCCTGCGAAGCTGGTGCGAGCACAACTCAATTTCTTTAAACCATTTGTCGCCAACTGTTCTTTGGAGATTACCCGGAAGGGGCAGGACAAGCTTGGCGAGTTGATGGAGGCCATCCACCGGCGCGATGTGATCGTCCGCGACCATGACTTCGGCCCATTTCAGGGCGCGTGGATCATGCCGAAAGACGAGCGGCGTCAGGGCGTTGTGCTCTATCTGCACGGCGGCGGCTATACCTGCGGCAATCTGGACTATGCCAAGGGCTTCGCGGCCACGCTTTCAGACGAGTGCGGCGTGCGCGTGTTCTGCGCTGCCTACCGGTTAGCGCCGGAGGATCGCTTTCCGGCCGCGCTGGACGACGCAGTTGTCAGCTATCAGTATCTGCTCTCCAAGGGATATCCCGCAAGCCAGATTCTGCTCTGCGGCGAGTCCGCTGGCGGAGGACTTATTTACGCGCTTTGCCTGCGGCTGAAGCAGCTGCGCCTGCCGCTTCCGTGCGGTCTGATCGGCATTTCGCCGTGGACAGACCTCACAGGCTCCGGTCAGTCCTATATTGACAACCGCGACATCGATCCCTCCATGACGCCGGAACTGCTGCAATTCTACGCTGCCTGCTACACCGACGACCCGAAAAACCCCCTCTGCTCACCGCTGTTCGGCGATCTGACGGGCCTGCCGCCGTCGCTTTTGTTCGTTGGCGGGGACGAGGTCATGCTCGATGATACGCGCATGCTCCATAAAAAGCTGCTCGATTCCGGCTGCAAGAGCCAGATCGTCATTGCGCCGGAGCGCTGGCATGCGTATGTGCTGTATTATCTGAATGAAAACATGTCCGATTTTGATACAATCGGGCGGTTTATGACGCGCGTGCTCTCTCCGGTTCGCAAGCTGCGCTGGATGCGGCTGGACAACGCCGCGAAAATATACCCGGCGGCAAAGCGCCGGAACTGGACGAATTATTTCCGCCTGTCTGCCACGCTGACGGAGACTGTTGATCTGAGCGTGCTGCGCGCGGCACTGGATGTGACAGTGCGGCGTTTTCCGTCCATCGCTGTCCGGCTGCGCCGGGGCGTTTTCTGGTATTATCTCGAGGAGATCACCAAGGCCCCCGCCATCGAAGAGGATAAAAGTTATCCGCTTGTCCATGTCCCGTTTGATGATGTACGCAAATGCGCTTTCCGTGTGCTGGTTTACGGCAGACGCGTTGCTGTGGAGTTTTTCCACGCAGTCACGGACGGCACGGGCGGTCTGATCTTCCTCAAGACGCTGGTTGCGGAATATCTGTGCCAGAAATATAAAATCAATATCCCCGCTGGAAACGGCGTTTTGGGCCGTCTGGAGGACCCTGACCCGGAGGAACTGGAGGACAGCTTCCTGCGCTACGCGGGCGATATCACGGCCAGCCGCGCCGAGCAGACGGCCTATCATCTGAGCGGAACACCGGAGCCGGACGGCTTCCTGAACCTTACCACGCTCATGCTGCCTGTGCCCGCTGTGAAGGAAAAAGCAAAGGAATTTGGCGTCAGCGTAACGGAGTTTATCGCTGCCGTTATGATGAAGGCCATCAGCGACCTGCAAGCGGAAAAGGTTCCGCGCCGCATGCGGCGCAAGCCCGTTAAAGTTCTGTTGCCGGTCAATCTGCGCGGACTGTTCCCGAGCCGGACGATGCGGAATTTCGCATCCTATGTCACGCCGGAGATCGACCCGCGATTGGGCGACTATTCCCTTGCGGAAATTTGCCGGATCGTCCATTACAGGATGGGACTGGAAAACGACCCCAGGATGATGGCGGCGAAGATCGCAACGAACGTGGCGAGCGAACGCTCCGCCGTACTGCGCGTCATGCCGCTGTTTGTCAAGAATATCGCCATGAAGGCCGTGTTTGACA
>ERZ827512.3120-NODE-3120-length-12098-cov-7.112763_pt1 | contig 12098 bp, 8 predicted proteins | sample MGYA00519916_ERZ827512 | MGnify/ENA primary metagenome ERZ827512 (study PRJEB31778, sample SAMEA3449335) | human gut metagenome | biome: human gut; feature: human-associated habitat; material: faeces | place: United Kingdom | collected 2010/2012 ... | reverse complement strand
CCACGAATGCCTGCACACGGGTGCGCATCTGGCCGGAGGAAGCGATGTTATACGGACGGTCAACGGACAGCACCGGATAGCCGTAGTCATCGTTGAGAATGTGCGAACCGAGCATACGCTCATACGCCCACGGGTCGCAGAACTTGATCTGCTCATAGATGATGCCGTCGGCCGCATACTCCTTGGCAAGGCTGTTGACGTATTCGCGGCGGCCGAGCATCTTGGGCATATCCATATAGCGCGGGCACTGGGCACGGTTCATGTACTGGCGGCAGATCTGCGTGAGCGCGTCCTCGTCGTCCGTCAGCGCGATCGGATCACGGCCCGGGAACGAGCCGTAGCAGAAGCGGTCGGCGCAGACATAAGCGCCGGTGTCCTCGACGAGCTTGATGAAGTCGATATCATCGACCTCCGAGCCGACAACGACCACACGCGCGCGGTACGGATTTTTCTTATCCGGGCGGCGGGTCTTGAGCTCCTTGAGCGTCTCCTCCAGCTTGTCGATGAGCAGGTATTTCGGCGCGACATAGGTCGCAAGCGTGATGACGTGGAATTCATAGCCCGTGATGCGCGGATTGTCGCCCTTGCGGTACTCACCGATGGCACGCACAAGCTCGCACACGCGGTTGTGCTCGGCAACGGCGCTGCGGATGGCCGCGTCCGACACATCGATGCCGTAGTGCTCGTGCAGCGGCGTGAGGATGTGGTTGCGGCACTGGAGCACATACAGATTCAGACCGTTGTCGTCGGCCTTCATCGGGATCTCCATGTACTCGTAGAAGAACTTCGGCTTGCTCTTGCCCATGGTCTTGAGCAGCTCCATGTTCTCGACGGCGCGGTTCATCATCGAGCAGCCGTCCGGCGTGATCATGCAGTCGGCAAAATTGTAGCCGCCCTCGATGGCACGCTCCAGCAGCGCGCGGCTGTACTCGCACAGAAAGCTGGTCATGTAGTACGTGGCCATTTCCATGGAGCCGGTGCGCGGCGCGCGCAGGCGCGTTGAGAACGCTCCCGGCAGGTTCAGCAGCGGCTCGGGCGTGTTTTCACAGGCATAGGCAACACAGATCTTCCCCTCATTCTGTGCCTGCGCGACCAGGTCATTGTGCGCTTCCTGCAAAAGGTTTTCGAAGTATAAAAGATGTTTCAGGTCTTTCATGGTTCACTCCCTCTTCATTTGTGTTTCTATCAAAAGCGGCTGCGCGGCCGCCTTTGTGTATCTTTGCTGCCCGCAGGCAGAAGGCCCGGCGCGATCAGCGCGCCTCGATCTGCTTGATATTGATCTCATTGCCCTGCTGCAGCCAGGTCTTGCCGCTGCCGCAATGCGGGCAGGTCTTGCCGTATTGTACGGTCGGATAGGTTTGCTTGCAGTCGTCGCACCAGGTGACGGCCGGGATGATCTCATACAGGAATTTCGTGCCTTGAATGATCGGCTCTTTCTTGGTATACCAGTTCCAGCAATCTTCAAGATATTCCGGCACAATGCCGGAGACCTCACCGAATTCGAGCGTGACCGACTCGATCTCGGTGAGGTTATTCTCCTCGGCGATCTCCTGCACCTGCTTGACGACATAGGTAACGATGCTCAGCTCGTGCATGGGGGCTCCTTTCGGGAGGGCGGGCACAGCGGAAGGGATGCTGTGCCCGCCGCAGGATGGATACTTATTTCTTGTCCGTAAGGGACTTCTTGATGATCTTCACCTGACGCTTGGCGGCATAAGGCGCGATTGCCTTGAACTTGTCCTCAGCCGGGATCATTTTGCTGTTTTGCGGCCGCACACGCTTGAGGTGGATGGCATCAAACTCGCACTTGGTCGTGCAGATACCGCAGCCGATGCACTTGTTCGGGTCGACAACACTGCGCCCGCAGCTCAGGCAGCGGGACGCCTCGGAGCGGATCTGCTCTTCGGTGAACGTCACGCGGTCATCCTGCATGGTGCGCACCTTCTTGCTGTCGATGGCAACGGCGGCACGTGCGGGCTTTTTGATCTTCTCGGTCGGCAGGACGATATCGTCCTTATTGAGCTCCTTGAACTCGCGGGTGTTGCGGTGGATCGTCAGGGTCTGGCCCTTGTTGACGAAGCGGTGGATGGACACCGCACCCTCGCGGCCGGTCGCGATCGCATCGATCGTGTACTTCGGGCCGGTAGCGCAGTCACCGCCGACAAAGATGTCGGGCTCGTTGGACTGGAACGTCACGGCGTCGTGCGCGATCAGGCGGCCGTCGGCCGTCTCTGCCGCGGTGCCGGCCAGCACATCGCCGTAGACCGAGCGCTGGCCGATGGCGACCAGAACATTGGAGCACGGGACGGTGATAGTCTCATTTTCGTCATAGACCGGGGCGAACTTGCCGCTCGCGTCGCGGACGGACACGCAGCGCATGAGTTCGATGCCGGTGACCTTGCCGCCCTCGCCGAGGATGGCCTTCGGCGCCCAGGAGTTGTTGATGACGACGCCGTCGGCGATGCCGGCGTTCTTCTCGTCCGGCACGGTGGGCATCTCTTCGTCTTTCTCAAGGCAGTACATATTCACGCTGCCCTTGGTCAGACGCAGGGCTGCACGCGCAACGTCGATGGCCGCGTTGCCGCCGCCGATGACGACCACGTCGCCCGTGAGCTTCTTAAGCTTGCCGGCGTTGACTTCACGCAGGAAGTCGAGGCCGCTCTTGACACCGGTGAGATCCTCGCCGGCGATGTTGAGCTTCGACGCCTGCTGCAGGCCGACCGCGACGTAGAACGCCTGGTAGCCTTCCTCGCGCAGCTGCTGGATGGTGATGTCCTTGCCGACTTCGACGCCGCACTTAAACTCCACGCCCATCTCGCGCAGCACGTCGATCTCGGACTTGACGACGTCCTTGCCGATACGGAAGCTCGGGATGCCGTTGACGAGCATGCCGCCGGGTACGGCCTCTTTCTCGAACACGACCGGGCTGTAGCCCTCAATAGCCAGGAAGTAGGCGCAGGACATGCCGGCCGGGCCGCCGCCGATGATGGCGATCTTCTGGTCGAACTTCTCGTGCGTGCAGGAGTTCATGGGCGGCACATAGCGGTGCTCGGCCTTCATATCCTGCTCGGCGATGAACTTTTTAATCTCGTCGATGGCCAGCGGCTCGTCGACGGTGCCGCGGGTGCAGGCATCCTCGCAGTACTTTCTGCAGATGCTGCCGCAGACGGCCGGGAACGGGTTGTCCTTCTTGATGAGCTTGAGCGCGTCGGCATAGCGGCCGTCGCCTGCCATCTTGATGTAGCCCTGGATGGCGATGTGCGCCGGGCAGGCGGCCTTGCAGGGCGCCGTGCCGGTCGGCCAGGTCTGGATGCAGCCGTTCTCGTTGCGGTAATTCTTGTTCCAGTGATCCTCGCCCCACTTGGTGTCGTCCGGCAGCTCATGGCGCGGATACTGGATGGGGCCTTCCTTGGTGCAGAGCTTCTGGCCGAGGCGGACAGCGCCGGCCGGGCAGGTCTCGACGCACTTGCCACAGGCAACGCACTTGTCCGGATCGCTCTCGGCCACGTAGGCGGAGGCGGACAGGTTCGGCGTGTTGAACAGCTGCGAGGTGCGCAGCGCATTGCAGACGCCGACGGCACAGTTGCAGATGCCGAAGATCTTGTTTTCGCCGTCGATATTCGTGATCTGGTGGACATAGCCGCGATCCTCTGCCTTCTGGAGGATCTCCATCGCCTCTTCATAGGTGATGTCATGGCCATGGTTCGTCTCGCGGCAGTAGTCGGCAAAATCACCGACGCCGATGCACCACTCGCCTTCCACGTCGCCGGAGCCCTCGCCGCGGATGCGCTGCTGCTTGCGGCAGGAGCACACGGACACGCCGATATGCCCCTCATACTTCTTCAGCCAGTGAGACAGGTGCTCGATCGGCAGAGACTTGCTCTCGGCCGGGATGGCCTTTTCGACCGGAATGACATGCATGCCGATTCCGGCGCCTCCGGGCGGCACCATTTCAGTAATACCCGCCAGCGGCAGATAGGCCATGCGTTCAAAGAAATCGGCCGTCTCCGGGAACATGTCCGACTGCTCGGGGTTGATCATCATGATCTCGGCGCTGCCGGGAACGAACATGTCCAGCACCCAGCGCTTTTCATAGTTCGGATTCTTGCCGTCGAGATTCTCCCAATGGAACTCGACCAGACCGCTCTCGCTGATGGCCTGCATCGCTTTTTCCAGATAGGCTCTGTCAAACTGCGGGTTCTTCTTTGCGAGCTGCTCGATCGTGAGCGGCACACGCTTTTTCATGGTCAGCGCGATATCGAGGATATCGTCCGCCATCTTCTCGTCATACTTCACCGCCGTGAACTTGAGGGCGGAGTTGATGCCGAGATACTCCGGAGAATCCGGCGTGATCTTGTCCTTTCCCAACAACACCGTCGCGCGATCCGTGATTACTTTTCCGAGCTTTGCAATTTTCTCGTCTTTTGTCATGTTATCGCTTCCTTCTTCTTTAGATTGCAGTCAAACGACATCCGCCCGTTCCGACACAAGAACGGATTCGGATGCAGCTATGTTAATTAATTAACCCTGCAATGTCAAGAAGTCCGGAGCGTTTTTGAAACAAGTCACAAAAAATCTGCAAAGAAATTGCGAATAGATTTTATTGTGTGTTGAAACGCGGAGACAAATGCCGTATAATGTTTGAAAAACAAGAACATTTTTCGTCTGGAGTGTTATGGATGCAAGATTCTGCCCGAAAGTTCAAAGAGGAAGTCGCGGAAGCCGCTATCTCCCTGTTCAAGCGCAACGGATACAACAACGTGACCGTAAACGAGATCTGCAAGGAATGCGGCATCTCCCGCTCCGTGTTCTACTCCTCGTTCAACGGCAAGCGCAGCATTCTGGAATACATGGTGGAAAAACCGCAGCACAACGATGATGCGAGCTTTATGAAATTTGCGCACGCAGACAATGACTTCGAGCGCATCTGGCAGCTGTTTGACCGCTTCATTGCCATCGCCTACGACTTCGGCCCCGAGCTCACGAGCACGCTGTTCATCATGCAGTTCGAATCCCCTGAGGGGATCCGCGCAGCTGTGCACGCGCTCGATGATCTGTTTGCGACGCTGGCCACAAACTGCGCCAAATCAGGCATTATCGACTCCAAAGAGCCGCCGGATCTGCTGTCGCGCATCGCAACGGATCTGATCTGCCATGAGCTCTACGTCTGGTGCAGCCAGAAAGGAAACTTCTCGCTGCGCGCACGCGCGCGGCAGTACGCCGAGATCGCCTACCACGTCAAGCCGGAGTATCGCATGCCGGCCGAGCAGCGCGACGCACTGTGACTGCAAGTCTCCCCTGCCGGGAACGCCTGCGCAGCCACGCTTGATCCTTGGACAAAACGAAGAATCTGCGCATATCCTTCTGCGCAAAAAGCCAGCGGCAAGGCATTTGTTCCAGCCGCTGGTTTTTTCATTTGTATCAATCATAAACGTGCAGACAAACCGATTGCCGCAAAAATCAAAGCCAGTACCAAAAAAGCTATTCCATTCAGTCAAAAATTTGACGATGTCATTATATCAGAAGAAAATACGCAACGCAAGTACTGTTTTCTCACACGCATGGACTTTTCAGCGGCTTTTTGCGGTGCAAAAACAGCTGCCGGAATCCCTTTAAGATCCGGCAGCTGTTACGTGAAGTATGATATTGGGCTATGAGGTCATTCCCACTCGCTCCCTGTAAATCAATCTTAAACACTTTTGTTTATGAAATTTATCAGAGAGTATTTATATTATTTGAATTATCGGTAAAGCATACGCTATCCGATTTTTTGTTGCCATTTCGTTGCCACACTATAATGGCTACTATCTGGCTAAATCAATTAGTAGAAAATAAATTTAAAATTATTTTATTTTCCAATAATGAATCACTTTTTGTTAAGCCTTTTTTTATAATTTTTACCCCAATCAATAAGGTCGTTTACATCTTTTTCTAAACATTCAAGGTCAGGTAACTCGATTGGCTTTTCACTTGGCTGTGAATGTTCAAAATAAGAATATTTTGTCATCATTTTTTCAATAAAATCAACATCCTTTGATTCGATTATTTTTAGATATCTAATCTTTAATGATGAAATATTTTTACTATATCTAGTAACCAATCCGTTTAACAACAATTTTTCGATGAGATATTCAATATCTACCCTTACAATTGTGCAACAACTCTTGAGTTTGGCATCGGCTAAATCATAATCTCCGTCTTCTCTCAATTTGCGTATTTTAGGTATAGATTCATCTTTTATCGTTTGTAATGAAGATATAGCATTAGTTTTATTGTAGTCTCCCTTGTATATTGGTTCTCCCATAGGACTGTTTCTGAGTTCTATATAATTAAATTTGGAAGATTCTTTTATTTCAGGATTTTCAAGTAAGTACAGTTCCATACAATTTTTGAGTGTTTCTGCAAATGCAAGGCGATGTGTAAATACTATTACTTGTCTTTCAAAAGACAGTTTAACCAATTGTTTTGCTACATTATCTTCATAGTTGTGGTCTAAAGAATTTATTGGATCATCAAATATAAAGGCTTGTGTCTTATTAATAGAGTTTAAATCGGCTAAAAAGGCAGCAATAGAAACAACTCTATATTCACCCTCACTTAAAACTTCTTCCGTTTTCTTTTTTTCGAAAGCTCCTTTTATCGATATTCTGTGAGATGTTCTACCTTTTTTGCCATCCGATAATAATTCCACCTTTATCGATCGTGAAGGATTGAGTGCATTTAATTCATTTTCAAATCTTCTTACATACACCTCAGTAATCATTTTTTCAGACAATGCATTCTTAGCTTTTGTAATATTATTGGTTTTTATGCCAGCCTTAATATTTTTTAAGATAATAAGTTCCTTTTTCAATTTAACATTATTCTGATTCTCGGAAAACCATTTTTTACTTTGAAGTTCAATTCTATCCTTGCTTTGTTTTTCTGAATTATTAATGAATTCATCAATGGATTCAATCTGCTCCTTTATTCTTTTCGTAAATTCATCAAATTTGTTAAGTACTTCATTAACGCATACTACTTTTGGGCATTCTACATTTTTCGGGTCATAATTGTATAACCAATTTGCTCTAATATATAGTTTATTCAACACATCTTCAATGTAAGAGACGACATCATCCGAGAACATATTTGTAATAAGAATTTGTTTTGTGTCATTTACATTAAGATTCCTATTGATAAGTTCACTTAATTTTTGTGTCTTTTTATTTAAGATTTCATATGCATCATTTTGCTTTTTTTCAAGGTCTGAAGCATATATTTCTGAAAATTTAGCGTATCTTATTTTCGCTTCAGAAGAAAGCGGTTGCTGGCATAATACACATATATCTTTTGTACTATCTCCTTCAATTGAATCAGAAAATTTCTGTGATGATTTCCACATATCTTTCCAAAGATCAGACCCAAACTCTTTAATGCTTGAAACTTCTCTATATGTTTTTAATAAATTTTCAAATTCACGACGAGTTTTAATTTGAATTTTGATAGAGTGAATATAATCTTCAACATTACTTTGATCCAATTGGGAGTAGGCATTAGATATTTTACTTTTTAATTGTGAAAGTATTTCTACTTGCTGAGATAGTTTTTTCTTGGTTTGATCAGGATTAGAATAATTGAATGTCTTTTCAATCAATTCTAATTGCTTTTGATCTTTCTCTGTGAAATTTATACATTTTTCGAAATCATCAATCAGTGGAAGTGTTTCCAATTCGCTATATTTCTTACTTAAGTCAGAGGTTGATAGTTCGTTAGGTACGCTTTTTAAATTTGAAGTTTTAGTTTTGTATTCTGAACTTACCTCTTGGCTTATATACTCTGATATTTCAGCTAACTGAGTAAAAATATGTAATAATTTTGGTTCGTAAATTGTTTCTGTTGATTTGTCTAAAAACCTATGTGCTATTTTTGTGTCATATATTCTGATCGGATAATTTTTATCATTCTTTAACGACCAATTAGTTGTTGTATCTTCTCCGTCACAAGAAAAGGTTAATGTTGCTTTTGCTGGAATATTGATTTTTTCAAAAATGTTGGAAAAAATGTTGATGTCGTCTTTAGGATTTTCAGCCTTTTTTAACACCTTAACATATGATGATTTGCCACAGCCATTTGCTCCGTACACTACATTTAGTCCTTTAGTGAATTCAAGTGGTTTTGTAGGCTTTAACGCAGCCACTCCTTGTATGTTAGATATGCTCTTTAAAATGATATTACTATCATCGGATGTGACATCGTCCAAGTCTTCGGGAAACTTTGTATCAGAAACATAGGGACAATCGGTATATCCATATTCTTTGCAAACAAGTTTAAGTGCTCGCTTTTTGGTTTCCTCTAAATCTTTACTTTTCCAAAGGTTTACAAATGCATCTTTTTGCCAATCCCTTGATTTATCAAACCAAGACCTAACAATCAAAATAATATTAGCTTCCATTTTATCTTCCTTTACACTCAAATTATTAATTGAAATCTTTCGTATTAAATGACGAAAATGTTTCAGTTACTTATTGTATGTAGACTTTTTGTATTCATTCACATTATACTATACAGTATGGAGGATTGCAAATATGGATATTATAAAAGTATTTGGTGACAACCTAAAAAAATATCGTACAGCTATGGGAATATCTCAAGAAGCATTCGCCGAAAAGTGCGGTATGCACCGTACTTATATTAGTGCTATCGAGTGTTACCGCCGCAGCATTTCGCTTGAAAATATACAGCGTATAGCTGATGCACTCGGAATTGAAACCTATGAATTGTTTTTGGAGGAAAAAGCCGATGATTAACTATGTACAAAATATATATGATAGTGGTATGTCCATTTACGATCCTATAAACCCTGATGATAGAGATTTGTTCATTCCAACATATGCTTTAGAACGAATTTTATCCAGTTATCTCGTAGGATTTTCTCTTGAGGGATTGCCATTAAGAACACGCTCAAAGGTCGTTAAAACTAAAATATGCGAAGCGTTAGGATATCCAACACCACGCTCTTTTATAAAGACTCAGCCTAGATTTCCAGGACAAAATTTTGATGTCTATACACAAAAGAGTATGAATGTGCAAATATGGAATGAAGAAGTTGATGCAGCAAGAAGGTATGTATTTCTTAAAGTCGACGAGGATGATGTTATTACGTGCATAAGAGTAATCTCTGGAGATACCCTCGCAGAATTTGACCGAACAGGAAAATTAACAACAAAATATCAGGCAACAATGAGCTCTTTTGACAACAGTTATCTGTTCTCTGAAGATACTACTAATGTTGCTAATTGGATAACATATCCGCATAGTTCCTTACAAAGCGTTAATCCAAATTACTATCCTTCCCCAAACCAACTTTTGCCTGTCGCAGAAATATATGACAGATTACTACCGCTGGTCGGTCTCCGCATAGATTATCTCAACCCGCTGCAAGAGAGAAACAGAGGTGCAGAATTACACGCACTAATATGCCAGCATCTTGGATATTCGGTATACGAAGATGACGGCAGTTATCCAGATATAGCAAATCAATTATTGGAAATCAAACTCCAAACATCACCAACAATTGACTTGGGATTACACTCTCCTGAAGATGGAGCTCCTATCGCAACAATCGGCGACACAACATTCTATAGTGGTGATGTTCGCTATGTTATATTTGATGGCTCAGTAGAAAATCATTACATTAGGCTGAACAGATTATATGTAGTTGCTGGCTATGAGTTCACTAGATATTTTCCTCTATTTAAAGGGCAAAATGCTAAAATTCAGCTACCTTTGCCTAATGACTTCTTTGATTAAGCAAATAGTTTATCAACAATACAATCCAATTTTTCTTTATAGTCGGGAATTACATCACTGTTTTTCTCGGCTATAATTTGTTTTACAATCCAAATTGCTTCTTGAGCCAACTCAGTGGTGTAAGAAGGAATCGGAAATTGCTCAACATATTGTGACATAAATCTTCTTTTCCCTGAATAAAGTTTAGTATTAAATTTAACATCATAATATTTTTCAATGAAACGACTATTGGCTATTGCTAAAGCTAAATACACTACATCATCCATTACACAGTCCTGTATTTCTATCCAGTAACAATCACCATTGACTATTGCTCCAGAAGTATCTAACCAAAATTGCGGATGCTCAGAAATATCACGAAACACAATTTTGCGATGTTTCCAAGATTCCGGATTCTGTGGCACCCATATTTCATACCAATTTCGATTTGCTTGAATAACATATTTACGATTAGACAATTGATCATAATGTTGCAAAAGATACTCTTTGGCTTTGGGATAGTCTTCAATATTTATTGCTTTTTTTCTCCCATTTTCGGTTGTATGAGTATATAAAACTTTCCATAACTCCGAATCGTTTGGGAGTATTTGCCCTGCATTTCTATGTGTGATTAAAGGGCGTAGAAGTTCTATATCAGCCTTATCCCCATCCCATTCGTTTCCAATAAAAACATTATCCGCAGTAGTTTTAATCCCTACACGAATTTTCCCAATATCAGAAAATCGTTGCCAAGTATTGCGTTCCACAGCAGAGAGCCATTCTTGGATTTCGTTCGATTGAATATTCCAAAGAGAACCTTTTTCTACACTTTGCATAAAGCCTTGTTGATAAAGATATTTTCTGCCGTCTGTTATTTGATAACATCCCGATTCATATATAGCATCAAAAATATCATTGATATTTCCATCAATATCATCAGCAGATGTTTGGTAAACGGACGTAAATGCTACTTTGTTTCTATCATCCGTTTTCCCTTTTGAAAACACCATAATACACGGCAACACCGATGCAGAAAATAATTTAGTATCACCTAAATCTGTAATCCTGTGAATTTTATAATTCTCAATAATATAATCTCTAACAGAACTCCCTGACTTAATAGTAAGAAACTTATTTGATGTAATATATCCTGCAATTCCATCATCTTTCAAGACCGAATTTGTGCATATAATAAATGCATAATAAATATCAGCTCTTCCTGACAAACCAAGTTTCGATGATATTTCTTGTGCTTTATTGCTGCCCATAATTTGGGTACGAATATACGGAGGGTTTGCGATAACAAAATCAAACAAGCCTATTGTATGGTCTTCTACAGCCTTTAGAAAATCTTCGTTTTTTATCGAAACCTTGATTTTTGGAAACAAACGTGATAATTCCGCTGATGTTTCTACACATACTTCAGCATCTGTTTCATATCCCACTACTTCAATATGTGTATAAGATAAACTAATTATGTTCAACAATGCGATAACTAATTCGCCTTTTCCAATGGCAGGATCTAATATTCTAATTGTATTGCTCTCACCACGAGCTTTATATTTAACCATTTCCTTCGCCAAATACTCTGCCATACTTTTAGGGGTGTAGACAACACCATTGGCTTTTTCTTTATTTATATTGGAGTATCTCATATATTTCTTACCTATTGATAAATTGTACTACATCTTCAATATTGCAACTTAATGCTACACATATCTTTTCTAACGATTTCATTGAAACCGGTTCACCTTTACCCAACTTAGCCAAGACATTACTACTAATACCACAAATCTCTATCAACTCACTGCGTTTAAGTTGTTTATCTATAAGTAACTTCCATAAATTATCGTAGCTAACTGCCATCACTATACCTCCACTTTTTCATATCATTAATTATAAATTAATAATCACGATATGTCAATATTTATATAGTATTTCGTGATGATCCGACACTGAATAAAAAAGAAAAAGGATGATGTGAGTTTTATTCACACCATCCGCTAATCTTAAATATTATATATAATTCTTTCATTTACAATTTCCGTTGCACTATTATGAATATTATTCATCTTCTGCACCCACAACATCATATCGGTTGATTTGAGTTTCTCGGTTACATTTTCTTTTTCGGCAAGTTCTTTTACCAGCCGGAGAAAAAGATTTTGAGCCTGCTGTTCAATATCGGCAAGATATGAATTGAGCTTACCGCTTGTCATCAAGTTGTAGTAAAGCACCTTATGATTCTGCTTCAAATATCGTTTATGCCTCATTTCCCAAATGCCGATATTCGCTTCCTTTTCTTCTTCCGCCGGTAATAAATCGGG
>ERZ827512.3116-NODE-3116-length-12113-cov-2.393266_pt1 | contig 12113 bp, 14 predicted proteins | sample MGYA00519916_ERZ827512 | MGnify/ENA primary metagenome ERZ827512 (study PRJEB31778, sample SAMEA3449335) | human gut metagenome | biome: human gut; feature: human-associated habitat; material: faeces | place: United Kingdom | collected 2010/2012 ... | reverse complement strand
CCTGTCTGCCCAGAAGCTTTGATTTTTTAGCATCATCATCCCGGATGCCCAAAATCTCATTCCATTCCCTTTTGGTGTCGATCATAGTCTGGTATGCCTCCCCCGGATCTGTACTGATATTACTTCCTGTGAGCAGACCTGCATTCGTTTTTTCAGGATTTAAAATATATTCCAGACTGTTTTTCAGGTGGGCACCTGCAGATGCATAGGATGTCTTACCATGCGATCTTGACTCTCCTACATTGATAATTCGCGTAATTGCCATAACTTTTCTACTCCGTTTTTTCAAGCAGCTGTTCTATCGCGGCATTCATTTTTTTCAGCTCCTCCTCCATGATTTCGATATCGAGCTGAGTACCAAACCCTGCGTTGATCTTTTTGGTTGTCTGATTAACATTGACACCGATCTTTCGGATCTGGTACCGTATTTCACGCAGTTCATTTCGGATCTGCATGGCAGCCATATCCTCCATTGAGATAAGACTGCGCTGTCTAATATATGCCGATACATTTTTACAGCCTTTTCGAGTTTTGCTAAGCTCATCGCCTTCTGCAAGTCGTATCAACTTAGCATACTCCTCCTGGTTAAAACGCACCTTGATAAAGCGTTCACGTTTCATTTGCCATCATCCTTTAATAGGCATCCAAATCCATACCATCTGGCTTTTTACCGCCAAACCGATCACGCATTGACCTCACAAAAGTATCATAATTCTCGTCTGTCACCTCTCCAAATGTTTCCGTGATTGTCTCCATGATCTTCCTGTTTTTCTCTGCCTCTCTCTTTAGATCTTCCACCTCAAGCTTCTCACATGTTTTTTTCAGATCCGCGTTGATTTTCTTTTTCTGTTCACGCAGATCCGCCTCTTTCTCCTCCAGCTTTTCAAGCTGCTCCGTAAGGTTTTTCTTACGCGCACACAACATATCATAATTGCTCATCTAACATTCCTCCTTTTTCTCTATCACATACCGATATCCGGCAGACTTGGCATATTATCTTTCTTTTTTTCTTTCTGGCTGTCATTAAACTCCTGTTCCAATTTTTCAACTCGACCTTCCAAAAGATCCATACGATTTCTATCGTCTTCAAATGCCAGTACCGCAGCTTCTAAATACTGCGTCTCATATGGGTACTGCCCTCTGTTTCGATCCTCGATTTTTTTCAAAACGGCCTCCGCAAACCGATACGTTTTTGTTTTTTTGGTACTCATTTTTCATGGTCCCCCTTTTCATTTTTGTGTGCCGAAATTCGGCACAAGATACAAAAAAAGATGCCTCCTTTGAGACACCTTTTTCTTAATTCCCTAATTATATTTTAGCATACTCTTTCAGATACATCTACCACCGTTTACCCCCACGGTTTTTTGATCCTGTCCACCCAGAATCCCTGCTTTCCTTTTTCTGTTTCCAGGTTTTGAGGGCGGATTTTTCTGCTGGTCAGCAATACAGCTTTTGTATTTCACCGTGCCATACAATGCACTGCACTGTATGGCACGGTATATGGCTTCCGTATGGCTTTTGTATGGCTCTGCGTACATACAACGCACTGCTTCTGTATTACTCAAGCGGTAACGCTTTCGTATGTCTGCCGTATGACAATTTTGCCTTGCAAAATTGCAAGATACGCATAATGTTCCCACATTTATGCTCTCTTGTTAGGGGACACCCCTAAAACCCCGGTATAGCCATACATTTTATGTATTTTGTATGGCTAATGTATGGTAGATACCCACTCTTCCACCTGGATCTGGATGTCTGTTTTGTCTCCGCGGCTGTCTATAATATGACGGTAAACCTCATCAAGAACGCTGTCAAAACCGGACAGCTTTTCGAAAAGCTGGGGTTCATTTTTCTTCCGCTCCCGGAAAATTTTCCGGAGAGCTTCCATGATCTTCTTCTTCGCCTCAATCTCTCCGCTTTTTGCAAAAATGTTCGCTTTGGATGTCCTCATGATGTCTAAGTAAAACATTTCATATTCCCAGTCAATTTTTTTACCAAAATCGTTCATTCTCTAACCACCTATTCAAAAATAATTTCTTCTGTTTCATCTTCGCCCTCCATACCAGGAATAGTCTCTCCCGCCGATATGTTGCTGCCTGTAGTCTGCTGCGTGACCGATGTGCCTGCCGTGTCAGATCCACCCGTTTGAGATGCATAGCCAGATGAAAGTGATACTGTATTCTGTTTGTTCTGATCCGCGGTTCCTCCCGAAATTTCAGAGGTCGGATTCTTTGAAGAAGATCCGTATCCCTCAGACGGTACCGACTGAGTGACAACTCCCTGTACCTGCGATGTTCCCGACGGAGCTCCTTCGGCATCCCGGACTGTCGGTCCATTATCAAGCATCCAGGTTTCCGCCTTGATCTCCTCTAAACTGTACACGCAGCTGCTGACTGTAACACCCGTTGTCTGCGGCGAATATCTTGCAGTCACAAGAGTTCCTGCCGGATCATCGAGCTGCAGATAAAATTCTGTGCAGCTGGTATCATCCTGTGCAACCGCACAATCAAGACACACCGCAGATGTTGCCGAAAGATTATTCTGAAAAACATAACCGCGGACTGCATCATTCACCTTTCCAGAAAAAGATCCAAGGATCGGATCAATAAATTTGTCCTGATTTTCTATCTTAAAATCTGTCTTTATATCTTCTGCCTGTATCTCTGTTTCCGTCTCCACTTCTGTTACAGGCTCCTCTGTTTCTAAAAGACTTTCCGTAGCAACAGGTTCCTCCGTTTCCACCTCTGTCTGATTTTTCCGGTGGAAAACAATAAACAAAATGATCGCCACAATGATTATCACAACTGCCGCGATCCCGAGTAAAATAAACAGTGGTTTATTATCATCCTCATCATGATATGTTATCTTCATAATTATCGGTTCTCCTTTCCTGTTCGTGCCGAATTTCGGCACACTGAAAATTTTATTTATGCCCAAAAGCGTTATAGGTTTCCAATGCCTTTCTTGTCCGATAAGGAAGCGCAGCATTTTGGATATGGCAGCGTTCATACATTGCGCAGAACACTCTCGTAGCAAATTCTGGATCATCCAATCCTTTAAATTCTGCCAAACTCATAGCACACTGTTCTCCATATTCTGATCCGATGGAAGTCCACATCCACTGATTTGAAGATAGCTCCATCAGCATATAGTTAAGCTGCACCTCAAGACCTGTATCCGGCCATGGCTCTCCCGCAGCTTCTGCAAAAGCCAGGAACGCTTCTTTTCTGCCTCCAGTCCATTGTGCGATACCAATACTTGATCCATCAGCATTTTCAGAATGCAGCTTTATGTCTCCTGCCGCATCCACTCCAGCTTCACGGTATAAATTTCCAACAACGGCTGATGCCGCCGCTTCACTGTAGCCTTGCGCTACCAGTCCATTAAATATCTTTTCAGCATTTGTACCACCCTCCAGATCGGATACCTGATCCGGATATGCTGGTGTAGCATAACCACTGATGGCTGCCATTGTCCTTGCATATTCATGGCGGCAGACCCGCGATCCTTTGTGGTAAATTTCTGTACTTGATGGACCACTATTCCCGTCAATTACGATTACATGATCCGTTGACTCATCATATTCAATGACGATCCCCATATGGCTCATGCCATTCGTAAAATATATGATATCGCCAGGCATTGGTATGTATCCGCTCTCCTTTGTCTGGAACTCATCCCTTGCCTCATACCATGCCTTACTCTCTGATACAGATGCCGATTTTACAATGATCCCAGATGAAATATAACCACACTGATCGGCACAGTATGCAACAAACATTCCACACCAGTTATCATCCAGCCCATACCAATTTTTGTACTTAACACCGCCGATGTTCTGATCCGATTCAGCATACTCCGCCAGTGCAGCTTCAACCATGCTCTGCCGTCCTGTGCCGCCGGTTTTTGTAAAAAAGCTGACCAGTATAACGATGATTATCACAAAAATAAAAACAACAAGCAGAACATAAAAAAGGATCGCAGCAATCGCGCTCATAAATGCTGATACGATCGCAACCAGCGCAGCAATCACTTTTCGTACTGTTGTACTTAATCCATTGCTGTCTGTGCCTGAATCTCCCTTTCCTTTTGTCTGCTCATTTGCCAAGTCATCTTCTCTTTTTTTCTGATCCTCCTGGGTCAGACGGAGACTCTCGGCTTTCTGTGCCGCCTCCATCTGTAATTTTTCGCGGAACTTCTTTGCGATTTTTTTCGATGCGCTTTTTGCTGCGTCAGCCGCAAGTGATGTGCCGGCTGTTGCAGCGGCTGAACCTACTGTCGCAGCTGATGATGCTGCTGTTTTCCCGGCAGATGCAGCCGTCTTTCCTGCAGATGAAACTGTCCTGCCTGCGGTCTCTGCAGCCTTTCCTCCAGAGCGTGATGCCTTTGCTGACACCGTCACAAAATTTTCTGTAGACGCTGACACATTTTCTCCATCTGCGCCAGCCTTATTGATCCTGCTGATACCGTGGTTTCTATTTACTGTAGTCAAATACTTTCCTGTATTTTTCTCTCCACCTGCATACTCAGTCGAACCTCTACCAGAGGTGCTGCCCCATCCGGAAGTCCCTCCATATCTCTGCCCATTTCTTGATGCAGATCTGCTATATGCGGCACGGAATCCTGTACTTCCGTAGCTTTCCTTGAAGATTGCAGGATTCGCTCTTTCCTCTTCTGTCAATCTTGCTTTTCTTAGGATCTGCTCTTTTTTTCGTTCTGGAAGTTTTTCCCACTTTCTGATTTCAGACGGTGTCATAAAACGTGTTATATCCGTTCCTTTTCCCCGTCTCTTTTTTTTCTTTTCCTCCTGCTCAATATCCTCTTTGGGATTCAGGGCATTCAGATTTCTGGATGTCCGCTTACCGGCAGACCAAAGTTTCATCGGAGTCTTTCGCACTGTATTCTTTAAAGCAGTAACCCCGGTACTTTTCCCTTTAATCAGTTTCATATGATCATCCTACTTTTTGATACTGCAGCGTACCTGTTTCCATAGATGCTTCCAAAAGTTTCTGGTCACAGAGATAATTCAAAAGTTTCTTTGCACTTTCCTCCGGAACAGACAGCACCGCCATGGCATCTTCCACAGTCAATGGTGCCATGGATGCTGCATAAAGCAGCTGCGATATTTCTTTTTCCTGACGTTCTTTTTCTTTCTGGTCAGCTTTTTCTCCGCCTTCCTTTTCCTTCGCCTGTTCGGCTTTCTCATGGAAGTTTGTTGAGAATTTGTCATACAGCGGATTCTCTTTGTTCATATAGGCGTTGAATTTTATGATCTTATCACCCCAGACCATAAGCCCGCAGCCAGTAGAACTGTTATTGATCGAATTAAACTCATCGGTCGAAAGTTCCTGGATCTCTTCCAGTGTTCTTGCATCCTGGTTTTTAAGATTCAGGAAGCACTTGTACTCACAGTTCGAGAACATATCACGCAGATCCGGATTCTCCGCGATCCTGGTAAGGTTTTGGAGCGCCATCGTAACGATACCTCCGTATTTACGGAAAGTAATGATAGCGTGAAGCAGCCGGTCTGCTGACATTTTATTTTTGCAGACAACCTGTGCCTCATCTACGATCAGCCGGATCGCCTTATGATTTTCCTGGTTATAATCTACCTGTACATCAAGATAGTGCATGATCGTAAGCATTACCGGTTCCCAAAGATTCTCCGGCACATTTTTCATTCCAAAGGCAACCAGTCTGCGCGAAATAGAAATATTAGAAAGGAACGCAAACATATCGTAGGATCCTTCAACATATTCCGAAAGCGAATTATATACTTCTTTCGTAATCTGCTTATCTTCCCCTGTCTGTGCCTCCACAAGATCTCCAAGCCTGCGATAAAATTCTTTCAGACTCGGCTGTTTTTTCAGACGTTTCTGGGCAAACGCTTCTTCGTACATCTCCTGTATCACGCGGCAGATAAACTTGTAATGCAGTGAATTTGCATCCATACCGATCATGGTCGAAGTACAAAAGGACTTTGCATAATCTTTCTGTACAGCAATGAACTTCTGCTTTGTGCCATAGTCTGCCTCAAATACCCCTACCGGGATCTCAAATGGATTCAAATGCATATCCGACTTTGGTGTAAAGTCAAAGAACTGCCCACCATAATCCTCTACAATATCTGAGAACTCATTCTGCGGATCAATGATCCACACGTCATCATCCGTAGTAAGCAATGTCTGCGAAATCTCCGTCATTTTAATAAGCATGGATTTTCCTTTTCCGGTCGGTGAAACGACCATTCCATGCGGACCATCCAGCTTTTTCCGGTTGCCAATAATAAGTCTCTTGGTCGTCTCATTTAATCCATAGCAGATACCACCGACCTCCTGAAGATCCTGCGCGTAATATGGATGAAATGCTACGATCGATGAGGTAAGCAGCGATCTCATGCAGTTTACCTGCCTGCCAGCAAACGGCAGCGCCGTATTAAATGCTTTCAGCTGCTTGTGGTTGTAGGTATCCATTGTTACACCGGCAGTATCTCCAAGCGTCTGCACCCGTTCCACACGCTGCGAAAGTTCCTCTTCATCAAACGCAAATACAACAACCAGAAAACCAAGAAAGAATGCCTTCTCATCATTATCAGCTACCTGATCACGATATTCTTCCAGCTCATCCTTTCGTTTTCCTTTCATGTAAGATACGCCAGTTGTCAGCTGTCCATTATTCCGCTTGACATCAACCTCATCGGATATGGCTTTTTCATTGTTCATGTGGGCGGCTGACAGCTTGTTTTCCAGTACCGGCTTCTCAACCGGGGCATAATCCAGCGTTACGATATTTGGAAATGGCATGGTCAAAAACGTATGCATGAACTGCCCCTCATCCAATGAGGTTGCATAGCTTTTGCCATAAAGAACGGAAACATACAGCGTATCATCAAAGATCATGAAATTCTCATAGCTGTCAATCGTTCCAGGGAAGATATCATTTTTCCATTCTGTATTATTCCTGTTTACCGCCTGCTTTGGAACATGGAACTGTCCTTCCCGCTTCTGGTTCATGATCCGATACAGGCAGCGCAGTCGTTCCCAACCACTCAGACGGTATAACCGGCTCTTCCAGATACCGAACATTGCATGCAGATGAGTGTCAAGTCCATTAAAATAGATTTTTGCATCCTCATAAGATCTGGCTCTGCAGCTGATCGTCAGATACATGATCTCCTTAATATCCTGATCTCCTTCATCCGCCTTTTCATTGATCCATTGCCCGATTCCTTCCTGTATATCGGGATATTTACTTCCATTTTTGTCAATGAAAATTTCTTTAATAAATTGTTTCACATCCTGACACTCGGCTACAGCGGTCACTTTAAACTCAACTTTCATAGAATTTAACCAGGATGCAAGCTGCAGAAGCGTTCTCTCTTTTACGTCTTCATCCTGATTGATATAATTAATGTCCTCAAATATGTAACAGCGGTCATACAGGCAAAGTCCATTGCCGGGCTCTATTTTAAAGATTCCGTTCTGCTCCGCGCTGTCGATATTAAAAGCTTCCCTTACACATCCCGGTATCTTTTTTATCATCTGTGTCTTATTTTTCGCGGCGGAAAACGCCTTGTTCGCGTTCAATACCATCTTGTTTTATTCCCCCTTCTTTCTATGCTCTTTAAACGCATCCATCGAAAACATGCGTGCCTTATGTTCCTCAAACTCTCCTGCATCAAATGTGAGGGGGCGGACCTTTCTCTCAAAGGAAAGTTCTTTCAGATATTCTTCTAAGTACATTTCCTGTGTCTGTTTAAAACCAATATATAAGATGCCTGCCATAACAGGCATTCCTGCATACACACAATAATTAGGTGGTATTTCGGTAAATTTCCATATCAATACCCCGACTCCGATGGCGCACGCCGCCGCAAATATGATCGTAATCACCTGCCTTGCCGTAAATCCACGCCAGATATCATCCGGATATTCCACCTCAAAATCCTTATTCAGCTTTATGTTCATATCTTTTTCATCCTCCTTACAACGCAAGCATCCGGTGCATCAACGTATCCGTTCCTTTGACCGTTCCAGCCAATATAATCATGGTGAACATTGCCTGTGCCGACCTTGCTGCTCCATTTAAGATAGAGCCAACGCCGTCGAACATTCCCCAGTTCATTCCACCGATGATCTTACCGGCAATAGACAGTTCGATCGCTATGACCACTATCTCAAAGGTATATGCAAGAAAACTCTTGATCCACGCATGTGCGGTACTTTCTAATCCCATGCCTCCCGCCAGGGTGCTGATCGCAATCGGTCCGACACAAACGGATACATAGAGCTTCAAATATCGTCCATATACTGCAAGAAAGATCATTGCCGCGCAAACAACCGCTACGATCATGTATATTGCCCCGTATATTGACAGGAAGAAAAGCATGTCCTCCCCAGTGACACCTGTTGCTGTATACGAAGGCGGCTGAAAAAAGATCTGTGCTGACAGCCCCGCCGACATTGTAAAAAACGTTTGAATAATATCAAGGCCACTCGTCAACAAGACGTTCGCCATAATAACCTTTACAAGCAATGAAACCAGTATTTCCGTTGTCACATTTTCTTTGATGTTGGCAGTCTGCCTGAAAAATCCAATCATAAAAAAGAGATTAAGAAGCACAGCCGCTATCCCCATTGACCAGGGATACACCGTCCCGGACACATAATTCCATGCATCTGCCGAGTAGCCCTGCGGTGTAGTCGTCATTGCTCCAAAAACATATAACATGATCGTATCCCAGATCATATTGCCCATATCGAAAAAGGGCCCATAAAGCAGGCCCTTAATCATTTCAAGAATTTTTGCAGTTGTCATATTTTTTCCCTCATCCGTATTAACCAAGCATTGATGTAACAAGCTGTGGAGCGATCGTCTGTACCAGACCGCCGCCAATTCTACGAACCGACATGGACTGCATCATACCATCCTGTGTATTCGTGGCGTTACCCCACTCAAATACTCCCCAGAGCACCTGAATGCCGCCGTATGATGAAACAAATGCCGCGACAATGGAAAACAACAGTGAGATGCTGTTTTTTACCATATCTGCCCCCGCTGTAGCACTTGTCTGTGAAGCAAAAACCGGATTGATCAACATGGAAATATTAACTGCCACCATTGCCAGTGCAAAGGCTGTTTTTGCATGCTGCAGTCTTCTCTTAACCGCCGCTTTCTTTTCTTCTTTTTTATCTGTATTCTCTGTTACTAAAACCTCTTTTACTTTTTTCATCTGCATATTTGTATCCTCCTGATTATTTTAATTTTCTTGCAATTTTACCGGCTGCATATTCTGCCAAAGTTCCAACGAGCAATGCTGTGACTACGCAAGCCAAACCACTGAAACGAGCAAATCTTGATGCATGGACAAAATACCACACAAGTCCTGCCACGGCTAACGTAGGGATCAATGCCAGGACAAACGCCACCTTCTGCTTTCCAGATGCTCTACTGATATCCATTCTTCCATTCTTTCTTCTGCCTTTCATTGCCATAAAAATTTTCCTCCTTTTAATGCGTGTGCCGAAATTCGGCACGTTTAGGTACAAAAAAAGAGCTGCATTCTCTGCAACTCTACCTGTTGATCGATATTCTATTGTTTCATCGGCAGGCGCATCCGCTTACCGATCTCTTTTAAGATGATCCCTGCAAATAATTCCTTTATCTCATCTGATCCATCAGAAAGATAATGATACAGGGTTGTCTCATAGTCTTTATACCTGCTGTTCAGCAGATAGTCTTTTGCGGCATGTATCTTTTCTGCCGTCTGCCCTTCTGGATAATGTTGTTCCAGCTTCTGCAGCATGCCAAGGATACTGCCTTCCTCGTTATAGGCATCCTGCACCGCATCTGCGAACCCCTCCGGCAGTCCTGTCTCATCTCCGGCTCTTTCTTTTTTCGGGAACCGGATCTTTGATCTCTGATCCGTATCTGTTTCTCTGTGCCGAAATTCGGCACAAAAGAGATAAAAAAAGATTGCCAGAAACGCCGCCGCAAGTATCACGAACAGGACAGGTATCAGATTACCTTCCATGTGTTCCCTCCTCCATGTCACCGGATAACTGTTTTACCTCATTTAACAATGCTTCCGCCTGCATGTTCCGAAGGAAAAATCCTGTCGCACGCAATTCTCCGTTTTCATACACAAAAGAGATGTCCTTATATTCCTGCTTCATCAGCTCAATAAGTGTATCCAGCCGTTTTCCGGCTTTTCTTGCGATCACAAGATCGAAATAAGGCGGTTCGCCAAAAACAAAATAGCACTTTACTTTCCCTACACTGGTCTCCACAAGATCTCCGTTTTCCGCATGACGGATCTGTGGCGGCTCAAATCCGGTATCATCCAGAATAGTGCCTTTTAAGCTGTCTACGGTAAGATCCCTGGTAGCCTCTGTTGTCTGCTCCTCTGTCGGATCATCCGGCTTTTCTGACTCCGTTTCCGTATCTTCACCGGCGTCCTCCATGCCATAAAGGATTCCTTCCACCTGTTCTTTCGGCGTTTTTCCCCTGCTCTCTTCACCGTCTCTTCCAAACATCTTCCGGAAAAGTTCTGTCTTAGCCTGCTGTAATGCTTTCACCGTCTGTTCAAGTTCCTCGATCTGAGCCTCATGATCGGATCTGGAAACATAACCAGCCTCTACTTCCCGTTTGGACAGATAATGCTCCTGTACATCTTTTTTGGAAATATAATCACTCAGATCCTGTTTTATGACCTCAACCCCGATATTTCCCATCTCTTTTTGATATTCCAGGGCTTCTGCCTGCCGTCTGACGCGCAGCCGGTCATTTTTCAGTTCTTCTTCTTCAAGCTTTACTCTCAGATAAGCCTGGTTTTTTTCCGTCTCGAAATCCAGCTTTTGCTTTTTCAGCTGTTCTTCCAGCGCATTGATCTTTTTCTCCCGATCATCCAGTTCTGCGATTTTATTCTGATATACTTCATCACGCTCACAATGCAATTTGGTCAGCCGTTCTTCCTCTGCCGCAATCTTCTTCTCACGTTCCTCAATCTCCGCTCTCTGGGCAGATAAGCTCGTCTCCAAGGTGGCAAATGCTTCCCTGCGCTTTTTAAACTCTTCTTCACGCTCACTATACTGCCGCTCGCGTTCGTCAAAGATCGCCTGCATCCGGGCAAAGCTGTCCTCTGTGTTATTCATCAAATTTCCCATCCTGTATTATTCCTCCGTAGCTGTCTCCTGCAGTGTTTCCGTATCCGTATTTCCAGTTACCGTACAGATAACGCTCTTCGTATACTGATTCCCAGCCTCGTCTGCGTAATAGTATGTGATCGGATATTCTCCGGGTTTACTGGTATCTACTCCGGACGCATCCACCATCACATTAGATACGGAATCCGACTGTTTGATGTCCTCCGTAAGATCCGGCAGCTCATCGCCCGCTGAGATCAGCACGTCTGTTACCTGTATATCCGCTTTTTCCTGTTTGCCGCCGCCGAATACCAGATAACCGGCAATCAGGCAGCACAGAACGCCAAAGACAGCGCATGCGCTCATAATTTTTTTCCTGCTCATTTTACCTCCTTCTCTGATTGTGCCGAAATTCGGCACAACCAGAAATCTGTGATCAACATGTTTCTTCTCGTGACTAATAAATTCCTTCCCTGTTTTGGGCAAAGAAAAAAAGAGGTATCCCTCTTTAAAAAATTCAATGTTATATGATTCAGATCCTATTTTTTCTTTCTCTTCCGGTAAAAATATACCGCAAATCCAATTCCTGCCGCGATAAATCCTGCTCCTAAGATCGCATAGATCCTGATGTGGTCATGCAGACCTGTCTGCGGCGCACTGGATTTCTTTGTTGTATCTGCCGGTGCTCCCGCTGTCGCATTCTCCTGTGCCGGCTGTGTATTGGTTACCGTCTGCGGCTCTGCGGCTTTAACAGCAACAACCTGTTCTGCAGTCTTTTCATCTGTCTGATCCGCTTTTACCACAACGGTGTTTTTTACCGATCCGCCTGCCACCGACTCCGCATAGGTCACCTGATAGGTCAGAACGTATGCTTTTCCATAAGAAAGCTCCTGACCGACCTTGATCCTGAATCCGTTATTTCCGGTAAAAATGCCTTTGACACCATTCACCTTGTTTCCATCCTGATCT
>ERZ827512.3115-NODE-3115-length-12134-cov-3.453018_pt1 | contig 12134 bp, 12 predicted proteins | sample MGYA00519916_ERZ827512 | MGnify/ENA primary metagenome ERZ827512 (study PRJEB31778, sample SAMEA3449335) | human gut metagenome | biome: human gut; feature: human-associated habitat; material: faeces | place: United Kingdom | collected 2010/2012 ... | reverse complement strand
TATTGTGCTTATGAAAAGCGACCCCGTAGACGTGCCGCGCGCGATAAGATTAAGCCGCCTTACAATTACAAACATTAAAGAAAACCTTTTCTGGGCGTTTTGCTATAACACGGTTTGCATACCCGTGGCGGCAGGGCTTTTGTATCTGTTCGGCGGCTCGCTTTTAAGTCCTATGCTTGCAGGGCTTGCAATGTCGCTAAGCTCGGTATTTGTGGTAAGCAACGCATTAAGATTAAGGAGTAAAAAGCTATGAGCGAATGTGAATGTTCAAAAAAGCGCAAGCACCGAAGCGAGGGCGAATACCGCTCGCTTATAAACCGACTTAACCGAATTGAGGGACAGGTGCGCGGCGTTAAAAATATGCTTGAAAACGACGCGTACTGCACCGATATTCTCACTCAGGTTTCGGCAATAAGCGCGGCGCTTAACGCGTTTAACAAGGAATTGCTTTCAAACCACATACACACCTGTGTGGCTGAAAATATAAGACGGGGGGACGACTCGGTTATAGACGAGCTTGTTTTAACCCTGCAAAAGCTTATGAAATGAGGAACTGAAATGGAAAGAAAAATCTCTGTACCCGATATGCACTGTAACGCCTGCGTAAACCGCATTACAAAGGCGCTTACCGCCGAAAAGCTTGATTTTACCGTATCACTTGAGGATAAAACCGTTACGGTAAACGGCTGCGAGCATTGCCTTAAAACCGCGCTTGATACCTTAAGCGATTTAGGCTTTACACCTGCGGCGCTTTAATACGCATAAAAAACGGTTCCGATTTTTCGGAACCGTTTTTTCTTTAATCCAAGTTACTCAGCCTTGACCTCATCGGTCTTATATATAAACTTAACGCTGCCGTCCGCGCCGTCTGCAATTCCTGCGAAGGACTTATAATTCCTTGAAACCTCGACCGTTGCCTTTACTCTGTCTACAAGGTTTTGCAAATCATCGCCGGCAAGACCTGTCAGCTTGCTTATGCCCTTATCGTTAAGCTCTTTAATACCGTCTGCAAGCTGCTTTGAACCGTCAGACAACTGCTCAACGCCCGGAACCAGCTGCGCAGCGCCGTTTTTAAGCTCGGCTGTACCGTCCTTCAATTGCTTAGCGCCTGCGTTTACCTTTGCGCTGCCGTCCGCCGCGTCTTTAACGCCTGCGGTGTAAGCAAGCACACCCTGATAGAATGTATTGTAGCTGTCAAGGCTTTTTATAGCGCTTTCAACCGAGGGCTTTAATGTTTGCTTAGCCAAATTAAGGCAAAGAGCGTTAATTATTTCATCTGCACCCTGTACGCTTCCGGCAGCTATAACGCCTGCCGGAGCGGCGGCGATAAGCTGACCTATTTCCGCCATAGCCTCGTCTTGAGTTTTACCCTCGTTAAGCTTTTGCGCCAACAAAACCTTTACGCCCTTGTAAAGCGGCTGCGGAATACCTTTCGCCTCAAGCTTTGCTTCAAGCGCCGTATTTGCTATTGCTGTAAGCTCGGCTTTTTGTGTATCGTCGGGATCTGTTAAAAGCGAATTTAATTCGGATTTATAATTTTCAACCGTAAGCGAAACCGTAATACCGTTGTTTGAAAATTCCGATGTAACAGTGCCAAGCAAGGTATCGAATACCTGTTTAGCGCCTGCGGTTAAATCGCCGTTTTTGGAAACCAAGGTATTAAGACCTGCGTTAAGCGCCGCCGTTCCGCCCAAAAGCTCATCGCTTCCCGCCGCTAATTTATCAATTCCGGCTACAAGCTCTTTCGATTTTGAAAGCAGTGTCGTAAGACCGCCGTACAGTTCGGAAGAGCCGTTTATAAGCTTTGTCATACCACTTGTAAGCTCGTTTAACTGCGCCTGCAAATCGTCGGCGGAGTTAAGCTTTGAGGTATCAATTTCATTAAACAGGCTGTTCGCCGCAAGGGTAAGCGTTGTTGTAAGCGCAAAGTTTTTAACGTCTGCTGTTATTTCAACATAATCTGGAATTTCAAGCTTATCCTTACTTAAATTAAGGTTTTGCTGAAGACCCGGAAGCGCAAAGCCGGCTACTATTGTATGATCGCCGTCGTTTATTATTTTGCCGTTTGTAACGCTTACGTTTGAGAATACGTCGTTATCAAGCATAAGTCCGGTAAGCATTGCAAAGGGAACATAAATTTTTTCGGTTTTGCCGCCTATATTTACTTCGCTGTACTGCTTGTTGGTGTAGTCGAAACGGATAGTGGCTTTTCCGCTTTTACCCGCAATTTCTTCGGCAGAAACGGCTTTGCCGTCTAATTTATAGCTTACCTTTAAATCAACCGGCAATTCCTTGCTTATTGTACCCTGATAGTAAATGTCCGCGCCGTCCGCGTTCCAAACGCGCATATTGTCGCTGTCCATTACATAGGATTCGTCGCCCTTAACGTTTTTAATGTCGCTTAAATCGGTTTTATCTTTGAGCGATTTTTCGTTAAGGCTGTTTTTTATCCAGTCGCTTACAATTATCTTTTTAACCGAACCGTCGGCGTTTGCAAGCACATAAACGGTCTCGTTTTTAGCGGTGCTTTCGGTTTTGCTTTCACTTTCGGAAGAAACCGAGGTTGCCGTGCTTTTTGTGCCGTCGGTCTTTTTTGCGGCGCCTATTGTGGCGGCGGTAACGCCCGTGCCCGCAATTACGCCTGCGGCTGCTACCGCGACAATTTTAAGCAGTTCCTTTTTAGCGGTTTTCATTTAAAGTTACCTCCTTAGGCTTAAAGCCTATACTTGTTTTGCAAATCATCTTATCAAACAGCATAAACATTGCAGGCAGTATAAATATTACCGCAAGCATACTGATTATTGCGCCCCTTGCCATAAGATTGCATATGGAGCTTATAATATCAACATCGGAATAAAGACCGACGCCGAAGGTTGCGGCAAAGAAGCCGAGGGCGCTTACCACAATGGAAGGAATTGAGGTTTTAAGCGCAATGCTTACCGAGGTCTTCTTGTCGCCGCCCAATGAGCGCTCCCTCTTATAACGCGTAGTCATAAGAATTGCATAGTCAACCGTTGAGCCTAACTGTATCGTGCTTATGCAAATAGGCGCTATAAACGGCATTGACGTGCCGAGCAGGTGGCAGAAGCCGAGGTTTATAAATATTGCAAGCTCTATTACCGAAACGAGTATGATAGGCAGCGTAGCGCTCTTTAAAACAAGAAGTATTATAACGAATATCGCCGCGATTGAAATTGTATCAACAACCTTAAAGTCGTGGTCAGTAATATCGATCATATCCTTAGTGCAGGGCGCCTCGCCTATAAGCATACCGTTTTTATCGTATTTTTTAAGTATATCGTTAAGCTTGGTTATCTGCTCGTTTACCTCGTCGGACGCGGTTGCGTACTCTGAGTTTATAACCATAAGCTTCCAGTTATCGCTTTCAAGAACCGACTTGGCTTCGTCGGGTATTACTTCTTCGGGTATTCTGCTGCCCACTACCGATTCAAGCCCCAAAACAAACTTAACGCCGTCTACCTTTTCCATTTCGCCGCTCATCTCGCGCACGGTCTTACCGTCCGTATCCGCAGAGACAAGCACCATATGCGTTGAGCCTACGTTAAACTCTTTTTCAAGCTTTGTGTTTGCCACCGTACACTCCATATCGCTCGGCAGCGTTTCGGTCATATTGTAATAAACCTCGCTGTTGGCTTTGGTGTAGCACCAGAAGGCAGGACCTACAAGCACTAAGAATACTATAAGGAATATCCACGAGCGCTTAACCACAAAGCTTGTAAGCCTGTTCATAGGTGGAATAAGCGCCCTGTGCTTTGTTTTTTCAAGCAGCTTATCGCAAACAAGTATTAAAGAGGGCAAAACCGTAACGCAGGAAATAAGCCCGAACAAAACGCCCTTTGCCATTACTATACCGAGGTCGCGGCCTAATGTGTAGCTCATAAAGCAAAGCGCTATAAAGCCTGCAACCGTTGTAATCGAACTTCCCACAACCGAGCTTATTGTAGCCTTTATGGCGTGAGCCATTGCCCTTTGCTTATCGCCGAAGTAACGTTCCTTTTGCTCCTCGTAGCTGTGCCAGAGGAATATTGAATAGTCCATTGTAACAGCAAGCTGCAAAACTGCGGCAAGCGCTTTTGTTACATATGAAATTTCGCCCATAAAGTAGTTAGAGCCGAGGTTGACCACAATCGCCATACCGATATTTGCAAGGAACAGGAACGGTATTATCCAGTTGTCCATAAATATCATCATTGTAACCGTGCAAAGCAGAACCGCAATGCCTACATATATCGGCTCTTCACGCTCGCAAAGGTCCTTAAGATCGGTTACAACCGCCGACATACCGGTTACGTAGCAGTTTTTATCGGCAATTTTCCTTACCTCTTTAATGGCGTCCATTGTTTCGTCCGCCGAGGTAGAGGTTTTAAAGAAAACCGCGATTATTGTTGAGTCGCCCGAATTAAAGGCGTTATATATGTCGTCAGGCAGCATTTCCTTCGGTACTGATAAATCCATAACGCTGTCGTACCAAATTGCGCTGTCAACGTTATCCACCTTTTCAATTTTTTCGCGCAGTGCGGAAACCTGCTTATCCTCCATACCGTCCACGATTATAAAGGAAAACGCGCCCTTGCCGAAATCGTCAAGCAATATGTTTTGCCCTTTCATTGTTTCAATGTCGTCGGGCAGGTAGGTCAGCATATCGTAATTGATACGCGTTTTAAGTATTCCGAAAACCGACGGAATCATTAAAGCCACCGCGATTATCAGAATAAGCACGCGGTGTTTTACCACGCCTTTTCCGAATTTAATCATATTCACACCCGTTTCTTTTATCTGTTTTTGAGTATACGCACGGTATAAAACGCATTAAATAAATTTTGCAGACCGTCTATTGCCAGCGAAATTCCCACAAACGTCATAAGCGCGCCGCTGCCGCTGAACGGATCTACTATAAGCAGAAGACCGAGTGCAATGCATAAAAGCGAGCCTAAAAGTATAAGCCACCAGTTTGAAAGGCCGAACCTGTTTGCGTCAACCGCGGTTTGAAGCTTAAACACGCCGTCCACCAAAACAAACACGCCTATTATAACCGGCATAAAGGTTACCACCCTTGCGGAACGCAAAAGCAATATAAGCCCGAAAATAAGCGTGAATACCCCAAGCGCCAAATCAAACTGAAAGGCAAGGTTGTAAAGGTCGTGCGAAAAATAACCGAGTATTTTTGAAATACCGTACACAAGCGAAACCGCGCCTATTACCCTGCAAAAAATAACAGCCGAGGCATAAGGACGCGCTGTAATATACACGCCTGCGGCAATAAGCAGCAGCGAGCATATTATATAGCACCATTTTGCCTGTTTGATCGTTTTCATTCTTTTTCCCTCCCTGTGTTTCTTCATTCACCGTAATACATTATATAGCTTTGCCGTTTTATTTCTATCGACAAAAAAAGGCTTATGCGCAAAATTTACGCATAAGCCCTAATATGTTTGAAATTCAGACAAATCAGCCTGTTTGTACGGTTTTTTGTGAATTTAAAAATGTGCTTTTTATGTTTCCTTCCAGCAATACGCCGAGGCGCTCTATATCCTCGCTTGTATTGCCCTTCATACCGCCGTTTATCCATTCAAGCACCATTCCCACAAGCGCGTGAGTGTAAAAACGCGCCATAAGCTCAAGATCGGCGTTATCAACATTCAGCCCCGCCGTTTCTTTTTTAATAAACGAAAGAATGTTGTTGCAAGAAACGCGGTTAAGGTAATTTTCCACCTGCTCGCGGCTGATTGATTTATAAAGGTGGTAAATACCGAGCTTGTTATCCCTTGCAAAGGCGACCGCCTTTAAAAACGCGTCCTGCCATGAGGCATAATCGGTTTCGGTGCCGAGTATTTTTTGCGTTTCAAGCTGAAACAGCTCGTCTACAAGCGCATATATATCCTCAAAATAATAATAAAACGTATTTCTGTTCACGCCGCAGCGGGTTACAATATCCTTTACGGTGATCTTATCAAAGGGGCGCTCCCCTATAAGCTCCGTAAATGCGTCTATTATTGCCTTTTTGGTAAACTGAGCCATAACACACCTCTTTTTAAAAGATTATACCTCTTTTTTCCTTAAAAATCAAGCAAAAAGCTTTATATTATACCGTAAACCTCAAACGCGCCGCTTTTAAAGTAAAGCGAGGGCGTTACAAGCAGCGAATATCCCCTACCGTTTTCACTTGTCCACTCTACGGGGCTGCGTCTCGGAAGCCCTGCGGCAGCCAAAAGCATCATAATCGCTCCGCCGTGCATTATAACCGCGGCGCTTTTATATCCGCCGTTTACCATATCAACAGCTATTCTGTTAAACCCTATGCATACGCGCTTTATAAAATCGGAATTTTCTTCGCCGCCCGGAGGCGCCGTAAGCTTGCCGGAAGTCCAGGGCAAAAAATCGGGGTTGCTTTCAAGCTCCGCCGCGGTTTTGCCCTCAAAGCTGCCGAAATCGTACTCCTTTAATTCTTCAACCGGAACTATCTGCTTTTCGGGGTACAGCACCGCTCCCGTTTGCTTTGCCCTTAACATAGGGCTTGAATAAAGGCGCTCTATTTCGGGGTATTCTATATCGTCCTTTAAAAGGCGAAGCTCGTTTAATCCTTCGGGCGCTAAAGGCAGATCCGTACGGCAGCCTATATATTCGCCCCTATAATTCGCGTCGGTCGCGCCGTGGCGTATTAAATGTATTTTAATAGTGTTCATTAAAAATTCTCCAAAAGCTCTGTTATTATACTGTTAGAAACTATCATACCGCGGTCGGTAAGCACCAGTGCATTATCGGTTATTTTTAAAAGCCCCGCCCTCTCAAGCGGCAGGGCGGCTTTTATAAGCCCTTTCGGCACTTCCGTCTTAAAACGCGTTTTATAAGCCTTAAACAAAAGCCCTTCCTTAAGCCTCAGTCTAAGCATTATATATTCTTCCCTGTCGCCGCCCGTACAGTCGTATACAGGCTCGTTTCCGTTTATAAACGCTTTAAGGTCGCGCGGATAGTAAAAACGCCTGCCGTTTAAAAAGGAATGGGTGGCAGGGCCTATTCCCAAATATTCCTCGCAGTTCCAGTATTTAAGGTTATGGCGGCTTTCATAATTTTCAAGGCAAAAATTTGAAATTTCGTAATGGCGGTATCCCCTTTTTTCAAGATACCCGCACATAAACAAATACTGCTCTGCCGCGCCGTCGCCGTCCGGCAGGTCAAGCGTACCGCGGCGTTTATAAAACGCGGTGTTTTCCTCCACCTTTAAAATATATACCGAAATATGCGGCGCGCAAAAGCCGCTTAAAAACTCAAGGTCGCTTTCAAGGCTTTTAATATCGGAGCCGGGCAGGGCTATCATTAAATCGAGCGATATATTATTAAACCCGCAGGACCGCGCAAGCCTTACTGCGGCGGCGGTATCCTCTGCCGTGTGGGTTCTGCCGAGCGTTTTTAACATTTCGTTATTTCCGCTTTGCGCCCCTACCGACAGCCTGTTAACGCCCGCCCTTTTTGCGGCGGAAAGTATTTCCTTAATATTACCGTCGGGATTAAGTTCAAGCGTTATTTCGGCATTGCCCGATACGCCGAACGAAGCCCTTACGGCGTTCATAACGGTAATAAGCCTATCCCCCAAAAGCGAGGGCGTGCCGCCGCCGATATAAACAGTATTAACGGGGCGGTGTATTTCGCCGCCCCGTGTTTTTATAACGGTAATCAGCCGTTTTGTATATTCATCTAAAAGCTTATCGCTTACAAACGAGGAATAAAAATCGCAGTAAGCGCATTTTCTTTTGCAAAACGGCACGTGAAGATAAAGCCCTATCGGCGCTTTATCAGTCAAGTATTTCACCAATGCAGCTGCCGGGTACGCCCGCGGCGTTCGCTTCGTCGGTATCTATATGCATGGCAAGCTTATAGCTGCTGCTTACCCTTGCAACAACGTCCCCGAAAATAAGCGCGCGGCCCTCGGTGGGAATTTTAACGCTTACGATCTGCTTATCCTTAATACCGTATTTCTCGGCGTCTTCGGGAGTCATATGTATATGGCGCTTTGCGGCTATAACGCCCTCGGTAAGCTCGATTTCGCCCGCGGGACCAACAAGCTTACATACGCCGCTGCCCTTAATATCGCCCGACTCTCTTACAGGGGCGGTAACGCCTATTGTGCGCGCGTCCGTAAGGGAAAGCTCAACCTGATTTGCAGAGCGCGTGGGGCCTAAAATAGACGCCTTAAGCTGAGACTTGGGACCTACAACGGTAACCTTTTCTTCGCAGGCATACTGACCGGGCTGTGAAAGGTCCTTTTTAGGGGTAAGCTTATGACCTTTACCGAAGAGTATTTCAAGAGCCTCGTCCGTAACGTGAACGTGACGTGCGGATATTTCAACCAAAACTTCTTTTGCCATAATAAAAAACTCCTTTTTTATTCCTTTTTTATAATTTTACCATATTTTAAAAAGTTTGCAAGTAGCAAAAGTAAATTTTAATTTTTAAAAGCCGATTACGCCGCCCGAAAATGCGGCTCTTTTTCTTTTATGCGGCAAAAAATATTCGCCTGAAACGGGCAGCAGCAAAAACGGAAGCGATACGTTTAAAGCCATAGGCGCGCCGTCACGCAAAAACGCCTTTATATCTGGCAGGCGGTTTATTTGCACTGTATGCGACACGGTTCAGGAAATAGCGGTAATGACCGACAGCGCATCATATAACGTCCCTGCGGACAATCTTTTCTTCTGTGAGGGAAACAATAAAAACTATAAATGCAAAAGTTGCGAGAAAATTCTTGTTGGGTATTTCGCCACTCATTTTTTATAGCAAATCACTTTTTCCTAAATTACATTTGCTACACAGTGTTTGAAGATTGTCGATTGTGGTTTCACCGCCTTTTGACCAAGGAATAATATGATCAATATGTAGTGTCACAGATGGATCTGATGACGGGGATGCACCACAGACCCGGCACTTGAAATTGTCCCTCTGCATCACAATAAAGCGCATTCTTAAATTGATATCTCTTTTTGTTTTATGTATAGATTTGCAGTCCGATTTAACTTCATATTCTTTTTCTTGTCCATTTACATAGTTAATAAATGACTGTAAGGCATTTGACCATCGACCAAATTTTCTTATATATGAGCCACTCGATATGCAGGAAATAAGTGTATTATTCATGTCTCTTCTGGTTGGTTGTTTGCCTATTTTTATCCATACATTTTCCATATTTTCGAACAATTCAGTTTCTGAAAAGGCTTTATTTCTATAATTAAGATTTGCCAATAATAAAGCTTTATTCCAAGTGCCAAATCTTCGACTGACCGCCGAACTACTGTATGTACCATTTTCATCATATTCTTTCATAGATAAAGAATTGGTATTTAATTTATGGGCAGTTGCTTTTAAATCGACAATCAAATCATCATCACTTATGTTTTTGTGATAGTCCGTATATTCAAATTGCATACTGACACACTCCTTATTCCAATTTGATTTAGTATATCATAAAACTGTAAAATTATCAATCTTATAAAGAAACAAAGCTTAACCAAACTTGTAGGTTTACAATAGATGTGTTACAAGCCGATTATTTGCATTCCTTTTTATTCTCCGACCGAGTTTTCTGATTTTTGCAACACATCATTAACAAACCTACACAAAAGTAAATTTTAATTTTTAAAAGCCGATTTTACCCTTTTCATCGAAAAAACGCATATCTTAAGACAAACCGAGGTTTTAATAAGCGCGGTTAAAAAATAAAGGCAAAAAACTATGCCGTCCATTCTTGTAAATAGCGGCCCTACAGTTACGGTGCTTACAGCAGAATAAAGCGGAAACTCGCACCGCGCCGCAAGCGACGTGCCGAAAAGCAGAATACTGTCAAAAAAGCAAAGCGTAAGCAGCAAAATGCCGATTACGCCGCCCGAAAATGCGGCTCTTTTTCTCTTATGCGGCAAAAAATATTCGCCCAAAACGGGCAGCAGCAAAAACGGAAGCGATACGTTTAAAGCCATAGGCGCGCCGTCACGCAAAAACTCCTTTACATCGGGCAGGCGGTTTATTATAAGCCACTCGGTATTAAAATCCTTAAAGGATAAAAAGAAGAAGAGTATTATTCCAACCGCCGCAATAGGAAACGCCAAAACCGAAAGCTTTAACAAAACCTCTCGGCTTTTAAGCGCCAGATACGCGCAAACAATTATAAATATTGCGGCAACAAAAAAGCGCGGGGTGCTCGGCAAAAGTATTTTTGCGGCAAAAAGCAAAAATTCCTTAAACGCCGCGCCTGAGAGATAAAGCGCATAAACCGCCGCCGCAAGGTAAAGAAACGCCGCCGCCGCTCTAAAACGGCAGGCGAATTCTAAAATCAGAAAGCCAACCGCCAAAACCAAAAGGCCGAGCGCCGCCGCCGCAATAAACGCCAAGACCGAATACCCGCCCGAATTATTATACGGCAGACCGATAACCGATTCGCCCAGTATAAAAAGCGCCGTAAGACACACAAAATGCCTGCCGAAGCGAGCTTCTTCCATTGTTCATAACTCCTTTAGACAATACAATCAGGGTACAATGCTTCCCATAGCGGAAAATTTGTCCGATTATTTTGTCTCGTCATTTGAAATACGCCGGTATTACTGCATTCCTCGACTTCATAAGCGAAAAAATTTTCTCGCTACGGGTCAAAGATTTTGTAAGAAAACGGCGCTGTTTAGCGGTGCGGTGCCTGACCGAGGAATACTGACGTATTGTGAGCGGAGGGCAACAATGCCGATAACGGCGCCGTTTCTTCAAAAAAGCATTGTACCCTGATTGTATTGTCTAACTGTAACACTCAACCGAAAAATCGGCGTTTTTATAAAAGCTTAAATAATCCTTGCCGTAATTATCCTCAAATTCGCGGGATTTAAGCCTTAGGCTGTCGCAAAAGCCGAACACGTCCGCTCCCGTTTCGGCTTTAAGCCTGCTTTCAAGCCCCGCAAGCTCCTTTTCAAGCCTGTTTTTTGCGGTTTTGCTTACCGTATCTCCCGCTATTTTAAGCTTTAATATTATTTTTTTGCTTTCGGTATCGTTATATGCGTAATCGACTCTGCGGCTTTCAACCGTATATTCCTCAGCCCCGAAGCGCAGGGTTCCGCAACGGAAATTGCCCGTCATAAGCGCGTAAAGCCCCGAAGAGCCGTTATCAAGCCTTGCCGCCAGGCGGTCGCGGTAAAAAACCGAAAGCCCGTCTATTTCCATACTGTCCTCGCCGCAGGAAAAATGCGGCAGTGTGAAAACGCTTTTGCCGCCCTCGCGCCGCGCCTCCACCTCGAAATAGCGGCTGTTATAGGCAATTCCCGTGCGCTCGCTTTGCTGCTCTATCATACCCATAATATCATACCCCACCGCAACCGACGCCTCCGATCCGCGCGATAAGAGCATATTCGGATCCTTTACCGAAACCATATAGGCGGACATTGTAATACGGTTTTCCTTAAAACAGTAATCGCATATTTTATCAAGCCAGCCTGCCGTCATATCCTCGCCGAGCGCTATAACCGCGCAATGGTTTAAAAGTATGGGTCTTGAAAGGCAGGCGCCTATTTTGTCAAGCGCTTCCGATATTGTAGCCCCAGTTCCCGAAATAACGCGCGCTTCGGGGGAAATTTCGGGGTCTTCGGAATTAACTATTACCGTTTCGGCAAAAACGTTTATTAGGGCGCCGTCGCTTGAAAAGCCCAGCGCCGCCACCGTAAACCGCCTGTCGCTCCCGCTGTTTTCGCCCTTACAGCCGCAAAGCGAAAAACAGAATAAAACCGCAAAAGCAATAGAAGCAAGCCTTTTCATTCGTTTTTAATTTCCTCCATACGCACTTTATTTCTGTTAAAAAGCGGTCTTTTTTTCATTCTTCGCCAGGGCGCGCGCCACAGCGTGTCCTTAAGGCCCTGATAATCCGCGTGCGAAAGCGACACGGTCGAGCTTATTCCGAAGGAGCTTAGCGACAGTATTTTTATAACCATTACGGTAATCCCCGCAATATAACCGTACAGCCCGAAAAACGCCGCCGCCAAAACAAGGATAAGCCGCATATAAAACACCGCTCCCTTAAGCCGCGGCACAATAAGACCCGCTATGCCCGAAAGCGCCGCAACAATAAGCATGGGCGCGCTTATAATTCTTGC
>ERZ827512.3095-NODE-3095-length-12189-cov-2.345311_pt1 | contig 12189 bp, 10 predicted proteins | sample MGYA00519916_ERZ827512 | MGnify/ENA primary metagenome ERZ827512 (study PRJEB31778, sample SAMEA3449335) | human gut metagenome | biome: human gut; feature: human-associated habitat; material: faeces | place: United Kingdom | collected 2010/2012 ... | reverse complement strand
GGAGCGTAACAGGCTTCTGTGATACACAAACGCCTATGTATTCGCTGACAGCACCGTAGATATCTACTTCGCAGGCAACAGGAATGCCTATCTTTGTAAGTCTTGAATTAACATAGCAAGGAACGAAGCCAAACTGCGTCTGGAATGCAGGCCAGCACTTGTTTGCAAATACAACATATTTCCTTGAGCCTTTGTGAGCTTCTGCCCAGTCAAGAAGAGTAAGCTCATACTGCGCAAGTCTTGGAAGGATGCCTGCCATTTTATTGCCCTTGCCAAGCTCTGCTTCCATGTCAGCCATAACAGCAGATATTCTCTCATCGCCGGCATGGGCGTTGAATGACTCGAAAAGGTCAAGCTCTGAGTTTTCTTCTATCTCAATACCCATGTTGTAGAGCTGTCTGATAGGTGCGTTGCAGGCAAGAAAGTCCTGTGGACGTGGTCCGAATGAGATAACTTTAAGATCATTAAGACCGAGGATAGCCCTTGCAACTGGAACGAACTCGATTATCATCTTTGCGCACTCGTCAGGTGTACCAACAGGGTACTCAGGGATATAAGCCTTGATGTTTCTCAGTGCAAGGTTATAGCTTGCGTTGAGCATTCCGCAGTAAGCGTCGCCTCTGTTGTCGATAAGTGCATCACCGCATGGTTCTTCAGCAGCCGCAACGAACATAACAGGACCGCCAAACTTCTTTGCTAGAAGTGTTTCTGAGGACTCAGGTCCGAAGTTTCCAAGATATACAACAAGTGCGTTACAGCCTGCTGTGTTTACCTCGTCAAGGGCTTTGAGCATATCATTCTCGTTCTCCACAACTGTAGGACATTCGTAGATATCGCCGTAAGCCTTTTTGTACTCCTGACAGACCTTGATACGTCTTGATTCTGAAAGCGACATAGGGAAGCAATCTCTTGAAACTGCAACGATGCCAAGTTTTACTTCTGGTATATTTTTCATGTTTCAACCTCCGATTTTCATTTATTTATGACTTTATTCTAGCATACCTTTGTGCTGTTTTCAATAGCTTTTTGTGCAAATTTTCGTGAAATTTAGTTAGCTGCCTAGCATGAAAAAGTGCGTTAGCCCAAGCCACTCTCTCACCCAATATGTGAACAGGTATCGTGGCTCGGTGTAGGCTGAATAAGCGGTGACATTCTCCACGCCCTGAGCCTTTGCTATAAGGCTTGCACGGTATTGATGAAATCCGTCTGTGACGATAGTCATATCATGGCTCATGCCGAGTTCATCGAGTATCTTGAGAGAGTTTTGGATATTTTCGTAAGTTGAAGTGGACCTGTCCTCCATTATTATCCTGTCGCTGTCCATGCCTTTTTCAAGCAGATAGTTTTTCATTGCCAAGGCTTCGCTTATTTTCTCATCATCACCCTTGCCACCTGAAACTATACAAAGCGTATTGGGATTGTCGTTCATAGCTGTAATTGCAGCGTCAAGTCGTCTGCGTAACATTCGTGAGGGGCGTTCGCCTTTTACCTGACAGCCAAGCACAACTATAACATTGGCTTTTTCAGGACGGTTTTCCTGTGCTTTGTACATAAGTATGGAAAGAATGCCCACATATATTATCCCAGCAAGTATCAATGTGCTTACAAAGATAAGCCCGAATTTACCTGCGCCATGTCCCCATATTTTTGATATAATACCGCAGAATTTTGTCCAGTTTGCCGTTATGAGCATTAGCATCACCGAAACGATGATGCCAAGCAGGTTGCCCGAGCATATAACAGGTAATGGTACAAGAAACAGAAACAACAGCAAAGTTTCCAGTGCAAGCAATATTATTTTTACGCTCATTAGTTATCTCCTTGTCTTTTTTGTACTATTATAACATATAGCTCTTGTGATTACAAGGGCAAAAGAGAAAAGCGCTCCGCAGCAGCAGAACGCTTTTATAAGGAATGATCTAAGTTGAGATCAGATCACCGAATTTTTCGAGAAAATCACGCTTGTCGTCATATTTAGCTACCAGCGATACAGTTTTCTTTGTGCCAAGACCGAAAATACCCATAAGTGATTTTGGATTGAGTATTTTTGTTCCTGACTGCACCACCAGATCGTATTTGCAGCTTAAAGCCGCTTCATGCAAAGTCTTGATGTCATTAAGATCGTTTATCCTGATATAAGCTTTGATCATATTCGTGATTATGCCCTTTGGCATATCCTCCTTTCGCAATAATAACCTCTGAAAAAGTAAAAAGAACCGAAAATTTCTGAGATTTTCGTTTCTTATTACATTGGCAACAGCAGTTCTATACTTATATGTCACATATCTTAATCCATATATAATTATATGCCTGTGTGAACAAATAGTAAACAGATATTGTGTAAAATATTATATACGAAGATATTAATATGAATTTTACTTATTTCATGTTAATTTGTTATATAAAATTTGGATAATTAATCATGTTAAAACGTTTTAGTTAATGTGGAACTTATATAAAAGCTATAACAAATCAGCTAAAAGTTTTCTTATTACGAAAATCTCAAACGTTTTATATGCGCTTTGAATGAAAATACAACAAAAGTAGAAAGTGTATATTCGTAAATATATTAAACTATATGATGATATTTTGCAAAAATGCGAAATCGTTTAAATTTTGCAACAAAAAAAGCACTGAGCTTTTAAAACTCAGTGCTTTCGTGATATCAAAGTTTAGTCAACAATAAATTCTTTGATCTCGTCAAGGAATTTAGTAGCGTCGTCTGTGTGTGCTACGAGCTGGATAGGATTTGAAAGGTCAAGGCTGAAAATACCCATAATTGACTTAGCGTCAACTGCATATCTTCCTGACGCAAGATCCACATCAAAGTCGTACATAGAAACTACGCTTACAAACTTCTTTACCGCTGCAATGGAATCGAGCATGATTTTTACCTTTGTCATAAATATTCCTCCTTCAGAATGATCGGTATATCCGATCTTGATTCCCACATAAATTCTGTAGATCTTTTCTCTACAATTTATATTATAAACGATTTTTCTGATTTGTCAATGGATATTTGCAAAAAAATTTAAAATATGGTACAATAGTCAAGAGTGATAAAAATCAAAGTTTGGATTTATGCAATATGCACATATATTATTGCAACTTATTGTGCATTATAAACATTTGGCTACTGAAAGGAAATCAAATATGAAAGCCTTTTTCTATACATTCGGCTGCAAGGTAAACCAATATGAAACAGAAAATATAAAGGAAGCAATGCTGTCCGAGGGGTATGAGGTCACGGAGGATTATGCTGATGCAGAGGTCTGTGTTGTAAATACCTGCACTGTTACCGCTCAGTCGGACTCAAAATGCCGACAGCTTATTCACAAGATAAAAAAAGCCAATCCTGAGTGTCTGATAGTTTTGGCAGGCTGTTTTCCGCAGGCTTTTGAAGAGGAAGCTTCTGCTCTTGACGAGTGCGGTATCATAGTTGGCACAGGTGCAAAAAAGGAGATACCTGCCCTTATAAAAAGGTATATCACAAGTGGCGAGCGTATTATCAGGATAGTTCCTCGTGAGAGAGGAGAGGCTTTTGAGAAAATGACAAACTCAGGTGCTGACCAAAAAACTCGTGCGTATATCAAAATTCAAGACGGCTGTGATCAGTATTGCACCTACTGTATTATCCCCACTGCTAGAGGACATATCTGCTCAAAACCTTTGGAGGATATCGCTCCCGAAGTTCAGCAGCTCGTTGACTCAGGTCACAAGGAGATAATCCTCACGGGCATAAATCTTTGCTGTTACGGCAGAGACTTCAAAAACGGCACACGGCTCATTGACGCTGTTGAAGCCGCCTGCGGCTGTGATGGCGATTACAGAGTGCGTATCGGCTCTGTTGAGCCTGAGCTTATTTCAGATGAAGATATCCTGCGAATGTCAAAGCTTGAAAAACTCTGTCCGCATTTTCATCTTTCCCTGCAAAGTGGCTGTGACGAAACTTTGAAGCGCATGAATCGCCATTATGATACGGTGGAGTATGCTGAGCTTTGCGAGAAGCTTCGCAGGCATTTTCCAAACTGCGCTATAACCACCGACATAATGGTGGGCTTTCCACAGGAAACTGACGAGGAATTTGAAAAGTCGCTGGCATTTGCAAAGAAGATATCTTTTGCAGAAACGCATATTTTCCCGTATTCACGCAGACCTACCACTGTTGCCGACAAAATGAAAGGTCAGCTCGACCGCAAGACCAAGCACAGTCGTGCGGCTCAAATGGCAGATGTATGCAACGAAACAAAGGCTTTGTATCTCAAAAGCCTTGTTGGCACAGTGCAGGAGGTTTTGTTTGAAAAGGAAACAAGCTCTCAGTGGCACCAAGGTCATGCGCCAAATTATGTGACTGTGAAAATACCGAGGACGAACGAAGAAGTTTCCTTAAGGCGACAGCTTTTAAAGATAGAGATAACCTCGTCAGATGGCGAGTTTTGTTATGGGAAACTTATATGAGTACAAAAAAGAGGACCGCAAATGCGATCCTCTTTCGTTATATCAGATTTTTCTGTGCTCAGCCAAGCTTTGCAAGGATTATCTCCTTCATCTTTCCTGGGTTAGCCTTGCCCTTTGAAGCCTTCATGCACTGACCTACCAGATAGCCCAGAGCATTTGTCTTTCCGCCCTTGTAGTCATTTACAGACTTTTCGTTTGCGGCAAGAACTTCGTCAGCGATCTTTTCAAGTGCGCTGTCATCAGAGACCTGTGCAAGACCCTGCTCCTCGATAATGTCGCTTACCTTTTTGTCCTCCTCGAGAAGAACTGCAAAAACTTTCTTTCCGCCAGCGTTGGAAATGGTCTTTGCCTCGATAGCAGCGACGAGGTCAGTAAGATTGTCAGCAGTGAGCTTTGTATCTTCGAGAGTCTTGCCTGTTGCGTTCATGTACTTAACAAGGTCGCCAAGTATCCATGTTGTATAGCACTTTGCAGGGAACTTGTCCTTTGCCATGCAATCGTCAAAAAGCTTTGCAAGGGAAACAGACTCTGCTATAAACGTTGCGTCCTTTATGTTCAGACCGAACTTCTTTACATATCTGAGTATCTTTACGTTTGGAAGCTCTGGGATACTCTTTTTAAGCTCGTCAACACGCTCCTGCTCAATAACGATAGTGAGCAGATCCGGCTCAGGAAAGTAACGATAATCCTGTGCGTCCTCTTTTGAACGCATTGGAATGCTCATTCCCTTTTCGTCGTCCCAACGGCGAGTTTCCTGCTCGACCTTTCCGCCTGCTTCAAGAACAGCTATCTGTCTTTCTACCTCGTAGTCGATACCTCTTACAGCGGCAGAGAAGCTGTTTACGTTCTTCATCTCAGAACGTGTGCCGAATGGCTCGCCAGGCTTGTGAACAGATACGTTTACATCACATCTGATAGAGCCTTCCTGCATCTTACAGTCGCATATGCCAAGATACTGTAGGATAGATTTAAGTGTTTCAAGATAAACCTTTGCTTCCTGTGAGGAACGCATATCAGGCTCAGAAACTATCTCGATAAGCGGAACGCCGCAGCGGTTAAGGTCAACAAGTGATACACCATGGAACTTGTCAGAGTGGAGCAGCTTACCTGCGTCCTCCTCGATGTGTATTCTTGTGATACCTATTCTTCTTTCTTCGCCGTCAACAAGGATATCAACATAACCCTTGCCGCAGAGAGGAACTTCTGCCTGTGATATCTGATAAGCCTTTGGCAGGTCAGGGTAGAAATAGTTCTTTCTGTCCTGCTTGCAGACACGGTTTATCTCGCAGTTGAGTGCGTGACCCATTCTTATTGCATAATCAACTACCTTTTCGTTAAGAGTAGGCAGTGTGCCAGGCATACCCATGCATATAGGGCAAACCTGTGAATTGACTTCAAGACCGAACTGGTTCTTGCAGTCGCAGTATATTTTAGACTCGGTATTAAGCTCAGCATGAGTTTCAAGACCGATTACAACTTCGTAGCCTTTTACCATTTTTGTGACCCCTTTCCTTAAAGCTCAGGCATTTTGAATCCGCCAACAAGCTGCTCATAAGCATAAGCTGTGTTAAGCAGACGCTGCTCTGTAAACTTTCCGCCGATAAGCTGCATACCAACAGGCAGACCCTTGTCGTCATATGCACAAGGAATGCTTATTGCAGGCAGACCTGCAATGTTCACTGTAACAGTGCAGACATCGTTTGCGTACATTTTAAGGGGATCGTCAGTGTTTTCACCGATCTTGAATGCTGTTGACGGAACTGTAGGAGTAGCGATAACATCAATGTCAGCGAACTGAGATGCGAACTCCTGCATTATTCTCTTCTGAACGAGCTTTGCTTTCTTGTAGTAAGCGTCATAGAAACCTGATGAAAGCACGAATGTGCCGAGCATTATTCTTCTCTTTACTTCGTCGCCGAAGCCCTCTGAACGTGTTCTCTCGTACATATCAACAAGTCCGTCATATTCTTCAGCTCTGAAGCCGTATCTTACACCGTCAAATCTTGCAAGGTTTGAAGAAGTGATGTAGTCTGATGAAAGTGCATAATCTGTAGACGGCAGAGAGATCTCCTTTACAGTTGCGCCCTGCTTTTCAAGCTCTTTCACAGCGTTCATTACAGACTGCTTAACGAATGGATCGATACCCTCGCCGAAATACTCTTTTGGTATACCGATCCTCAGACCCTTTACGTCAGCTTTAAGGTCAGCCGCAAAATCAGGATACTCTCTATAGGAAGAAGTAGCGTCATACTTGTCATGACCAACGATAGCAGACTGTACCATAGCAACGTCCTTTACGCACTTGCCGAGAGGTCCGATCTGATCCAGTGATGAAGCGAAAGCAACAAGACCATATCTTGAAACGCTGCCGTATGTAGGCTTCAGACCTACAACGCCGCAGTATGAAGCTGGCTGTCTGATAGATCCGCCTGTGTCAGAACCAAGGGTAACGATAGCCTCTCTTGCTGCAACAGCGGCAGCAGATCCGCCTGATGAACCGCCAGGTATCCTCTCTGTATCAAATGGGTTCTTTGTTGGCTTAAAATGTGAGTTCTCGGTTGATGAACCCATAGCGAACTCGTCCATGTTGAGCTTGCCTGTTACAACGATATCGTCAAGCTTGTTCATTACAGTTGCATTGAAAGGCGGAACATAATTGCCAAGCATTTTTGATGCACAAGTTGTTCTCAGACCCTTTGTTGAGATATTGTCCTTGATACCAACAGGTATACCAGCCAAAGGTGAAAGCTCCTCGCCCTTTGCAAGCTTTTCATCTATCTCAGCGGCTTTTTTCATAGCGTTCTCTTCGTCAAGTGTCAGGTAAGCGTCTACCTTGCCCTCAACTGCTTTTATTCTGTCAAAAACAGACTTTGTAAGCTCTGCGGAGCTTATTTCCTTGTTCTTTATCATTTCTGACAAGTCGCAGGCATTTCTTTCAAAAAGTTCCAATTATAACACTCCTTACTCTACTGTTTTAGGCACGACAAGACAGCCTGCCTTTACCTGAGGAGCGTTCTGCATAAGCTCCTGTCTTGTGAATTTATCCTGAACAGCCACGTCTTTTCTGAGTATCATCGGGTTGTCAGGGTCAAGGGTCATTTCGTCCTGAATGTCGGGGAGCTTTTCAACCATTCCCACGATGTTTTCCATTTCTGACTCAAACTTATCAAGCTGATCGTCTTCGATGCGAAGTCTTGCCAGCTTGGCAATGTGTTTAATGTCAATGTTCATTTTACATTCCTCCTTATACAATGTTCCTGTCGTTTAAAGTAAATGGGCAGGATAATTTTCTATCAGATAAATTTGAGTTTTAAAATATTTTTCGATAAAGCCGATCTTATCATATATTTCATCAGCAGTCCATTTTTCATTGCTGACTATCCATTTGTTCTCCACATCATCATCACGGACTGCAACTGCAATCACTTCACCGACATAAGAGTCAACGGGGAAGTCAATGGAACTGTCAAGAATATATGCGTCCTGTTCATGCCCGTCTCCGCCGATCACACCCTGAACGTATCCGTAATTGACTTTATAAGCATGACCATGGTGAATGTGACCAATCGGTCTGTCAACTGTAACCCGAACTGTCATAGCTACTTGATCATATCCTTGAACTGTTCTTCGGTGATTATTTCGATACCGAACTGCTGAGCTTTATCGAGCTTGCTTCCTGCTTCCTCACCTGCAAGAACATAGTCCGTTTTTTTGGACACCGAGCCGCTTGCCTTGCCACCGTATTTCTCAATAAGTGCTTTTGCTTCGCTTCTTTTCAGTGTCGGCAAAGTGCCTGTGAGAACAAAAGTCTTTCCTGCAAAGCGGTCGTCTATCTGTATCTTCTCATACTTTGTGTTTATCCCACATTCTTTGAGCCTTTGGATAAGCTCTATCATATGCTCTTCATGGAAAGCGTTATAAACGCTTTGCGCCATTACGCCGCCAAAGCCGTCTATCTCGGATATCTGCTCAGCGGAAGCGTTCATGATGTTGTCAAGGTCGCCGAACTTGTCGCACAGAAGCTTCGCAGAAGCCTGTCCGATATTCCTTATGCCCAGACCAAACACCAATCTGTCCAAAGAATTGGACTTTGACTTTTCTATAGCACTAAGCAGATTGTTCACTGATTTTTCCTTGAAGTTGTCAAGCTGAAAAAGCTTGTTTTCGCTCAGAGTGTAAAGGTCAGCCACAGAGGTGATAAGCTTGTTGTCAAGAAGGGTGTGAACTATCTGCGGACCAAGACCGTCAATGTTCATTGCGCCCTTTGAAGCAAAGTGAACAATGCTTCTGAATATCTGCGCAGGACATTCAACGTTCGGACACCTTACCGCCGCTTCTTCCTCGGACTTCACAAGCTTTGTTCCGCATACAGGACAGCACTCAGGGAGCGTGAAAACTCCGTCGCCATGCTTTTCTACAGAGCCAAGCACCTCGGGAATGATATCTCCTGCCTTGCGCACCTTGATGATATCCCCCACGGAAATGTTTTTCTCTCTTATAAAATCCTGATTGTGTAGGGTCGCCCTTGAAACGCTCGTGCCTGCAAGAAAAACAGGCTCAAACACGGCCACAGGTGTTATAGCACCAGTTCTGCCCACGTTAAGCTCTATATCAAGCAGCTTTGAGGTCTTTTCCTCAGGCGGAAACTTGTAAGCCACAGCCCACTTTGGCACTTTTGCAGTTGCACCAAGTATCTCACGCTGTCTGAAATCGTCAACCTTTATAACAACGCCGTCAATATCGAACGGCAGGTCAAAACGCTTTTCTCCGATAGCATTTATGCAGTCTATGACTTCATCAGCGGTAGACACACGCTTGTAATCAGGGATAGTCTTGAATCCCAGTGTTTTCAGATAGTCAAGTGACTCCTTGTGGGAAGTAAGCTCCTTGCCCTCTATCTGCTGAACATTGAACACAAAGATATCAAGCTTTCTTTTTGCCGCTATCTTAGGGTCTTTCTGTCTAAGAGAACCTGCGGCGGCGTTTCTTGGATTTTTGAAAGGCTGCTCGTCATTATCCTCCTGCTCTTTAACAAGCTTCAGAAAAACATTTCTCGGCATATATGTTTCGCCCCTGACTTCTATCAAAGGCAGTTCCTCGTTTATTTTTATAGGAATGGACTTTACAGTTTTCAGATTAGAAGTAACGTCCTCGCCCACAAAGCCGTCACCACGGGTAGAACCTATGGCAAGCTCACCGTTATGATATTCAAGGGATACCGAAAGCCCGTCTATTTTAGGCTCAACAACGAATTGCGGTTTATCCACAGCCTGCTGAACTGTCTCAATAAAGCTTCTCACCTGTTCAAAGGAAAAAACGTCCTGCAAAGAACCCATTTGCACACGGTGTGTGACTTTCTCAAATATTGATATCGCCTTGCCACCTACACGTTGAGTAGGGGAGTCGCTTCTGATAAACTGCGGAAACTGCTCCTCAAGACCCTTTAGTTCCTGCTGGAGCATATCGTATTCATAGTCTGTGATCTCGTTCCTGTCCTCAACATAGTAAAGCTGAGAGTGATAATTCAAAAGCTTCACAAGCTCGTCTATACGTTTTTTAGCTTCCTGTTCGTTCAAAATAACACAACTCCATTTCTGCCAACTTTTTACGTCATATCATACGCAATACCACATAAGGATTGTACGCAAGATGCGTAGCCAGATTTTTCGTTAGCTTGTATAGAAACGACGCAGGAATACTTCCGTATTTCAAGGAGTTTCTGTGCGAGATAACGGAAAATCTGCAAGCAGATTGCGTGCAAAGCCGTTAGGCGTGCCTTATGCGGTATTGCCCTTTATATTATACCATAATTGCTGGTGAAATACAAGCCTTTTTTCTATAAACTGCGAAAAAATCAGCCTTTTCCCTTGTCTAAGTACATATCAGGTATCTCCCCTACGATAACAGTTTCGCTAACGGGATAGTCATAGCTCACCACGATATCCGTAGAGTGTGCAGGAAGAATGGCTGTCATTTCTATGGTCACAGTGAGATAAAGGCTGTATTTTGTCTGATTTATCCCTGCTTCCGTTAAATCGCTTTTAAGTTCGGTTTTTGCCGCACCTATCTGATGAAGCCGCAGTGGTATGTCAAAACCTCTGCCTGTGAGGATATTTATTCCTGAAAGTGTGCCGATGGGTACGCTGAGTTTTGTACCCTCAAGCTGTGAAAGGCTTTCGTTCACAGCCATTGAAACGCTGCTTTGCAGCCTGTTCACTGAGGCTGTGTCGCTGTTTATGGAGGTTATCCTGCCGTCTGTTTCGGATATTTTTATATAACTGCTTTGCGGCAGTTTTTTAAGCTCTTGGCTTATTGCCGCATTTATCACATCTAGTGCAGCCTGCTTGCTCTCAAACTCGCTTATTTCGCTGATGTGCCTTGAAAGCTGTGCAAAAAACACAGTCGTGAGCAGTGCAAGAACAACGATAAAAGTCAGCAGTATATATGAAAGTCTGTTCTTGAAAGAACGCTTGTGGACGCTCAAAAAAATCACCGCCTTTGGCTTATTATATACCAAAATGCGGTGATATGTGATTATTTTACTTTAATTCAACGATAGTTACGCCGTCCTCACCCTCGCCGTAAACGCCTTTTCTGAATGATTTTACAGACGGGTGGTGTTTAAGCGCACGCCTTATGGCGTCACGGAGAATACCGGTGCCTCTGCCGTGGATTATGGTGAGCATCGTCACTCCTGACATGATAGCGTCAGAAATAAATTGCTCCATTTCGTGAACGCCCTCGTCAGCGGCATAGCCCCTGATATCAAGCTCGGTGGATACCTTTCGTGTCATACGGCTCTCAATGCCGCTTTTGGATACTCCGCCTTTTTTCACAGGCTTTTTGGACTGTTTCTGCGGCTGCTGTTTTTCAATAAGCTGAAGCTTCTTTACATCTATCTTGGTTTTCATTATGCCTGCCTGAATGAAGCACATTCCGCTGTTGTCGGGAGGCGTTATAATTATACCCTTTCTGTTTGTGTCAACGATAAGCACGTTGTCGCCCTTTTTCAGCGGCCTTGGCAGCACATATCCCTCGTTCCTGCTTTCAGAAACAGGGTTAGCCTCGCTGTATAGCTTGTTCATTGTGGACTTCTGCTTGTGCCTTGCGTCAATGGCTTTCTGAGTGAAGTTCGGATTTTCTTTCTCTTTTCTCAGCTTGTCAAGTTCGTCAACAAGCGCCTGCGATTCACGCTGAACACGATTTACGATCTGCTGAGCCTCACGTCTTGCCTTTTCAAGCTCGGCTTCTTTCTGATCGTAGAATTTTTCTTTCTGCTCTGCAAGCTCTTTTCTGAGAGCCTCGCTTTCCGCACGGTATTTCTCCGCAAGCCTGTTGTTTTCTTCAAGCTGTATTCGTGTGCGTTCAAGATTGTCTATGATAGTTTCAAACTTTCTGTTATCCTCAGAAATAAGCGACTCAGCGTACTTGATTATATCCTTGTCGATACCAAGACTTTCAGAGATAGCAAAAGCGTTGGACTTACCGGGTGAGCCTATGATAAGCCTGTATGTCGGGTGCAAAGTTTGCACGTCAAACTCGCATGAAGCGTTCTCAACGTCAGGAGTGTCGATAGCGTACATTTTAAGCTCCTGATAGTGAGTAGTTGTAACTAGCGTCGCACCGAATATCCTTATGCGTTCGATTATAGCCACCGCCAGCGCAGCACCTCCGCGCAGGTCTTCTGCCGCCATACGGGTGCCTTTTAAGGCATTCACACCATCCACAACC
>ERZ827512.3094-NODE-3094-length-12189-cov-53.871848_pt1 | contig 12189 bp, 19 predicted proteins | sample MGYA00519916_ERZ827512 | MGnify/ENA primary metagenome ERZ827512 (study PRJEB31778, sample SAMEA3449335) | human gut metagenome | biome: human gut; feature: human-associated habitat; material: faeces | place: United Kingdom | collected 2010/2012 ... | reverse complement strand
GCGCTATGCTCAAAGAAAAGCTTGGATGCTTTTTGGAATTTGCTCATTCATAGTTATCTAAAAACTTATGAGGATATGTATTTCATTCCTCTTGCGATTCAGAACATTTCTGCAAGCCCTTTGTCACGAAGGAACTTGGCAACAAGCTGCGCATCTCCAAGAGCGCCTACAAAGCCTGGCTGCCGATGTTCTACTGCATTCCCTGGGAGATCGTGCAGCAGCGCCCCATTTATCTGCAGCTGCCCCGCTGTCCGTATGAGATTCTGCGCACGGACAAGTACGACAAGATCGTCAATGACGATGCCTTCCTTGAAACCATCTGGGACGCATACGCGCTGTGCATCTGGCAGTACCTGCCCATCCCGGATAAGGACGAGGGCCACAAGCTGATGCCGGGAAGCATCCACAATTACTCCGGCAATTTCCCGCTATGGCGTGTGTCGTACATGATTCAGGCACTCATCAAGGAAAAGCTGGAGAGCGAGGACATCTTCACACTGCAAAGACTGTTCTGCCTTATGCCGGGCATGGAGATTGCATGGGCTTCTCTTGCCGACTTTGGCAGACTGGTTGGAAACCTGACGATGCAGATCATTGAAGAAAACCATTGGCAGCCTATGATCGACGAGGCGTGGCAAAGCCGCAGCGAGGAGGACTTTGACGAAACGCATATGAGCCGAGACAGAATCGACCAGTATCGCAAGTGGAGCCATTGCCGTTCCAGCATGGGCACACCTTTGTCTTTGGAACAGATCAGCGAAGGCGATGAAGGAGATGATACCGAACCCGCTGATCCGAAGGGTGAGTTTGAAGACGAGCTGCTCAGCAAGATCAGGATGGAAGCATTCCTGCAGCGCCTGCCAGAGCGCGACCGGCAGATCTTTGAGCTGAAGATGCAGGGGCTCACCGATCAGGCCATCGCCGAAAAGGTGGGATTCCGGAATCACAGCGCCGTCGTCAAGCGCAGAAAGCAGATTGCCCGGCAGTTTCTGGAATACACAGACGAAGAGAACCTCAAAGAAACGAATCCTTAACAACCCGACAACATCGACCACCGCCTGAGGACGGTGGTTTTCTGTTGCCAAAAATTCAAGGAGGATGAACGATGAATACCATCTTTGCTGACTTGCCCGATGTGCTGGATGCCAAAACGCTGGCACAGGCACTTTCCATTTCCAAATCCGGCGCATACGCCCTGATGAACCTTGAGGATTTCCCCACGCTTCAGCTCGGTGCGCGGAAGCTGGTGACCAAGCCGAATCTCATCACATGGATGAACAGGCATATCCGCGACGGAGGCACAGTGCATGACCCACCTGAAGAAATTACCTGACCAGGCAAACAGCGGCATGGACATCCCGGATGCGGCCATCGAGCGCATCGCCCGTGCCATGCTGCCCATGATACAACGATACTACGAGAGCGACGACGGCAAGCGCGAGCTTGCCGCGTGGAAACAGAAACACGAGGAGGAAACCTATGCGAATCAACAATGAATTTATCATCGTCGGCGTGGACGCCGGCTACGGCAACATGAAGACTGCGAACCCCATCTTCCCGACCGGGCTGGCGGCGATGGACACCAAGCCCTACTTTGATGGCGACATCCTGCACTACCATGGCAAATGGTACCGCATCGGCGAAGGCCATAAGGCGTTCAACCCGGACAAGACGGCTGATGAGGACTTCTACATCCTCACGTTGGCTTCCGTTGCCGCTGAGCTTCGGACAAAGGATATCACGGAAGCGAACATCTATCTTGCCATCGGCCTTCCCACGACATGGACTGTCCGCCAGCGCAATGCGTACCGCGAATACATGATGCGCAATAAGGATGTGGAGTTCGTATTCAACGACATTGGCTATCAGCTGCACTTTGTCCAGTGCAGCGTTTTCCCGCAGGGCTATGCTGCGATGGTGCCCATGATGGACTGGGACAAGAAGGAAAACGACTTCCAGAAATTCATGGGCACCGTCATGATGGCGGACATCGGCAACGGAACCATGAACATCATGCGGCTGGAAAATGGGCGGCCGCTTGACCAGCACTGCTGGACGGAGGTGTTGGGTGTTCATCAATGCGCGCTGACCATACGAAAACAGAAAAAGAATGATTGGATTCGATAGGATTCGTTGATTGTGACACAGAAATTCTATAGGCCATACAGGATTTTTTGCGTTTGGGTAGAAATAAATAACTGGCTATAAACGAGCAAATCCGAAAAAATGCACAAAAACCGCGATTCCGCTGTAGCCTTTGGGTTATAAAAAATGCGATAAATTGCGATTCGCGACCGAACAGATTTCTTTTTTCGATGTGCCTTGTGCAGTTTTCACTATTTGCTCATTTATAGTAACTGGTTTGTTGTCTTGCAATTGCGATTATTTTTTCCTCGATGTAGAGGATTGACAAAAATGACCAAAGGACGTTTGGAAGCATTCAGCGATGGCGTCATCGCAATTATCATTACGATCACAATCCTATTGATTTGCCGGAAAGAAACGAATGGGCAGATCTGATGGCGATTATGCCGCTGATCGGCTGCTATCTGATCAGCTTCATTCTCGTAGGAACGAATTGGGTTCAATCATCATCACTTGCTTCAGGTCACCCAGGAAGTCAACGGGAAAGTGCTGGGGGCCAATCTGCTGATTCTTTTTCTTCTGTCTTTCGCTCCCGTTTCCCTCCGGATGGGTTGGAAAATCTGGCTTTGCCATGATTCCGGTTCGTGTGCATGTAGCGTTGAATCTGGCGTGCGCATTAAGCTATCTGCTGCTGGAGAAAACGATCATTCATTCCAGTGAATGTGATGTGCTGAAAGCAGCGGTCGATGAAAGTCGAAAGGAGCTGTGGACGATCAGCATCGAAGTGCTGGAACTGGCTTTATCCTTTATTCCCGGTGCACACTATGCTTCTTACCCTCTGCCGGTGGTGGCAGTTGCGGCGTGGATCATTCCAGATTTGCGGATGAAGCGGGTTTTTGAAGAATCCAGGAAGATAGAAGACCAAACAGGGAATCAGGAGAAATAATCGTATGATCGAAATGCGTTTGTTGGAAATCCTGGCCGCTTTTTCGGAGGAACGCACCCAGGCAGCTGCGGCGGAGAAGCTGCACATATCCCAGCCTATCTCCGCTGCCCATGTGGGTATTGAATGGGATCAAGGTCTTGCCGCTGAAATCAACCTGATCAAACAGGGTGTAAATGATCATCGGGAAAGTGTACCACCACATGGGATAGCCTAGATAAATCGTATCATAGTCCCCGATAGGGATCGCGTTTTTGATGGCAGGGCGCTGATCCTCGTCGTGTTCTTTTTTGGCCAGCTTCGCCAGGTTGTTATAATGGGCACGGTTGCTGTCGTAGGGCACGACAGGTTCAATTTCCATGATGTCCGTCCCAGTCTGTCGAGCGATTTCTTCCGCTACGGCCTTGGCGGTGCCGTACACGGAGAAATATAGGACAAGCTTCATCGCCATTTTATCCTCCTTACAGCACCTTCTCAAAGAATGGCAGAATGTAATCAAAGGCTTCGGAGACAAAAGGAGCCAGGTCATACATATCGAAGTGGCTGGCTTCGGGGATCACGTGGATTTCCTTCTTGCCATCAGGTACGGCTGCGAAAACTTCTTCAGAAGAAGGCTTCGACCAGGCGTTTTCACCGGTGATGACGCAGTAGGGCTTCTGCATATCCTTCATGATGGCAGGCACGTTGTACTTGATCAATTCCAGCTGGCTCCAGGCCACTACCTGATTGCTCCAGCGGGGATGGGTGCCTCTTGCGCTGTAATAGTATGCAGCGCCCTCATCAAATGCTCTGGGCATGAAATTGAGATACATCAGCTCACCTCCGCCCTTGTCATAGGCTTCCTTTGCGGCGATTACTTCCTCTTGCGGGCGGAAGAAGCCCATCATGGGTGAAGTGGAAATATCGGCAATGGCCGGAACGATGGCTGTAATGGCCTTGAGGCGGGGTTTCTTTACGCCCGCAACGGACATATAAGAGCCGGAGCCACAGATACCCAAACCACCGACTCGTTCGCTGTCCACGAAGGCAGGCTGCAGAGGTAATCTACTGCACCTTCGATGTCTGTTTCCTTCACATCTGGCAGTTCCTGTCCGCGGGGCATTCCTTCGCTTTCGCCAAAGTAAGTGCCGTCAAATACCAGCGTCACGTGACCAGCTTCTGTCAGCCGCTTAGCGTAAACGGATTGAGCCTGCTCCTTCACGGAGAGCATCGGGTCTGTCACCACAACGGCCGGATAATTCTTGCTCAAATCAAAGCTGTCCGGGATATACAGTAAACGGCAAGGCGGGTGTTCAGCGCTTTATTGAAAAATACGACTTTCTGAGTATCCATATATGGAAGTCTCCTTCTCTCTCAACTTTTTATTTCAGCTTCAGTCCATCGCTGAATGCTTTGCCTACGATCTCGCCCACCACACGATAAGCGTTAAAAGAAGGATCGAAAATAATGGGACGCAGCTTGCCCAAATCAACTTTTCCATCCGTGAGGATGGATTCATCCACTTGGGAAGCGACGATTTCGCCGATGAGGTAGCCGGTTTCCGGGTCCCAATTCCGGACTTTGCACTCTAGCGTCAGGGGATATTCTTCGATGATCGGCGCATTGACGTGGACACTCTTATGAACGTGACAGCCTGCTTTTTCGATCTTGTTGAGCTTTTTGCCGGTTTCGACGCCAAAGTAATCGGAGATCAGCACAGTATCCGCAGTGCCGAAGGCTACAGTAAACGCGCCGGTCTTTTCAAAGTTTTCGGTGGTCTTATGCCTGGACAGCATCAGGGTGATTTCGCCCATGTCGCTCTGCATGCCCCAAGCCGCATTCATGGCGTTTGGGGTTCCGTTTTCATCGTAGGTGCCGATGATGAACACACCTTCCGGGGTGATGACGGATTTCTTGCCTTCAAATTCAATGCTCATAATCAGACCTCCCTATTTTTATTCCTGTGCGTCAAAGTCCGGAGCCCACATTTTATAGCCGGCGATCTGCTCCGGGGTGCCGTTGTAGTAACGCTTGTTCTTATCCAATGCCGCGATTGTCGCCATTTCATCCGTGGTCAGCGCAAAGTCGAATATGTCGAAGTTATCCCGGATGTGGGCCGGATTGCGGGAGCCAGGGATCACCACATTGCCGCTCTGAATATGCCAGCGCAGGACGATCTGGGCGGGCGTTTTGCCGTACTTCTGACCAAGCTCCGCGAAGACGGGTTCTTCGATCAGGCTCTTATCGCCATGGCCCAACGGATACCAGGCCATCAGGCCGATGCCATAAGGAGCCAGTAACTTTTTGAGCTCAGTCTGGGGGATAATAAGGATGCGCCTCCACCTGCACGGTCTGGGGCTTGATTTCCGCGAAATCGATAGCCTGCTGCGTCAGACCCAGGGTGTCGAAATTGGAAATGCCGATGGAACGTACCTTGCCTGCCTTTACGGCCTTTTCAATATTCCGGTATCCTGCCTGCCAATTGTCCGTAGGCTGATGCAGGAAAAGCAGATCAATGTAGTCGGTATCCAGGCGGCGTAGGGTGTCGTCCACGGCAGTTTCGCTATCGTAGACAGAGGGCCACAGCTTGGTGACCAGATAAATGTCCTCGCGTTTCACGCCGCTGGCTTTCATAGCCCGGCCTGTGGCTTTTTCATTCTGGTAGGCGTTCGCGGTATCGATCAGGCGGATGCCGTCCCGGAGTGCGCTCTCAATGGCAGCCTGCGCTTCGGCAGGTGTAAAGGTAAACACGCCGATCCCGGCCATGGGCATCTGGATTCCGTTGTTCAGCTTGAAGTATTCCATGATGTTCCTCCTTATCACCGCCGTGCGGTGTTCATTACTTACACTGATATTCTACAGGAGAAACCCGTCTCTGTACATTACACATTTCCAATATCAGTATAGGTAATTCAAATACTGAAGGCTGCACATCAGACCTGTGCGGCCTTCACGATCACCAGTTTTTCTTTTCCTTGCTGGAATCATGTTGATGCTTGCGTTCCTCCACCATTTTGGCGAACCATTCCACCATATTGGGGTCATAGTGGGAAAAGAAGCTCGACTGCTTTTTGTCCAGGGCGGCGATGGCAGCCATGTCTTCATCCGTCAAAGTAAAATCGAACACATTGAAATTTTCAACCATCCGCTCGTAATGGGTGGACTTGGGGATCACAACCACGCCTCGCTGGATATGCCAGCGCAGCATCACCTGAGCGGTGGATTTGCCGTACTTTGCGCCGATGGCGGCAAGCGCTTCATTCTGGAACAGTCCGCCCTGGCCCTCGCCGAAGGGAGCCCAGGCTTCGATCTGCACGCCGTACTTGTCCATCCACTTTTTGGCCTCGGTCTGCTGGTTCAGGGGATGGGTTTCCACCTGATTTACCATGGGGCGGATTTTTGCGAAAGAGCAAATATCCACCAGCCGGTCCGGGTAGAAATTGCTGACGCCGATCGCCCGGAGTTTGCCTTCCTCGTAGAGGTCTTCCAGGGCATGCCAGGCCCCGTAATAATCGGAGAAGGGCTGGTGCAGCAGCATGAGATCAATATAATCGGTTTTCAGCTTGCGCATGGATTCCAGCACGGAGGCCCGGCAGGCGTCGTAACCGTAATGCTCCACCCACACCTTGGTGGTAAGGAATAATTCTTCCCTTGGAATGCCGCTCTTCTGGATGGCGTTGCCCACTTCTTCCTCATTGAAATAGCTCTGGGCCGTGTCGATGTGTCGATAACCTGCCCTGAGGGCGTCGCTGACGCAGCGCTCACATTCGTCCTTGGTCACCTGATATACGCCGTAGCCCAGGATGGGCATTTGTACGCCGTTGCTGAGTGTTTTGTATTCCACGACAGTATCCTCCTCTTTACTCTTCATCCGGCCATACTTCCGCGAGCATGGGGAAGGTGCTCCAGGCTTTGGGCCAGCCACAGTAGAAGGCCAGCTGGGTCACGATCTCGACGGCTTCTTCCCTGGTGATACCGTGCTCTTTGCCCAGGATCAGATGGGATTTGAGCTGCGGATATAGTCCGGCGGAGAACAGCGCCGCAATGGTGATCATGCTGCGATCCCGGGCGGAAAGCTGCTCCTCCCGTGCCCACACTTCGCCAAAGAGCACATCGTCGTTCAGTGCCGCGAACTGGGGTGCCAGCTTGCCCAGGCGATCCCGTCCTGCTGTTTGTTTCTTTGCCATGTGCCATTTCTCCTTCTCTATATTGTTTGATAGCGAAGCCAAATGCAATCCCCGTCGAGACGCTGTACATCGATCAGGGACAGCGACTTGGAACTATGATTTGCTGCAAACACTGAATCATCAAAGGCGGACGCAAGTCCAGTGCCGCCATCAATCACCGGAGGGATCACCAAACTGATTTCGTCGATCAGGCCAGCTTGCAGGAAAGCCCAGTCCACGATCCCGCCTCCGGACAGCAGCATCTTTTCAATGCCAAACTGCTCTTTCAGCTTCCGCACAGCCAGTGGCAGATCCAGGCTGTCCTTGCCCGCGAAAACATAGGATACGCCTGCCTGACGAAGATGAGCGATATAAGCGTCGCTGATATTCTCCTGCAAAATGGTGATAACGTGCATTTTATCGCCCCGCCGTTCCACCATGCCGCTTTCCCAATGGATCGTGCCCTCAACGTCAATAATGACAGCGTATTTGTCCGCTTTTGCCGCCTGCCAGTCGGTGCGGGGATAGGTTTCTTTCGCTTCCGGCAGATCGTACGCCAGGCTGTTCGCATAGATTTCCGATGCTGTAGTAGCGCCGCTGATCACCGCGTCACAGGCGTATTCCTCCCGGATACGGGCAAAGGCCTGAAAGGCGGGCCGCAGTTCGGGCATGGAAAAGAAATCTCCGTCAATATTGCCGTCCACGCTTTGCAGGATGTGGCAAATAATCTTTGGTCTGTTCATGCTTGCCTCTCAATGCACCAGTGCCGTAAAGGTGAACTGGATCATCTTCCATTCGTCGTTTTGCAGCTGGAATATTTCAGTGGTCGTAAAGTGATGGGTCGTGGGCTGACCGCCCAGCAGCAGGCCGTAATCCACATCGCTGATCACAATGGCCACGTCACCAAAGGCACGGGCTTCCTGGCTGTGCAGGACGATTTCCGTTGGCTGGAAAACCTTCTTCTCAAAGGCGTCCATTTCCCGATCCAGATCACAGTTACCGCCGATGTGGACAAAGAAGCATTTATCATCACACACCGAGCGCATGGCAGCCGTATCCGCCTGCTCAAGACCCTTCCAGAATATCTGAGACTGCTTCAAAACCTGTTCTTTCACCTTCGATTCCTCCGCTTATACTATTTCCAAATGAGAATGCGCCAAGATGCGAAGCGAATTTTTCGCGCTGGCTAACGCGAATGAAACGCAGCGTAGCAGCGCTACGCTAAGTGGAATGAGCGGACGCAAGCGCGGAAAAGGCGCGAGCAGATGGCGCAGGTGAATTCGGAAATAGTATTATTTCATGTTCCTTTCCCAGAAGGAAACCGCGTTGTAGATCCACCCATCCGCAACCGTGCCCGTTCCTAACCCAAAGCCGTGGGACAGGCCGGGAAACACCTCGATCATGGCATCGGTGCCATTGGTCTGAATGGCCGCGATTCGCCGTTCCATGGTACGGTAGCTGGCAATGCCGTCATTGGTGCCCACGCAGTTGTAGGTGGGCGGTTCGTTGCCGTATACTTCGCTGAGACCCGTATACTGCATGATCACCGCGCTGGGGCGGGGATAATCTTTTTCGCCAAAGGCCGCTGTGCCATAGCTGCCCAGCCAGGCCGCCATCCGCGCTCCCGCACTGCCGCCCCACAGGGAATAATCGGCTGCGTCCACTTCCAGTTCGTCCGCGTGTTCATGGATAAAGGCAATGGCATGGGCAAGATCTTCGCAAGCCGTCTGGGATCCGGGACGGTAGATCAGCGCAAAAGCGTTATAGCCCATTTTGCTCAGCTCCAGCGCGTGAGGAAAGCTGTCATGCATGGCCCCGACGTAGGCGAACCCGCCGCCTGCGTTGCAGATAGCGACCTTTGCGCCGGGATTGCCCTTGAAGAAGAACAGCCCGGTGTCAGCCTTCCAGGGATCGGCGGCAATCTCCGCATCGGTATAGATGCGATAGAAAATTTGCTCTCCCGCATCAGCTTTTTCCCTCATATAATTGACGATCTCCACCGTCTTGGCGGGCTGGATATTGCTGTACCAGGTCAGGCGCAGACTGCCCAGCGTGCTGCCGGAATAATAGCCTGTGTCCACCGGGAAGATCATCCGGCCCCAGTCCCCGAAAGCGGGATAAGAAGTCACTTCATCAATCCTTGTGCTCTCGTTCCAGGTCACTTGTTCCGCCTCCACGGGGATCAGCCCCAGTATCGCGATGACTGCCCAAATAGCAGAAAGGAATCTTTTCATCCATTCTCGCTCCTTCCATGCGAATTACTTCGGGAAGAACAGCGGCAGGGCATGAAACATGAATTCCTGTACGGCTTCAAAATCGTGCTGACCGCCATCCTTCTGATAGAACACATAGTGTTCCGGCGGGAAGGCGCCGTCCCGGCTGAGCATTTCCTCCGCCTGCCAGATGGTCTGACTGCGAACCACATCATCCGTACCCACGGCATGATAGATGAAGTAGCCCCGCTCATTCAGGTTCTTTTCCGCTACCAGCTGCTGGATGAAATCCACATTCCTGACGGTCTGGAAATCGCCGTAAGTGCCGTAATACCAGCTGGAACCGCTCATGGGCAGGAAATAGCGGATGTAATCGGCGTCATAGCAGAACTGCATCCAGGTGGTTACGCTGCCCAGGGAAAAACCCCCGAAGGCCCGGTGATCCCGGGAAGCCGCCAGATCCTCCTTCGAGGCGGAAACCGCGAAGGTGTGGAACTGTCCTTCCACGGCGGGCATCAGATGCGCCTCGAAATCCAGGTGAAATTCCCGCAAAGCGTCCTCAGAGGAACCGAAGTCCCGGGCGCTGTTCTCGTTGTAGAAGGTGGCGGACACAGCGATAATGGGCTTGATTTCGCCGTTTTCAATCATGTGATCCAGCATATTTTTGACGGCGGTCACGCTGCTGCCACGCTGAAAATACTCCCCGGCGCTGCCGCCCCAGCCGTGCATCAGATACAGGATGTCATAGCGGGTTTCGAGATCGTTTTCGTCATAGCCATAGGGCAGATAGACGGCGGCCGTTTTCTGCACCGGTACGTTGCCGTTCAGATAATCTTCGGAATCATAGGTGATCCATTCAATGGTACCCTGGTGCTCCGCCGGCGTGGAATACACAGCGGGCACGGGAGTGGTATAACCGGTTTGCGGTATTGTCAAAGCGTTTGATTCTCCTTCCGCATGGCCTGCGCCGGAGGCCATCAGCATCAAAGCGCAGCAGAATGATAAAATCTTTTTCATGGGGTGATCGTTCCTCCTTTTTGCTGGCTGAACAGCCAGGTCATGATTTCGGGCTCCCGGGCAAACAGTCCGCCGCCGCCATGCTGGCTGCGCGCGTTCCGCTCCGCAAACCAGGCGGCATCCTTCACATCCAATACCAGCAGCCGATTGATTTCCTCCTCCGTCAGTCCTTTTTGAAGATAGAGCGCTTTCAGGGTGGCATAGGCCTGCTTCGCGGAATCGGAACCGTAATAGTCGTCATCCTCACCGATGGCCAGGTACAGCGGCGTTTCCTGCGCCGCCAGCACATTCAAATCCCCGTCCCACTGGGAGCTGACGTGCAGCGCGCCGGCGTACAGCTCAGGCCGCAGCCCCAGCACCAGGGAAAGCGTTTCCCCACCGCCGGAATAGCCGCTGATATAAACCCGAGCCGGGTCAATGGCATACGTGCTAATCATGTATTCCGTCAGGGCAATGGTCTGCCTGGCGCTGGTAACGCCCCAATCGTTCAGCTGGGGCGAAACCACAATCATCCGGGCATTGTACATCGGCCCCGCAAAAGGGAAGGGCTCCCGCAGGTCGCTTCCGATGCCCTGGAAATACAGCCCGCCCCAGCCGGGCAGCGCCATATACAGCGCATAGGGAACCGTTCCGTCGTAGCTTTCAGGGACATACAGGTTGTAATGGATCGTTCCTTCAGTATCAGACATGAATACCTGATCCATTTGAAACATGATTTCATTCTCTGCCAGCGCGCCGGAAAGCATCAACAATCCTGCCAGCAGAAAGCAAATCAGGGCTTTCATACTGTTCACCACGCAATCTGATCGAGGAACGCGGCAAACTGGCTGCGGGTTTCCTCATTGGGCGTCTGGCATTCCACGGTAAAGCGATCCACGATCACGGCATCCGGCTGATAGGACAGGATCTCTTCGGGAATTCCGGCAAAGCCGCTGCCCCGATGGATGCCGAAGAACACGATCTTTTTGCTGGAAAGATCAGCTTGCTGCAGCACGGTCAATATGGATTGGGGTGCGCCATACCACCACACCGGGGTGCCCAGGTAGATGACATCATACCGGGAAAAATCGGGCAGTTCTTCCTGAAACGCCAGCATTTCGTTATTCTCCTTTTGCTCTCGGGCTGGGTTCATCATTTCGCCAAAGCCCGGCGCGTACAGGTCTGCTACCCGCAGGGAATAAATATCGGCATCCAGCCGCTCTGTGAGCACGTCCACCATCACCAGCAGGTTGCTGGTGTCCCGGGCGCGGGTTCCCGCCATGCTGGCCTGGCTGACAGCATCCGCATCCAACCCGGTGGTATCAATGTTTTCGCTGTAATCGAAATAAAGAATCAAGGCTTTTTCTTCTTCATCGGCATAGCTGATACCCACAGACGCCAGCAAAGAGAAAAGCAGCAAAACGGCAACCCATTTTTTCATCTCAATCCACTCCTTTTCCGTATCATCCATTCATGATCCTGATCATATTGTAAAGAAAGAATGCTGATATGTACATTACAAAAGGCTGATACCAGTATTTGCAATGCGTATACTGGAATCGAGTAGGAGACTCCCCTAAATAAATAGGAGAGCCGACCTCTCACACCACCGTGCGTACCGATCGGTACACGGCGGTTCAATCGCATGAGTGCAAGGACTCGTAGCAGTTGAGGATACTAAAATATCCTGCTGCTGCGAGTCTTTCGTTTGTAATGGAACACGCTAATACCGGGCTTCCTGCGATTCGCCAGTAGCCCAATCGGGAATTCCCCCACTGGTATGCCTTGTCCGCTGGAATTCCCAGCT
>ERZ827512.3085-NODE-3085-length-12215-cov-3.873109_pt1 | contig 12215 bp, 9 predicted proteins | sample MGYA00519916_ERZ827512 | MGnify/ENA primary metagenome ERZ827512 (study PRJEB31778, sample SAMEA3449335) | human gut metagenome | biome: human gut; feature: human-associated habitat; material: faeces | place: United Kingdom | collected 2010/2012 ... | reverse complement strand
CTTTCACCCACCTATGAGCAAGCTCATGTGGGCTTAGACCTTTTGACCCTGGCATTATAAAATAAGGGGATCGATACGAATGAAAAGAAAACAGGTAACAGCAGCATGCCTGATGGCGGCAACGATGCTGTTTTCAGGCTGCACGCCGAATATCAGTGAATATGCAGCGCGAGCGCAGCAAGCCGGAAAGAGCTTTTGGGAAGGGGAAACAACAGACGCTATGGCGCAGGATAGCGATGCTGCGGCAACAGCAGATGACGAGACGTCTGTAGCAGGTGAAACACAGAATGTCAGTACAGGAACCGACACCGCTGCAGCGACTAATGAGTGGCAGGATAGCGCCGCTGCGACCGATGACGAGATACAGGGCGGCACAACAGCGACCGGCGGAGAAGCGCAGCACGGCGATACCGCGGCAACAGCAGACAGCGAGATGCCTGCGGCCGGCGAAACGCAGACCGACACCGCTACAGAATCTGCGGCAGCAACAGCTCCTCAAATTCCGGCCCTGATGACAGAAGTGACCGACTCCGTTTATGAAGCATACGCGCAGAAATCGGATGCGTTTACCGGTAAGCTGGCGGGACACGACCGCTTAAGCCGCGCAGAAAACGCAGCGCTGACGGCAGTTCTTTCGCAGAAGGAGTACGGTGACAAGACGCTTTGCCTGCAGAACATGGCGAAGTATGACAGCAACGCAAATGAAAGCTTTCTGCTGATGTTTGAGAGCACGCCGTTGACAGCGCGCGGGCGGATTTCCGGCGATCTCTGGTATTATGACGGCGAGTCGGCAAGGCTTCTGGAAAAAGGAATCGTCGTGACCGGACTGCAGCAGGTGACGGGAATTGGGAATCCGTTTGTTATTCTGGAAACGGAAGTCTCCGGCAAAAAACAGGCGGCTGTCTGGACGGTAAAAGATCAAAAGTGCGAAAAGCTTCTGGAGGATGCCGAGACAATCGAAGCAACAAAGGACGGCGTTTGTACGTTTTATCCTGCGGAGAAGACTGTGTACGATCCGCTTGTTTCGGAATGGGACAGTGCAGAAGAAACGGTTCCTGTTTATTATGAAAGAACAGCGGATGGATTTGCAGAGCGTTCGTATCGGGAGCTGACAGCGTCGGAATATTTGGCGTATGTGTCTGCAGAGGATTCGGATGAAGAGGCACAGGCATGGAAGGAAAAGCTGGAAGAGCAGTTCTACACGCAGACGGATGAAAATACAGAATATACCTATTGGTTTTATGCAATTGGGGAGGATAAAATTGCCTATCGCTGCAGAGAAGCCGGGCAGTCGGTCGGACAGGAAGAAGGAATCGATCATGCGGTTGCGAAGTACAGCTGGTGTATCAGCAGCCTGGATCAGGGAAAGCTGACCAAAGCATCGGAGACGATCAGCGGGGATGGATTTTTCTTCCCGTCGAGATTGGAGCAGGAAGAAGCGCTGGAGAGCCTGGAGGATATTCCAAACGAATTTACGAAAAACCGGTTGAATAAAGTGCAGAAAACAGCCCGCGCGGCGGTCGGTCAGGCGGTTGCACAGATTCTGGAGGTACAGGAGTACCCGGACGATGCGCTGTGTTTTGCAGAGACGGCGGATTACGATGGGAACGGCAAAAAAGAAACGTTTGCGGCGATCGGCAGGTACGACGGAGCGTTCGGCGCGCCGGTATGCGACCTGTGGTTTGTCGGCGCGGACGGCGCAGTTTTGGAAGAAGAGAATTTTGCTTTTAAGGAGCTGGAAAAGTTGGGAAGCGCTTTTGTGCTGTATCGTGGCTACGAAGTGTCCGGCGTCAGCGACATGTTGTTTGGCGTGCAGGAGCAAGGAGCAGTGCGCCTGTTAAAACAGATGGGGCACTTTGAGCTGGATGATGACGGCGATCTGATGGCATGGACTGCCGGGACAGAAGCCGCGCCGGGATATTATGACATCAGCCTGCGCACACTGACAGAGTATCGATTAGAAGAAATCCGTGAAAAAGAGCTGTTACAGTATAAAAACGGCAAAGCAGTGTTAAAGAGTATCCTGCGGCAGGTTGGATCAGATTCCGGGAAAATACAGATTTTATCCGGGGAAAACGATAGGATTCATGTCAACTTTTCGGACGCGGAAGGAAGCTGGTACGAGACATGGAAAGTGGAAAACGACAGACTTGTACTGACAGACAGCGGAGAAGGCAGTGTAAAAGAGGTTCATGAAAGCGGTGATGTGTCCGGACAAAACGCAGTCAGTCAAAACAGCGCTGTATCTGACCGGGAAGCAGACAGTATCAGTGAAAACAATGCGGCAGCATCCGACCGGACAGGCAGCATCGGCACGAAGTCTGTGACAAAGAGCGGGCAAAAGTCAGAAAACGGGACAGAAAGTCCTGCCTTTGACTTCGCTGCGCCCGATGGGACAGCAAAGGAAACTCAGACAGAACAAGAATAGGAAATTACAAAAATATGGCATTTGCACATTTGCACGTCCATACAGAGTACAGCCTGCTGGACGGTTCCAATAAAATCAAAGAATATGTAAAACGAGTCAAGGAGCTGGGCATGACGGCTGCGGCGATTACCGACCATGGCGCAATGTACGGTGTGATCGATTTTTACCGTGCGGCGCGGGCAGAGGGTATCAATCCGATTTTGGGCTGTGAGGTCTATGTTGCGCCCAATTCCCGTTTTGACCGGGAGATTACCGGCGGGGATGACCGGTATTACCATCTGGTGCTTCTGGCGGAAAATAATACTGGTTACGCGAATCTGAGCAAAATCGTTAGCCGCGGTTTTACGGAGGGGTACTATTACAAGCCGCGTGTCGATATGGAGGTTCTGGAGGAATTTCACGAGGGAATTATCGCGCTGTCTGCGTGTCTGGCAGGTGAAGTGCCGCGCTATATCCAGAAAGGACTGCCGGAGGAAGCAAAAAAATGCGCATTAAAGTATCAGTCGATTTTTGGGAAGGATAATTATTTTCTGGAACTGCAGGATCATGGGATCCCGGAGCAGCAGACCGTAAACATGGCGCTTTTACAGATGTCGCGAGAACTGGACATCCCGTTAGTATGCACGAACGACGTGCACTACACCTATGCGGAGGACGCAAAGCCCCACGATATCCTTCTGTGTATCCAGACCGGCAAAAAGCTTTCCGACGAAAACCGGATGCGTTACGAGGGCGGTCAGTATTTCGTCAAAAGCGAAGAAGAGATGAAGGGACTGTTTCCCTATGCGTGGGAGGCAGTGGAAAATACACAGCGGATTGCAGACCGCTGTCATGTGGAAATCGAGTTTGGTAAGACGAAGCTGCCGCATTTTGATGTACCGGAGGGCTATGATTCCTGGGGATATTTGAACAAGCTGTGCACTGACGGCATGAAAGAGCGCTATCCGGAGGACGACGGCACGCTGCAGAAGCGTCTGGAATACGAGCTGGGTATTATCAAGCGCATGGGATATGTGGACTATTTCCTGATCGTGTGGGATTTTATCAACTATGCCAGAGAAAACGGTATTCCGGTAGGACCTGGACGTGGAAGTGCAGCTGGAAGCATCGTTTCCTACTGCCTGCATATCACGAATATTGATCCGATCCGTTATAGCCTGCTGTTTGAGCGTTTCCTGAACCCGGAACGCGTTTCCATGCCGGATATCGATATCGACTTCTGTTATGAACGCAGACAGGAGGTCATCGATTATGTCGGACGCAAATATGGAAAAGAAAAGGTTGTGCAGATTGTCACATTCGGTACGCTGGCGGCAAAGGGTGTCATCCGCGACGTCGGGCGCGTCATGGATCTGCCGTATTCCTTTGTGGATTCTATTGCAAAAATGATTCCGAATGAGCTGAACATGACGATTGATAAGGCACTGTCAATGAACGCAGAGCTGCGCAAGCTCTACGAGAGCGATGAACAGGTGCACGTGCTGATTGATATGAGTAAACGGCTGGAAGGATTGCCGCGCCACACCTCGATGCACGCAGCAGGGGTTGTGATCTGCCCGGAGGCGGCAGATCATTTTGTACCGCTTTCACGAGGGTCGGATGGTTCGATCACAACGCAGTTTACGATGACGACGCTGGAAGAGCTCGGACTGTTAAAAATGGACTTTCTGGGGCTTCGAACCCTGACAGTAATCGACCACGCGGTCAAGATGATTGAGCATGACACCGGTGTGAAGCTCGATATGGAGCATCTGGATTATAACGATAAAAAAGTGCTGGATTCGCTCTGCACCGGCAGGACGGACGGCGTGTTCCAGCTGGAAAGCGGCGGGATGAAAAGCTTCATGAAGGAGCTAAAGCCCCAGAACCTGGAGGATATTATCGCGGGTATTTCCCTGTACCGTCCCGGGCCGATGGACTTTATTCCCAAATATATTAAGGGAAAAAACAATCATGACGAAATCACCTATTCCTGTCCGGAGCTGGAACCGATCCTGTCTCCGACCTACGGCTGTATCGTGTATCAGGAGCAGGTTATGCAGATTGTGCGCGACCTCGGCGGCTACACGATGGGACGAAGCGACCTGGTTCGTCGTGCGATGAGCAAGAAAAAGCAGTCTGTCATGGAAAAAGAACGGGCGAATTTCGTTTACGGCAATCCCGAAGAGGGCGTGCCCGGCTGTGTGGCCCGGGGCATTCCGGAAAAGGTCGGTCTGGAAATTTACGCGGAAATGATGGATTTTGCAAAATACGCGTTCAACAAGTCCCACGCTGCATGCTACGCGGTTGTCGCTTACCAGACGGCTTACCTGAAATATTATTATCCGGTGGAATTTATGGCGTCCCTAATGACTTCTGTAATCGATAACCCCGGAAAAGTGGCGGAATACATTCTGGTCTGTCGCCAGATGGGAATCGCGATTCTGCCGCCGGATATCAACGAGGGAGAGCCGGGATTTTCGGTATCGGGAAAATCAATCCGGTACGGACTGACTGCGATCAAGGGTGTAGGACATCCGGTTGCGGACGCGGTGATCGCAGAGCGGAAGCAGCGGGGCGTGTTCAAAAACCTGCAGGATTTTCTATCCAGAATGTCCGATACGGAAGTCAATAAGCGCAACGTGGAAAACTTTATCAAAGCGGGTGCATTCGACAGCCTTGAGGGAACACGCAAGCAGTTTATGAGCGTATTTGTGCAGCTGATGGATCAGAATCAGCAGAATCGGAAAAATAATATGGCGGGACAGCTTTCCTTATTCGATCTGGTGGACGAGTCGGAAAAGAAAAACTATGAAATCCGCTTTCCGGATGTCGGGGAATATTCGAAGGAAATTCTTCTGACCTTTGAAAAGGAAGTGCTCGGTGTGTATGTCAGCGGGCATCCGCTGCAGGAATACGAGCAGCTCTGGCGCAGGAATATTTCTAATACGACGGCAGATTTTATGCTGGATGAGGAGACAAACAGCGTCCATATTCAGGACGGAGCAAAGGCGGTCATCGGCGGAATTATCGAGGAAAAGAAGATCAAATATACCAAAAACGATAAGGTGATGGCGTTTTTACAGGTGGAGGATCTGGTTGGAACGATTGAAGTTATCGTTTTCCCGAAAACCTATGAGCAGTACGGCAGCAAGCTGATGGAGGATGAAAAGGTTCTCCTGCGGGGGCGCGTTTCCGCAGAGGAGGACAAAGACGCAAAGCTGATCTGTGAATCCGTGCAGACGTTTGACGAAATCCCCAAAAAGCTCTGGATTAAGTTTCCGACGATGGAAACCTATCAGCAGCAGGAAAAAAAGCTGCTTTCGGCAATCGCAGCTTCTGACGGCAAGGATACCGTGGTGATTTATGTGGAAAATCCGCGCGCGATGAAGCAGCTTGGGGCGAATCAGACCGTTCATGGGGACGAGGCGCTTTTAAAGCAGCTGGAAGAGCTGTTTGGAGAAGAAAACGTAAAGCTGATGTAAGTTTCACAAAACCATTGAAAAGAAAGCCCGTTTCGATTAAAATAAAAAATGGTTTTACGGATTTTGAAATCTTAAGATTGAAGTCCAGCCCGCAGCGGCAGACAGGAGGAACAATGGCAGCTAAGATAAAGACAATTGGAGTTCTTACAAGCGGCGGAGATGCGCCGGGTATGAATGCGGCAATCCGTGCGGTTGTTCGGAAAGCGATTTGCAACGGCGTCAAAGTAAAAGGCATTAAAAAAGGCTATCAGGGCCTGTTAAATGAAGAAATCATAGATATGGATGCCCGCAGCGTTTCGGATACCATCCAGAAGGGCGGTACGATTCTGGGAACCGCACGTTGTCTGGAATTTAAGACCGAAGCCGGACAGAAAAAGGGCGCGGAGATCTGCCGCAGACACGGCATCGACGGTCTGGTTGTTATTGGCGGCGACGGCTCTTACAGAGGTGCGCAGGCGATGTCCAGACTTGGGATCAATACGATCGGTCTGCCGGGCACGATCGATCTGGATATTGCATGTACCGAATATACGATCGGTTTCGACACGGCAGTCAATACCGCGATGCAGGCAATCGATAAGGTAAGGGATACTTCATCTTCACATGAACGCTGCAGTATTATCGAAGTAATGGGCAGAAATGCCGGCTATATCGCACTGTGGTGCGGCGTCGGCACCGGCGCGGAGGATATCCTTCTTCCTGAAAAGTACGACTATGACGAGCAGCAGCTGATTAACAATATTATCAACAACCGGAAAAAGGGCAAAACCCACCATCTGATCATCAATGCAGAAGGTATCGGTCATTCTACTTCCATGGCGAAGAGAATTGAAGCAGCAACGGGTGTGGAAACCAGAGCAACCATCCTGGGGTACATGCAGCGAGGCGGCAGCCCGACCTGTCTGGATCGTTATTATGCTTCTATCATGGGCGCTTATGCGGCAGACATCCTCTGCGCAGGCAGCTCGAACCGTGTTGTGGCTTACAAACACGGCGAATTTGTAGACTATGATATCGAGGAAGCACTTGCGATGCAGAAAGAAATTCCCGAATATCATTATCAGGTCAGCAAAGCGCTGGCCACCTGACGATACAGGACGCAAAGGGGCGGCTGCACACGAAACGTGTGTGGCCGTTGTGCGTTTTCATAAAGATCAACGGAGGAACCTGCATGATTACTGCAGCATCCAACAGCCGGATCAAAAGGCTGGTACAATTGAATCAAAAGTCGAAGCTGCGCAGAACGGAGGACGTTTTTCTGGCAGAGGGTGTGAAGATGTTTCTGGAAGCACCGAGAGAGCAGCTGCAGGAGGTCTATGTTTCGGAATCCTTTCTGGAAAAGTGCAGCTGCAGGGAGCATCTGGAAGAGGTTGGCTACGAAGTCGTTTCCGACAGCGTTTTTTCTAAAATATCGGATACCTGCACGCCACAGGGCGTTTTATGCGTGCTGAAACAGTTTCACTATAATATAGAAGAAATGCTGCGGGACAAAGCACCGCTGTTTCTGCTTCTGGAAAATATACAGGACCCCGGCAACCTCGGTACGATGCTGCGAACCGGTGAGGGCGCAGGCGTTTCCGGGATTATCATGAGCAGGGATACAGTCGATTTGTACAACCCGAAGGTTATCCGTTCAACGATGGGCAGCATCTACCGCGTTCCGTTTTATTATGCGGACGATTTTGCGGCGGCGGTTCATCAGGTACAGCGGGCGGGTGTCAGCGTATACGCGGCGCATCTGCGCGGGAAAAATTCCTATGCTTGTCAGGATTACACAAAGGGGACGGCATTTCTGATCGGTAACGAGGGCAACGGCCTGCGGGAAGAGACTGCAGAGCTTGCGGACTGTTACATCCGGATTCCGATGGAGGGCAAAGTGGAGTCGTTAAATGCAGCGGTGGCGTCTTCGATTCTGATGTATGAAGCGCATCGGCAGAGGGCGATTTGAAAGAAGGTCGAAGCTTGAAAAATAACATTTTTCAAGCTCGAGATTTGTGTCTGCGCGCACTTGACACAAACTCGACATGCGCAAAAAGCGTGCGCAGAAATGAGAGGCACAGATGAAAATCGGTTTTATCGGACTTGGAAATATGGCGCAGGCGATGATTGGAGGAGTTTTGAGAAATCACCTGGCTGTGCCGGAGGAAATTTTCGGTTCTGCAAAAACGGCGGAGACGGAAAGCAAAGTGCATGAAATGTTTGGCATCACGGTGACAGGCGATAACCTGGAAACCGCGCGGCAGGCAGAGCTTTTGATTCTTGCCGTAAAGCCGCAGTTTCTGGAGAAAGTGATCGGACAGATCAGCGACCTTGACCTGACCGGTAAGACGATTCTGAGCATTGCGGCAGGCAAAAGCCTTGCGTGGCTGGAAGAGCAGTTCTGTGCGCCGCTTCCGTTTGTGCGTGCGATGCCAAATACGCCGGCGCTGGTCGGGGAAGGCTGTACCGGAGTCTGCTATGGCAGCAGGGTAACTCCTGAGATGAAAGAAAAAACGGCGGCTGTCCTGGACAGTTTCGGCAAGACGGTTGAGCTTCCGGAACGTCTGATGGATGTGCTGACCGGCGTTAGCGGCTGTGCGCCTGCCTGGATTTTTATGCTGATCGAGGCGATGGCGGACGGTGCAGTTGCGGAAGGCATGCCGCGCAGCCAGGCATATGAATGCGCTGCACAGGCTGTGCTCGGCAGCGCGAAACTGATGCTTGAGACCGGAAAGCATCCGGGAGAGTTAAAGGATATGGTCTGCTCCCCGGCAGGCTCCACGATTCAGGCGGTACGCGTTTTAGAGGAAAAAGGCTTCCGCGGCGCAGTGACCGATGCGGTCATCACTGCGGTGGAGAAGTCCAGAAGCCTGTAAAATAGTTTGTTACAAAAATGTTAAAAACAGGAATAAAGGAAGATCTGATGGAAAAAATAATCCCGTCAGGTCTTCTTTTTTTGATAAAAAATCGAAAAAACCGCAGAAAATGGCTGTCCTTTTTATGAAAAGAGAATTTACTATGTTAAAGCGGTATTTGTTGAAAACTTTGAAAAATAGTAAGAAAAAGGCGATGATTTCGGAGGTTTGTTGTAAAAATATCACAATAGAAGAAAAACCTTTGTGGGGAACTAACGGAAATTTGTGGTTCCGGGTGAACGACTTGACATTTGATTGTAATATTGCTATCATATCATGCGTAACAATTGTTAATAAGTTTGTAACAATTGAAACAGCTCTGTAACAAGGAGCATCCCACAAAAAGCTCCTGAATTTCACCGGCAGAATGGCTGGGGAAGCAGAGTAAGATTTATGGAGGTAAGAATGAACGGAAAAGGCAGAAAGTTGTTTCGTAGTGCAGTCGGCATTTTAACATCTGTTATGATGATGGGTGCATATACGACAACCGCTATGGCAAGTGGTATCGGTGTCATTGATGCGAAAGACATGCTGGACATTCATGCAGAAGCAAATACAGCGTCTGCGGTGGTTGGTCAGGTCATGGAGGACGGTCATGTGGCGATCCTTGCAAAGTACAACGACTGGGTGCAGATCCAGGCGGGAGAAATTGCAGGATGGGTACCGGCTGAAAATCTGGTCGAGACAGAGATTTCCAACGAAGAGGCTGTTGCAGCCAATGAGCAGGTGATCGCTGAACGGACAGGAGCAACAGCATCCGAAGATGAATTCTTTGCAGAGGAAGAAGTACAGCAGGATGAAACAGCAGCTTTACAGGCAGAGGCGAGTGAAGCAGCACAGAATGAGATAGAAGAAGTACAGGCAGCCGAGGAAGCAGCACGCATCGAAGCGGAGGCGCAGGCAAAGGCAGCAGCCGAGGAAGCAGCGCGCATCGAAGCGGAGGCGCAGGCAAAGGCAGCAGCCGAGGAAGCAGCGCGGCTCGCAGCGGAGGCGCAGGCAAAGGCAGCCGAAGAAGCAGCACAGCTTGAAGCAGAGACGCAGGCAAAGGCAGCCGAGGAAGCAGCGCGGCTCGCAGCGGAGGCGCAGGCAAAGGCAGCCGAGGAAGCAGCGCGGCTCGAAGCGGAAGCTCAGCAGGCAGCTTTGGCAGCCCAGACCGCAGCGATATCCGCAGAGGAATTAAAACTGCTCGCAAATATTATTTACTGTGAAGCAGGCAGTGAATCCTACGTTGGTAAGGTTGCGGTAGGCAATGTCATCATGAACCGCGTCAAGAGTGCATCGCAGCCCAATACGATCACCGAGGTTGTTTACGCAAAAGGACAGTTTTCCCCTGTTAGAAACGGTTCGCTGCAGAGGGCACTGAGCAGTGACAAGGCAGATGCAGCCTGCTATCAGGCAGCAATCGAAGCATTAGCCGGTGCACAGCCGGTCGGCGGCAAGCTGTTTTTCAGAAGAAATAACGGTCGTTCCGGACAGGTAATCGGACATCACGTTTTTTACTAAAACAGTATCATAGCCGGGGCATTTGTCTCAACAGCATTGTAAGGGAATCGTCAGAAGATGATAAGAATCCATTGTTTCTGACAGAAAAAGAGCGAAAAAGGGCATGTGGAAAAGGATTGTTTTTCACACGCCTTTTTTGTATTCATGACAATAGAATCCTCGCAGGGCGCACACTTGACAGTAATTGACGGATTTGATATGATGACGCTAATCATGTAATATAATTGTAACATTTGATGAGCCGATTTTGGGAGCGCCAAAGGCGCGGAAAATCAATGGAGGCTCAGCTATCGTTACTGTCTGCGGATATGAGGGGATAGAAAGGATCATCGATTTATGGGCTGGAGCAGAAAATGTGAGAAAAGGGGGAAGCACTGGCTGCGGGCTGCAGCGCTGGGAGTCGTCTTTTTGTGGACGGCCGGAAGCAGTCTGCAGGCAGAGGCAGAATCGAGCAAAAGCGCGCACTGGCACAAGGGCGTTGGCGTGGAGGCGTGGCTGACAGGAGCGGATAAGGAACAGGTCAGTCAGAACGCAGCATCCCAAAATGATGCGGCAGATACAGCGATCGCCGCAGTCGGCGGGCAGGAAACGGATGTAGCGTCCGACAGTGCGGACAGCAAAACCAAGGCTTCGTCCGGCGATGGAACGAAAATGGACGACCTGACCGGAACGATCGTGATGACGAGCGTCCAGAATGTATTGAATGTCAGGACGGAACCGGACAGTGAGGCAGAGCTTGCAGGGTATCTGTATGCAGACTGTGGTGGTACGGTGCTGGAACAAAAGGATGGATGGACAAAGCTTGAGTCCGGCGAACTGACCGGCTGGGCGAACAACGATTATCTGCTGTTTGGGGAAGAGGCGCGGAAAGAGGCAAAAGACGCGGGACGGATTGTGGCAACGACAAAAACAGGTGCTTTGCGGATCCGGAAAGAACCTTCAGCAGATGCCGCAATTTATGATCTGCTGGAAGAAGGCGCAAAGTATGAGGTCGTGGATGAAGAGCAGATCCGTTTCAGCGAGGATCAGGAAATCACGGCGGACTGGGTTGCGGTCAATTACGGCGGAAAGACCGGATATGTGTCTTCGGAATATGTCCAGGTTGATTTTGAAATCGATTACGGAGAGACGGTTGAGCAGGTAAAAGCGCACGAGGAAGCGGAAGCAGTGAGACTGCAGGCGGAAAAAGAAGCTGCCGCACAGAAACAGAAGAAGGAAAAGGCAGCGCAGGCGGAAAAGGAAGCGAACAAGGCTGCTGCACTGGCTGCGGACGACAGCGTGCTTTTGGCGGCGCTCATTCAGTGTGAAGCGGGAGAAGAGCCCTACGAAGGACAGGTGGCTGTCGGCGCAGTCGTGATGAATCGGGTCAGAAGCGGCGCTTATCCGAATACGGTCAAGGGAGTTATCTATGCTTCGGGACAGTTTACACCGGCGGGAAGCGGACAGGTTGGACGCGTTGTCGCAAGTGGAAAGATCAAGGCAAGCTGCCTGCAGGCGGCACAGGAAGCGATGGCGGGAAGCACCCCGGTTGGAATAGCGACGCATTTTAGGCGGGCAGGAAGCAGGGAAGGTATTGTGATCGGACATCATGTATTTTGGTAGACGGGGCATGATTTTTGTAGTATGATAGTCATAAGTCACAGGAAAGGAGGAGTTACATGACGGAAGTATTTGCCTGGCTGGCTCTGTTGATTTTACTTGTGCTGATTGAGCTTGCGACGATGGGGCTGACGACAATCTGGTTTGCAGCCGGAGCTCTTGTTGCGACGATTGCAGCTGCCTGTGGTGCGCCGGTTCTGGTGCAGGTCATCCTGTTTTTGGTAGTGTCCGTGCTGATGCTTGTTTTTACAAGCAGAAGGCGGCATACGAGATATCAGTATCCGAGTGGTCAGATTATAATCAATTAAATAAGATGAAGTATATTAT
>ERZ827512.3084-NODE-3084-length-12217-cov-5.066272_pt1 | contig 12217 bp, 9 predicted proteins | sample MGYA00519916_ERZ827512 | MGnify/ENA primary metagenome ERZ827512 (study PRJEB31778, sample SAMEA3449335) | human gut metagenome | biome: human gut; feature: human-associated habitat; material: faeces | place: United Kingdom | collected 2010/2012 ... | reverse complement strand
GGGCGCCACCATGATCCAGACCGACCGTCCCGAACTGCTGATCTCCTACCTCCGCTCGCGCGGACTGCACGACTGACGCCATGAGCCGTATTACGGAATTCTACCGCATCAGCCCTGCGGCTCCTGCCCGGGAGCAGGACGAAGCATCGCGCGACAAGTACTACCGCCGCCTGCGCCTGCAGGCATTTGTCGCCGCAACGCTCGGATACAGCCTCTACTACGTCTGCCGCACCAGTCTCAACGTCATGAAGAAACCCATTCTCGACAGCGGGTCCTTGGACGCATCGCAGTTGGGAGTCATCGGCTCGGCACTCCTCTTCGCCTATGCCATCGGCAAGTTCGTCAACGGATTCATCGCCGACTACTGCAACATCAAGCGCTTCATGGCCACGGGACTCATCGTCTCGGCCGCGGCCAACGCCCTGATGGGGCTCATGGGGCTCGCACATTCCGTAGTCCCGACAGCCGTGATATTCGTTGCATTCGCCGTGATGTGGGGTCTGAACGGGTGGGCGCAGTCCATGGGAGCGCCTCCGGCCATCATATCCCTCTCCCGCTGGTATCCCCTCAAGGAGCGCGGGACCTACTACGGGTTCTTCTCCGCAAGCCACAACCTCGGGGAGTTCTTCTCATTCCTTTTCGTAGGCTCCATCGTCTCCTTTGCGGGTTGGCAGGCCGGGTTCTTCGGATCGGCCGTGGCAGGGGCCATCGGCGTGGTGCTGGTACTCTGCTGGCTCCACGACACGCCGGAGTCGAAAGGACTCCCGCCGGTAGAGGCGCTGGCCCATGAAAAACCCGTCCCCGGAGCGGAGAAGTCCGTCAAAGAGATTCAGAAGCAGGTGCTCCGCACCCCGGCGGTATGGGTGCTGGCGGCGGCAAGCGCGTTCATGTACATATCCCGCTATGCCATAAACGGCTGGGGAGTGCTGTTCCTGCAAGAGGCCAAGGGATTCTCGGATGTAGAGGCGATTTCCGTAGTCTCGATAAACGCACTGCTGGGAATACTCGGAACCGTGCTCTCGGGATGGTTCTCGGACAAACTGTTCAAGGGAGACCGAAAGATACCCGCCCTGCTGTTCGGCATACTGAACTCCCTGGCCCTGGCACTGTTCCTGTACGGAGGAAATGCCATGTGGGTGAACGTCCTCTCGATGGTGCTGTTCGGAATAGCAATCGGCGTGCTGATCTGCTTCCTTGGAGGATTGATGGCTGTGGACATCGTGCCGCGAAAGGCCACGGGTGCCGCGCTGGGGGTCGTGGGAATAGCAAGCTACATCGCGGCGGGCATTCAGGACGTAGCATCGGGATGGCTTATCGACAGGCACATCACCGTAGCCGCCGACGGCGCGAAGCACTACGATTTCGGGCCCGTGGCACTATTCTGGATTGCGGCGTCAGTAATATCATTTCTGCTCCCGCTATTAAACCGGAAAAAAGATAAAGGCTAACTATTGAAACTATGACTTACAACCGAACTTAGAGCATCAGATACAATCCTATATGAAATAATATCAGGAAATGGAGCATTATCCTATCTGCAAGCCCTGGGACTTCTTGAAGTTCCGGGGCTTGTCGTTTCCGAATATCAAAAGATCCGAGGACCTCCTACGGATTTGCAAAGTAATGTAATAAACAAATTATATTGAAATTCAAAAAACAGATAGCCATGTTACGAAATACCCGATCTTTTGAAAAGAATAGTTTTATCCGTTTTCTGCGTCTTTCGCAAGTACGTTCTCTCTTTGCTTCGGAATACGAACAAGCACAAACAGCATACGAACGTTATATCAACTGTATTCAGCGGTTGTTCCGACCCGGAAAATTATCTCCTGCGGATACACTTCATATGATGGCAAAGTTAAGAATAAAGTTGATAGCAATCCAAGAAGAACCGGTAAAAGTGGCTCCGGAAATGGAATCGTTACTTCGGGCAGCCATTGCATTGACAAATTTCGAAATAAAAATGGTCTGGTTGAAAGTAAGCCATCCTGCGGTCATGGACTGTAGTAAGAAAGTCGCATTGCCGAAGTCTCCGATTTATTTGGCAGAACAATTTACGCCCACAGATCTTATGGAAATAGTAACTTCGATGCAGGGACTCGGAGTCGGACGATGTCTCGATGGTTCACAGGCTTCTTTGGATATGTTCGTAGAAAGTTTCTCGTGGATGTTCAATGTTCGGATAAACAATCCCAATCAGTGTAAGCATGCAATACTGAACCGAAAACTGCGGTTGACTCGTTTTTTGGACTTATTGAGAGGATATCTCATTGAAAGAAGCCAACAATGATAATCGGCAGCCCTCACTTAAGGGCTGTTTCCAATTCTGGAGAATATAATTTTATAGAATACAAAAAAGAAATTTGTTATACCTTTATCGTTTTCGACAATTTGCCTATTTTGAGAATTTTTCATATCTTGCGAGAGGTTATTTGAAATGCGGTATTTGAGCGCAAGTCGCTGAAAATAAGCCGTTGTCTTTTCGTTACCTATTCTCCTGTACAAAGATGTAACGACTCGATAAATCAAGTCGTTACATCTTTATAAACCCACGCCGATGATTATTCGGTATTTTCCGATAGCGCTATTGTCGTAGCTTATCAGGCGTTTCTGTTTGCCCCTCTCCGGGCGGCGGATCGGAGGCGGGACGTCCGGTCGTGGAGTTCCGGCTGCCGCTACCTGTTCGCTTCGCGGATCAGTTTGCCCAGCACTTCGATGCTGTCGGCCGTGATATGGGGCTGCGGGTCGGCCTTGTCGGCCACGTCGAGCGTCGTTTCGCCCGAGAGCACCAGCACGCCCATCGCCCCGGCGTTGTGGGCCATCTGGACGTCGGTGTAGATGCGGTCGCCGACCATGGCGATCTCGTAGGGCTGCAACCCGTGGCGCGAGAGGATGCCCGAAAGCATGTTCGGGTCGGGCTTGCCCAACGTGATGTCGGGGCGGCGTCCCGTGGCGTGTTCGAGGCAGGCGCAGATCGAGCCGCAGTCGACCAATACGGTCGGCTGATCGGTGGGGCACACCCGGTCGGGGTTGGTGGCGATATAAGGCACTCCTTGTTTGATCCACCAGGCCGCGCGGCAGAGCCGTTCGTAGCGGAGCGTCATGTCGAACGCCGCCACGATCACGTCGGGCACGTCGTCGGCCGAGTCGGCGCACGACTCGAAGCCCGCAGCCTCGAATTCCGAGATCATCGACGGCGTGCCGAGCAGGAACAGCCGCTTGGCCGCAGGGTGATGGGTCTTGATGTAGTCGATCGTGGCCAGCGCCGTGGTGTACATCTCGTCGCGCGAAGCCCTGATGCCCAGCGTGTCGAGTTTATGGAGGTAGTCCGCGATGCTTTTCGACGGGTTGTTCGTCAGGAACGAGTAGCCGATCCCCTGTTCCTTGAGTCCGTGCAGGAAGGCCTGCGTGTAGGGGAACAGCGACATCCCCATGTAGATCGTGCCGTCCATGTCGAGCGCCACGTGGCGGATGCGGCGCAGGCGTTCCATCAGTTCGGCGTGCTCCCAGACGGAGCGGTACTTGTGAAAGGGTTTGTTTTCCATGTCGTTATTTGTTCTTTTTGTCGATGCGGCGTTGTTTGATTACGGCGCCCGCGGTGTTGACCACCTTCAGGTCGATGCCCTTCGCGTCGGCCGACACGCGGAGGCAGTCGTTGTTCGAGTTGACGAGGATCGGGAAGTCGACCCCGCGGCTGCCGTCGTCGATCCAGTGGTAGCGGTGGTAGTGGCCGCAGAGCATCAGGTCGATGCCTTTGCCGGCGAGTTCGGGTACGAACAGCCTGCGGATCTGCTGCTCGCCGTACCAGCTGTCCTCCTTGCCCGGGATCATGTGCATCAGCACGATGCGCACGGGGGCCGCCCGGAATTCGTCGCTGTTGACGACGCCTTTCAGCCATTCCGCCTGCTGCCGGCGGTATTCGTTCCAGTCGCCCATGCCGTAATAGCGGGGATCGTTGTCGGGCTTGTCTTCACAGCCGTCGAGCACGATGAAGAAGGCCGGGCCGCGGCGGAACGTGTAGTAGGTTTCGCCGGTCGGCGTGGGGAAATAGTCGAGCCAGTGCTGTGCATAGGCGCCGCGGTTCTCGTGGTTGCCGCGCGTCACGGCGAGGGGAATGCCCGCGGGCGTGAGTATCTTCGATGCCGACCCGAGGCAGGCGTCCCAGAGCGTCTGCTCGGTCTCGGTCTGGCTGGCCAGGTCGCCGTTCAGGCAGACGAAGTCCGGCTGGGCTTCGGGGGCCTCCTTGATCAGCAGCTGGAAAACGGAGTCGCGGGCGTGGATGTCGTTGACCATCCAGAAATCGACCTTTTCCTGTGCAGGGTCGAGGGTTCTGATGGTGTAGGGCTTGCGCCGGTACACTTCGCTGCCGTCCCCGTCGTCGAGGATGACGCGCCGGTTGCCCTCGTTCAGGACGATTCCCCGTTGCATGATGCGGTAGCGGTAGGTCGTGCCGGGTTGGAGCCCTTCGATCCGCACCCGGTGCATGCGTCCGACGCGACAAAGTCCGAGATGCGAGTCGTAATACCTGGGCCGTTCGGCCGAGTAGAAGTGCGATCCGTCCATCGGGGCGAGTTCGACCCAGCCGATGGCGTCGGCCTTCGCGTCCCAGACGACCGTGAAGCCGTCTTCGGTGACATTCAGTACATAGGGTCCGTGTGCGATGCGTACCGTAGGCGGCACGGCGGTTTGGGCGAGGGCGGCGGCCGTCAGCAGGAGCGCGCCCAGCAGTAGGGTAAGTCGTTTCATGGTGAAAGTTGTATCGGTTCGAAATCCAAAGGTATGTTTTTATTTTCTTTTATCCAATTTTTCGTTTTATTAATCCGAAAAGAAATAAAATGCATCGTGAAAGGAAAATTTTTTCGTCGCTTTTGGCTGTCGAAAGGAAAATAATATCTATATTTGCCTTTGTTTTGGGAAACCCGGGAGTTTTCCTGCGGGTTTCGTTTGTGAAAAATTGGAAACGGTAAAATCAAGCAGATATTCTATGAATAAGGTAGAGAGCGCCCTTCAGCGCACGACCGACACCAAAGCGCTGGTGATCGGCGTCGGAACCCTTCCGCGGACGGCGGAGATGTTCAACGAGTTGTTTCCCGGCTGCCGCGCCGTCGTGGTCGCCGACACCAATACGTGGCGCGTCGCCGGCGGCGAGGTGCACCGCATCCTCGCCGATGCGGGGATCGGGCAGGACGAACCGCACGTGTTCGCCGATCCGAAACTCTACGCCGAATGGTCGTTCGTCGAGGAGCTGGACGGTGTGCTGGCTGCGACCGATGCCGTTCCCGTGGCCGTCGGTTCGGGCGTGATCAACGACCTGACCAAACTCTGCTCCCACCACAACGGCCGCCGTTACATGGTGGTCGGCACGGCGGCTTCGATGGACGGTTACACGGCCTACGGAGCCTCGATCACCAAGGACGGCAACAAGCAGACCTTCGACTGTCCTGCGCCGCTGGGCATGGTTCTCGATCCGTCGATTTCGGCGGCTGCGCCCGCCAGAATGTCGGCTTCGGGCTACGCCGACCTGATCGCCAAGATCCCTGCCGGGGCCGACTGGATGCTTTCCGACGCCGTGGGGTCGGAGCCGATGGACGATTTCGCCTTCGGATTGGTGCAGGACGGGCTGAAAGAGGCTCTGTCCGATCCCGCAGGCGTGCATGCGGGCAATGTGGAGAAGGTCGAACAGCTGGCCGAAGGGCTGCTGTTGAGCGGTTTCGCCATGCAGGCCACGCAGTCGAGCCGCCCGGCTTCGGGCGCCGAACACCAGTTCAGCCATCTGTGGGACATGGAGCACCTGAAATACAACGGCGCTTCGGTGTCGCACGGCTTCAAGGTCGGTATCGGCACGCTGGCCTCGACGGCCTTTCTCGAAATGCTGCTCGATGCCCCCGTGGAGCAGCTGGACATCGAGAGGTGCGTCGCTGCGTGGAAATCGTGGGACGAGACCGAGCGGGACATCCGCGCCATTTTTAACGACGATCCCGAATTCGTGGCCCGCGGCCTGAAGGAGACCCGCGACAAATATGTCGACAGGGAGGGGCTGCGCGACCAGCTCACGCGGCTCAAAAAGGCGTGGCCCGAACTGCGCGAACGCATCCGCCGGCAGATCATTCCTTTCGACGAGGTGCGCCGCCGCCTGGAACTCGTCGGGGCGCCTTATGAACCCGAACAGATCGGCGTTTCGCGCACCCGTTTCCGCGAGGCGTTCGGGAAGATTCCCTACATGCGCAGCCGCTATACGGTCATCGACACCGCCTTCCGCTGCGGCTGGATGGAGGAGTGGCTCGACCGGCTGTTCGGCAAGGGCGGCGTCTGGGAGGTCGGAAGCCCTGCGCCGGGTTCTGGCGAACCGGCTCGCTCCGCCGCGGCTCCGGTCCCGGGCGCATAGAGCCGTGTGCGGCTTCCGGGCGATAAAACGGAAAAATCACGAAAATAATTTAGAATATCGCTCCGAAAGTTGTATATTTGGCTTCTGAAACTACTAACTTTCATTTCGAAATGACATCTGAACAAACCAAGCGCTTCAAGTATTGGCAGATGCGTACGATCATCGCGACGATGGTCGGTTACGCGCTCTTCTACTTCGTGCGCAAGAATTTTTCGCTGGCCATGCCCGGCCTGGAAGCCGATCTCGGCATTTCGAAGACGAGCCTCGGCATCTTCCTCACCCTGAACGGCCTGATCTACGGCTTTTCGCGTTTCGCCAACGGCATTCTGGCCGACCGCATGAACGCCCGCTGGTACATGGCCGTCGGTCTGGCGCTGTGTGCGCTGGCCAACTTCGCGTTCGGATTCGGCGAGGACGTCTCCTACTGGATCACGGGCGAGCATTCGGGCGACCAGTTCGGCAACACGATGATCCTCTTCATGGGCGTCATGTGGGTCGTCAACGGGCTGTTGCAGGGTACGGGATTCCCGCCCTGCGCGCGTCTGCTGACCCACTGGATTCCGCCTACGGAGCTGGCGACGAAAATGTCGGTGTGGAATACCTCGCACTCGATCGGCGCGGGCCTCGTGGTGATCCTCTGCGGTTACATCATGGGTACGCTGGGCACGAACATGGCGGGCGATCCCGACGCCGTGGCTTCCATCGCCGCCAACCTGGGCGTTTCGCCCGACGATGCTGCGGGCATGGAGCGCGTGATGACCTCCGCGGCGCATGTCGGGGCGTGGAAATGGTGTTTCTGGATTCCGTCGGCGATCGCTTTCGCCGGAGCCATCGGGCTGGTGGTTTTCCTGCGCGACACCCCGACCTCGGTGGGGCTTCCCGAACTGGAAGGAACCGAGACCAGGCAGGTGAAAACCGAAAAGAAGGGCGCCGAGCACAAGGCGTTCCTGATGAAATACGTCTTCAAGAATCCGCTGATCTGGATTCTGGGCTTCGCCAACTTTTTCGTCTACATCGTCCGCTTCTCGGTGCTCGACTGGGGGCCTTCGCTGTTGAGCCAGTCGAAGGGCGTCTCGATGTCGCACGCCGGATGGCTCGTGGCGATGTTCGAGATTGCCGGCATCCTCGGCATGCTCTTCGCCGGCTGGGCGACGGACAAGTGGCTCAAGGGCCGTGCGCACCGCACCTGCGTCTTCTGCATGGCGGGCGCCGCGCTGTTCGTCTTCCTGTTCTGGCAGCTGCCTGCCGACGCTCCGATCTGGCTGCTGTTCACGACGCTCTGCGCCGCAGGGTTCTGCATCTACGGCCCGCAGGCGCTGATCGGCATTGCCGCCGCGAACCAGGCCACGAAGAAGGCCGCCGCCACGGCCAACGGCCTCACGGGGCTGTTCGGCTACGCTTCGACGCTCGTTTCGGGTGTAGGACTGGGCTTCGTGGCCCAGCACTACGGCTGGAATTGGGCCTATGTCGGCATCCTGGGCATGGCCGTCGTGGGCATGCTGGTCTTCCTCCTGATGTGGGGCGCCAAGGCCGACGGCTACGAACCCGAGGCGGAATAAGGGAATCGAAGGTTCTGTTTTAGATGATGATACGGACTTCGGTCCGGAAGGGTCCGGCCCGTCACGGGTTGCGGACCTTTTTTTTGCGAAATACGGAATCTTTTTTTATCTTTGGTGGCGTAACGACACTTTTATCAGTCGGAAGGTTTTGCCGAACCGTTAGGTAACCCGGGTGTGCGCCCGTCCGACTTTTTTTGTATCTTTGCTTTTATAACACTTTAAATATCCGACCGATATGCTGAGCATTGCCGAACGGCACAAATACATTCTCGACAGTCTGAACAAGCACGGTTTCGTCCGGATTACCGACGTTGCTAACGAACTGGGCGTTACGAAGGTGACCATCCGCAAGGACATCAAGATTCTCGAAAGCAAAGGCCTGTTATATAAGGTGCACGGCAGCGCGCGTCCGGCCAATCCCCACGTTGCGGACCTCGACGTGCATGTGAAGGACAACATCAACCGCGACGCCAAGCGGCGCATCGCCCAGCGGGCGGCGGAGATGCTCGGCGAGACCGACTCGATCATCGTGGCCTCCGGCTCGACCGTCTACGCCTTCGCCGAGGAGATCAAGATGCGCATGTGGCATCACCTGAACATCGTCACGCCGTTCCTGCGGCTGGGCGTGCTGCTGAACGAGTCGGAGAACGTCAACGTCGTGCAGCTGGGCGGCTCGGTGCACAAGAAGTCGCTGTCGGTGCTGGGCGAAGAGGCCGCGCGCGAACTGGACGACTGCATCTGCTCGAAGGTCTTCTTCGGGGTGGACGGCATCGACCCCGAGCACGGCATCACGACTTCGACGATCGACGAGGCGAAACTCACGCGGCGGATGATGCACGCCGCCTCGCAGGTCATCGTGCTGGCCGACTCGTCGAAATTCGGACAGCGCGGTTTCGGCCGCATCTGCGGGCTGGAGGACATCGACGTGATCGTCACCGACGAGCGGATTCCCGAACAGATGATCTCGATCATCGAGGAAGCGGGCGTCGATCTGATCATCGTCCGATAGTCCGCTCTCTGGGGCGGGCGGTTCCGGGAGCCGGGGCCTGCCGCGCCGGAAATCCGCGGACATGCGCCTTCCGGTCCGCCGCATGCGGAGTGCGGGCGGCGGGGCGTATACGGCATGTTGAAAAATTTTTCCGGAAAAAGTGTTGCAGGGGCGGCGAAAATGCCCTATCTTTGTGCACAATTATAGCGACACCTGAATCCTATGAATTGTAAACCCAACATAGCATCGGCGCAAGCGTTCTGGCAGCAGGATTACTGGTCGGGTTTCCAGTCTCCGACGGATTCGGGCATTATTGTTTTATTAGGGTAACTGTTTTGGTTGCCCTATTTTTTTGTGTCCAGCGACGAATGAAGACATTTTACACCAACGCGAAGATTTTCCGCAACGGTCGTTTCGAACCGGGGCTGATCGCCGTCGAAGGGGGCCGCATCGCGGCCGCCGGGGAACCGCGCCCGGGCGACCGGGTGGTGGACCTCGGGGGGCGGCACCTCGTGCCGGGGCTGGTCGACGTGCATGTGCACCTGCGCGAGCCGGGCTTCCCGCAGAAGGAGACCATTGCGACGGGTACGGCCGCCGCGGCCCGCGGGGGGTATACCACGGTCTGCTCGATGCCCAACCTGAACCCTGCGCCCGATACGCCGGCGACGCTCGGCGAGCAGCTGGAGATCATCCGCCGCGACGCCGTGGTGCGCGTGAAACCCTACGGTACGATCACGATGGGCCAGCGCGGATGCGGCGAACTGGTCGATTTTGCGGCCTTGGCCCCGCAGGTCGTCGGCTTCTCGGACGACGGCCGCGGCGTGCAGTCGGCGGAGCTGATGGAGGAGGCGATGCGCCGGGCCGCGGCTGTCGGTAAACCGATCGTGGCTCATTGCGAAGTCGATGAACTGCTGCGTGGGGGCTATATCCACGACGGGGTTTACTGCCGCGAGCACGGACACAAGGGCATCTGCTCCGAGAGCGAGTGGCGGCAGGTCGGGCGCGACATCGCGCTGGCGGAGAAGACCGGCTGCCGGTATCACGTCTGCCACGTCTCCACGAAGGAGAGCGTCGAACTGGTGCGCCGCGCCCGGGCGAAGGGGCTGCGCGTGAGCTGCGAGACGGCGCCGCACTACCTGCTGCTGTGCGACGAGGATTTGCAGGAGGAGGGTCGCTTCAAGATGAACCCGCCGCTGCGGAGCCGCGCCGACCGCGAAGCGCTCGTCGCGGGCATTCAGGACGGCACGATCGAGGTCATCGCCACGGACCATGCCCCCCACACCGCCGCCGAGAAGGCGCGCGGACTGGCCGGGAGCGCCATGGGCATCGTGGGGCTGGAGATCGCTTTTCCGCTGCTTTATAAATACCTGGTGCTGGAGGGGGTGATCACGCTCGAAAAGCTCGTCGCCCTGATGTCGGCGAATCCCCGCCGGATTTTCGCGCTCGAAGGAGGCGTGGAGGAGGGCGATGCCGCCGATTTTACGGTGCTGGACCTCGGGGCGGAGTATGCCGTGGACCCCGGGACGTTCCTTTCGAAGGGGCGGGCCACGCCCTTCGCCGGATGGAAGGTGCAGGGCCGCGCCGTGCTGACGGTGGTGGGCGGCAAAGAGGTTTATGACGATAACTACGAATCAAACAGATAAGGATGAAAGCTTTTACGAAAAAAATTGTCTTGGAGAACGGCCGCGAGTTCTACGGATACGGTTTCGGCGCCGACCGCGAGGCCATCAACGAGATCGTCTTCAATACCTCGATGGTGGGGTATCAGGAGATCATGTCCGATCCGTCGTATACGGATCAGATGGTCGTGATGACCTACCCGCTGATCGGCAACTACGGTATGGCCGACGAGGATTACGAGACCAAAACGCCGACCATCGGCGGCATGATCGTGCGTGAGTACAACGACTCGCCGTCGAACTTCCGCTATACGAAGACGCTGAACGAGGTCTTCGAGGAGCACGACATTCCGGCCATCTGGGGCGTGGACACCCGCGCCCTGACGCGCATCATCCGCGACGAGGGGTCCCAGAAGGTGCTCATCACCGACGTGGCGACGCCGCGCGACGAGGCCCTGCGCAAACTCGGCGAATACGTCATGCCGCGCGACATGGTTTCGCGTGTGAGCTGCAAGAAGCGCTGGATGTCGCGTGTCCCCAACCACAAGTACGACGTCGTGGCCGTCGACTGCGGCATCAAGTACAACATCATCCGTCTGCTGAACCGTGTGGGGTGCAACGTGACCGTCATGCCCTACGACTCCACCGTGGAGGAGATCATGGCCTTCCATCCCGACGGGCTTGTGCTTTCGAACGGACCCGGCAATCCCGAGGACGTGACGCCGGTGATCGAACTGGTGAAGCAGCTCCGCGGCAGGCTGCCCATCTTCGGAATCTGCATGGGCCACCAGCTGATTTCGCTGGCCTACGGCGCCCGGACCTTCAAGATGAAGTTCGGCCACCGCGGCGCCAACCACCCGGTGAAGAATCTCGTGACGGGGAAACTCGAAATCACGAGCCAGAATCACAGCTACGCCGTGGATGTCGATTCGCTCGCCGGCACGGGGCTTACGCTGACGCACGTCAACCTGCTCGATGGCACGGCCGAGGGCGTGGAGTGCGCCGCCGACCGGGTTTTCTCGATGCAGTACCACCCCGAGAGCGCTTCGGGTCCGCAGGACAGCGCTTATTTGTTCAAGAAGTTCACAAAAATAATGGAGGAGCACAAAAATGCCTAGGAGAAAAGATATCAAGAAGGTTCTGGTCATCGGTTCGGGGCCCATCGTCATCGGACAGGCCGCCGAGTTCGACTATGCGGGTACGCAGGCGTGCCTCGCGCTCAAGGAGGAGGGTTACGAGGTGATCCTCGCCAACTCGAACCCCGCTACCATTATGACCGACACGCACATTGCGGACAAAGTCTACATGGAGCCGCTGACGCTGGAATACGTCGCCAAGATCATCCGCTTCGAGCGTCCCGACGCCATCGTCCCGGGGCTGGGCGGACAGACGGGTCTGAATCTCGCCGTGCAGCTGGCCAAGAAGGGCATTCTGAAAGAGTGCCAGGTCGAAATTCTGGGCACGTCGTTCGAGTCGATCGAGCGCGCCGAGGACCGCGAGCTGTTCAAGGAGCTGTGCGAGTCGCTGGGCGAGCCGGTGCTTCCTTCGCACATCGCCATGTCGATCGAGGAGGCTGTGGCGGTGGCCGAGGAGATCGGCTATCCGGTGGTGCTGCGCCCGGCCTTCACGCTGGGCGGCACGGGCGGCGGTTTCGCCGACGACGAGA
>ERZ827512.3083-NODE-3083-length-12219-cov-5.596843_pt1 | contig 12219 bp, 12 predicted proteins | sample MGYA00519916_ERZ827512 | MGnify/ENA primary metagenome ERZ827512 (study PRJEB31778, sample SAMEA3449335) | human gut metagenome | biome: human gut; feature: human-associated habitat; material: faeces | place: United Kingdom | collected 2010/2012 ... | reverse complement strand
GCATAATTATAAATAAATTATACTACATAAAAGCCACTTGTGCAAATAATGATTTTTTTTAAATAATCTTTATGGAAATATAATAAAAATATGAAGACAAATATTGTTGTAAATAACATACTTACTAGATGACTATATAGTCCAATAACATACCCTAGTATAAAAAAGAGATAAAATTTGTTCTTGTTATTATCTTTTAAATGATATAAACCTAAAAATATTAAAGGATTAGCTAAGAACATAAAATTTTCGGCATAAGCATCTCTAATATATATTTCTGTTATATGATATGGAATTGTCAAATATATGATAGAAGAGATAAGTGCTACTTTTTTATTATTGAATATTTTATTTGAAAGTAAAAACATTACTATTCCTGATAAAAACATTACTATAAAATAGATTATATTCATACTTAAATATACATTTTTAAAAATTTTATATAAGTATGCACTTAGTAGATGTGGTAGTTTAGGATAAAATAAATAGGTTCCATAGCCAAATCTATTAGCGGGCATTTTTAATATATCAGTCCCAAAAATATTATTTAATTCTATTGTTTTAGATAGTTCTATAATATTTGCTGCATGAAATACAGTATCATGTCCCCAAAATCTATCATGTATGAAGAGTGTTGATAACAATAGACAGGCAACAATAAAAATCACAATCACATAATCATATTTCTTAGCTTTTTCATATATGTTTTTTAACACACTACCACCTCTTACTACTAATATAAATAAATTATATCATTATAAGAAAAAAAGTACAAAACAATTTTAAAATTACTTTAAATATGTTAAAATTATACAGAGGGAGATGATGAATAATGGATAACTATACAAAAGTTGATGTACATCAATATGTTGATATGGGAATTAAAAATGGTACAATGATACCTAAAGAAGCAGAAAAATTTGCTAGAATTGTAGCAAAACAGGGTCAAGTTGGAGAAAAGGTTATTTCATGGAGTGTTGACTCTTTAGGCCATGAAATTCAAGAAAAAGTTGCTTATGTACAAAATGATGAAAATACTAACCAACCAGGATGGATTGTAACTAAAGTAGATGAAGATGGAAATATTATGTTAGATAATAACAACCATGTAAATCAATGGATTATCGAAGATAGTGTTTTTAGGAAAAAATATGAAATAGATCCTGAAAATCCTACTCTATTTAAACCAAAAGGTGGTCCACAAATATTTGTTCAAATAAATGATAATATTATTTTAAATCAGTGGGGAGAAGACATGAAAATCGCAGCTGGTGGGTATATCAATATTACAAATATTAATGATATGTATGGTATCTCAGAAAGAGATTTTAATGACACTTATCAATTTACTGAAGAACAAACAAAAGGACGTAAGCGTTAAAGATAATAAAAAAAACAGTACCAATAGATTATGTTGGTACAAGAGGATATCATTATATTTATAAGGAACAATAACACTAAATAAATATTTTTAGAAAGAAGGAACATTCCCTTCTTTTTGTCGTGTTTACATATTTTTGTTACTTACCGATTATCGTAATTATGAAATATTATTAATTGAGAAATTTCCTAATATACAAGAAAAATTTATTAATGGTGCCGAATGGCAGAATTGAACTGCCCTTTGAAGCTTACCATGCTTCCGTTCTACCACTAAACTAATTCGGCTTAACTAGTTTGATTATATCAAATAGAGCTTTATTTGTAAATAGTTAGCAAAACAATGTCAAAATATCCTATTTTGCGTAAACTATATTAGATATGTAAAGGAGGTAATATTATGTATTATTATGGTGGCGGTTATAGTAGCGGTTATAATAATTGTGGATGTAGTGGAACAGGAAACTATGGATATCCAGCATATGGTTATGGCTACACAGGTGGTGGCTACGGATATGGAGCTGCAATTATATTAGTTCTATTCATATTATTAGTAATAATAATCGGTACGAGAATAACTGTATAAAGTAAAGGGAGATACAAATCAAACTCCCTTTATTTTTTTTTAATTTTATGATATTATATTAATCACAGAAGGAAGTGGTACTATGCTTAAAACTAAAGATATATTAGATGAAAAGGATAAGAGAATAAGAGCTAAGAATACTGATTGTATATTTCCATTGAGTAAAGAGAGAAAAAAATTAATTAACGATATGTTAGAGCACTTACATTTATCTCAAATAGAAGAAGAAGCAGAAAAATATGATTTAAGACCTGGTATGGGACTTGCTGCACCTCAAGTTGGAATAAATGAAAGATTTTTTGTTGTGTGCTACGAAGAAAAAGAAAATGTTTTTAAAAATTATATTTTAATAAATCCTAAACTTATCTCTCATTCAGAAGAGATGATATATACTTCTGGTGGTGAGGGATGTTTGAGTGTTAATCGTGATGTTGAGGGAATTGTTCCAAGATATGCTAGAACAACATTTGAAGCTTATGATGTAAATGGAAAAAAATTTAAGATTAGAGCTAGAGAAGAATTATCAATAGCGTTTCAACACGAGTTGGATCATTTAAATGGTATTTTGTTCTATGATCATATTGATCCTAAAAATCCATATAAAAATGCAGATATTATGCGAGAAATATAATTAACCAAAAAAGGAAGACTATTCATATTTTTATGAATAATCTTCTTTTTTATTAAGGTGTTAAAGCATCATCATCAATATCATTTTCATCAACACTATCACCATTATTTCCACCACTAGTTGTAGTAGAAGTTGTATTTTGATTATCATTAGCTTGTTCACTATTATTAGTAGAACTGTTATTCTTTTTAGCACCTGCTTTTACTATAAGTGTTTGATTTAAGCTCTTAGTTTCTCCTCCATAAGATACTTTATGAACAATATTATACTCACCTGCACTTAAATCTCTAATATAGCTAATTAAATTATAATATGAGGTAAATACTTTACCATTTACAGTGAAAGAAATACTTGAACTGTCACTTACATCTTTTCCATTATAAGTAGCTGTGTAAGGATAATATACATAACTTTCACCCTCTGTAATAGTTTCTGTTGTTCTTGGAATAGAAACCTTTAATCCTTCATTATTCTTTTCACTATAATTACTAGAACTAGATGTGCTACTAGAACTACTACTACTTGATTTTGCTGCTGAACTTTGAGCTACCTTATGTACATCAGATGCATTTCCATCAAATGTTGGGTCTAGTTTTTCACCTTCTTCAACAGATTTTATTAACTTATGAGCATAATTTACACTATCTTCAATAGGTTCCATAACATATAATTTTTGAGAAGAATAAGAATAAGTATAGTTAGACGAATTTGCTCCATCTAGACTATTAGCAGTAATAGTCCATTTATATTTCTTAGCTACCTGCATTCTTATTAAAGCTTTTAATCTATCAGTAGGCATATTTGTAACAAAACTTCCTGAAACTGAATCTAACAAGCTATTATATTTAGTTATAATAGAAGTGCTAGTACATTTTCTGAACATAGCCTCTAATAGAGCTTGCTGATCTTTTACCCTTTGCCTATCTCCTGCTTGAAAGGATTTTCTTTCTCTAGCAAAAGATAAAGCTTCTTTTCCATCAACACTATTATATCCTTTACTATATTTATATCCATCTAGAGAAGTAAAATCATAATCTGAATATACATCAACTCCTCCAATTGCATCAACAATATTTATAACACTTGTAAAATTAACTTTTACATAATAGTTTATCTCTATATCCATTAAATCTTCTATAGTTTTAATAGACATATCCACTCCATATAATCCCGCATGAGTTAATTTATCATTATAGCCACTCTTCCCATGAAGAGGTACATAATAATCACGAGGAATGGAAGTTAATAATATTTGTTTAGTTTTAGGATTAACTGTAACAACCATATTAACATCACTTCTTGATACTGAAGAAATACTACCATAAGTATCTATACCACTGATATATATATTAAATGGTTTTTTAGTAACATCTAGGTCTTTAGAAATATCACTAGTTTTAACTACAATACTAAATTTATAAATAACTTTTGTTTTATCACTGAATGACTTAGTATCTGTACTGCTATCACTAGAACTAGAAGAATGTGTATCACTACTACTATCATTACTAGTAGTAACACCATTTTCATTTAAAATATCTAAATAAGTATCTTCAACTAATATAGCATCCATCTTTTTATCAAAAAGATCTTGAGCTAGAGTGCTAACATCATCATAGTCACTATTATCAGTATCAACTTTTTTAGCTAATCTTGAAATAGATTTATCACATTCTTTACCCTCTGTTTCATAAAATCCTAAATTTTTACCCTTTATATCATTAATTTTTTTATATTTACTATCCTTTAAAACAACTACTGAATAATTATAAGTTTTATAATTTAAATTTAAATTACCTAAAAGCCCAGCTGTCTTAAACACAAAAAAACTAATAATAGCCATTATAATAGAAAATACTACCGAAAACAATGCTCCTGTTTTTTTCTTTCTACTATGTAACATTAACATAACAAGAAATAAATCAATTATTCCTATTATAGCAATTATTATTCCTAAATATAAGATTGGTAAACTATTAAAATATATAAGTGAAGCAACAAAGATAATGGATATTAATATAAGCATAAAAGATAATATTTTATATATCTTCTTCGGCTTTTTCTTTACTTTTCTTGACATAACATCACCACTTTCATACTATCATTTTTTACTATTATTGTCCATAAAGCACATATTCATCCCATAATTACCCATAATTATGTAAACCTACTTTCTAACAAGACAAATAATAATAGTTAAAATACTTAATACAAAAGAAATAAAAAGTATATTTATATAACCATAGCTATATATTTTTTTATGGTTTTTTGGTGGAGAGACAATAACTTCGTCCTCATCTTCATCCATATAATTTTTACTAAGTTCAAGCCTATAATTAAGTTTATTAGATATACTCTTCAAATATAATAAATTATAATTAATAAATTCTCTACTATAATTAATTATGTATAAATTATTATTAACATATCCATAAGAGATATCTTCATTATCACATATGCCATTATCGCCTACTTCATTATTATAACTGGTGTATATTTTTAGTATTTCTGGTAAGTAAACATTATTAAATAAAGTATCATTATCTATAAAATAAGCAACTATTGTTTGCGATACTATTATTAGTTTATTAGTATTGTTATCTTTATAGATTATAAATTTAGATTTTTTATTAACAGTAGCTTCTATATCAGAAATAGAAAAATCCCTTATCTGCCATTTGGCATGATCATCAAGTATTTTCTGAATATTTTTAAAGTTTTTACTACTTTGCTTATTAGTATTAAAAGAATTATCTATATACATTCTGTTCATTATATATACTTATCCTCCCTTATTATTAATAAGTATATCATATTATCTAATAATTTACTATATTATTTGTTACTATTATTTTACTAACCTACTAAAAATATTAAAAGTATTACTAATAGCTTCGTTTATATATTTATTTAATTTTATACTAAAATCAGAAGTTGTTTTAGTTAAGTTATTTGAGTAATCTATTCTACTATCTTTTAAATAAGTATTAATATCAACTTTTTTTCCTTCTCTTACATCTTGCTCAAATTTTTTGATTTCTTTTTCCGTTAAATTCCTTTTAGTTTGTAAGTTATATTCATAATATCCTGACTTTTCTATAAAATAGGAAAATATAAAAGATATTAATATTATGTATAAAAATAATTTAGCTATTTTTTTATTTTTCATTTAGCTGCCCCTGATATATACTTATTTAAAATATCTGCTAAAACTTCTATAGTATTATAAACTTCTTCAATAGTATTTTCATTCCCTCCTACTTCTATTAAAATGCAATTAGGACTTAGATTTTGGTTATATATGCCATTAACACCTGTTCCTGATTTGGTAATAATTCCTCTGGATATTCCTGAATAGTAAGTATTAAGTAAATCATTTAATTTATTTGAAAAATTATAATTATCTTGCCAAGTGTTATAGTCTTTTCCAACAACGAATAGTATTTTAGCATAGTTTTTATTATTTAAGGAAGCAGTTGATGCAGATTTGGGAATGCTATCTCGATGAATATCAATAAAATATTTTAAAGTTGGATATTTATTTTTTTTATCTGTTATTAAGCTAGCACTAGCTTGATAAGAATAAGCATAATTCCAATTATTACTTGCTAAAATATTACTCATATTAGCATCTTCAACTATTGTAGAAATCCCCATACTATCAAGTTTTTCTCGTAATAAATAGCTAGCCATTTGAACATTAGGAGTTATACCATATATTTCTAAATTATCATTATTATAGTTTTCTAATTGATGAGTATTATATAAATAAACAAGAGGTTTTTTTATTTCTTTAGGATTAGGATCTTTTATATAATCACTAACTTTCTTTAACTCATCCATATCACTGTAATCATCATTATAAGAGATAGATATCGTAGCTTCCGTTTTCTCCTTTTTAGTGCTACCATATTTTAAAATACTATTATTTAAAATGCTTTTAGGATTAGTAAAATCTATATTAAGAAGAAATTTCATAGTACCATTTATAATATTAGTTGTTTTATATTTAGATAATATATTAGCATTACCACTAGATACTAAAATATTTATAAATTCCTCATTAGATACTGCTTTACTTCCTTTTATCATATTATAAAAAGTATAAGAAAAAGACAAGTAAATAATTACTAAACATATTATATATTTTAATTTGTATTTTGATTTTTTCTTAGTTTTAACTAAGTTCATTTTCTTCTTCCCCACATTATCACCTAATATAAGTATATATTTAATTATTCAAAACAATGTCGAGAAAAAGAACTCATCAACAAGTTCTTTAATTTTATTTATTTTAAGTACATAACATCTATATCTATATATTTATCTATACCATCTATCTTACCATCACTACATAATTGCCATACTTTATAGCTAGGTTTATGTTCTAGATTGCCATATTTAGCAATCCAGATATTATTATAATCTTCTTTAAACCAAATATTTTCTAAGTAATACTCACTAGAATAAATTAAACTATCATAGCCGTTTTTTTCAACTTCATCCATAAATGCTTTGGCAATTAGATTAAGACTATTAAAACTAAGTTTAAATTTATTATACTCTAGCCAATTTTCCCAGTCAAAAACTATTGGAAGTTCTATATCATAATTTTTTATATTTTTTACTATATATCTTGCTTGTTTTCTAGCTTCTTCCTGACTTCTAGCATAAGAATAAAAGTAAACACCAACAGCAATACCATGTTTTTTAGCTTCTTCAATATTTGTTTTAAATTTAGGATCAAGTTTTATTTTTCCATTTATTTGTCTTTGACCAGCTATTTTGATAAAAATAAATTCAACATTTTGTTCTTTTAATTTATTAAAATCTATGTCTTTTTGCCATTTAGATACATCTATTCCTACTAATGTATTATTGGTTTTATACTTTTTATATACATCCTCATATTTAGTAGCCTTTGACATATCATCTTCTTGATCTGAATTAGTATTATTATTCTGTTTATCGACAACATTTAAATTAAATTTTAGTGATGTTTTATTGTTACTTTTATCTTTTGCTGTTATTTTTAAGGGATATATTCCCACTTCATCTAAATTATAGCTACCACTTATCTTACATTTTACTTGGTCATCTGTATCATCAGCACATAAAATATCATCTTCAAGTTTGCCATCATAGCCTTTAGTAACAGTATAATCACCAGATAACATAATAGTAGGAGCAACAACATCTTTTACTTCAATTGTAAATCTTTTCGTTTTATAAAAGCCATGTTTATCTTGATATATTGCTTTTATTTCTTGAGTACCAACTTTATTAGTATCAATTTTATAATTATTTTTTAGGGTACCATCTAATTTATAAATAAAATCTTTTAAATATACTTTATCTCTAAAATCAGCTGTTAAATCACTAACTAATAGTATATCTTTGGTGTTTAAAAACAGATAAAAAGCTGATGTTATGACTAGAATTGTAAAAGATAATAGAAATACTATGATAGCTCTTCTAAAAAAAGTATTTTCCACTAAGACCCCTCCCTTTATATAATTATAACATTTATATTATTAATTGTAAAAAGTTATTTACATGATACCACTTATTAATTAATCTATGTAAACAAATAGTGACATAAAAAAATAAGATATTTCTATCTCATTTAATATTACTAGATAAATTATTTTTTTAGTTTTTTGACAAACTCACCTTTGCTAGCCATAAACAATTGTTTATAATCTATACTTTCTAAATAGCTACTTGGATTTTTATTTTCTTCGTTTGACACTATGCAATAGAAGGCATCTACAAGTTCTTTATTTAGACCTATACTTTCTAGATAATTTAAGTATTCATAATACTCTTCTAAACTTAAATTATTAATATAATTTTTATATAAAAAGTTTAAAATCATTATTGTATAACAATATAGGTCTGTATTTCTATCGGCATCAACATAAGCCGAACTATGCAAATATGAATTTTGTACTTGATCTATAATATTATATTTACCACGTGTATTATTAAGTAGGGCCTTTGGTGATAAAAATCTTGCCCCAAAGAAAGTATCTTTACCAATTTTAGCACTATCTAAATCAATAATACTAATATCACCATTAACTGGATTTACCATTATGTTACTATCATGTAAATCATTTAAATAAAAATTCTTTAGTTGTGGATTTTTTCTTAAGTAATCCATTTGTTGTAAAACTTCCCCTACTTTCTTCAAATAATATATTTTATCTTTTAAATCAATTTTTTTATTGGCGAGAAGTAAATTTAAGTTTTCACCATCAACCTTTGGTAAAGTAAAACCAATGATTCTGCCACCAACTACTACTAAGTTATCAGGTATACAAAAAGAACTTGGTAGCATTTCTCTAGCTTCATCTAATTTCTCTACTGTATAAAGTTTGTTTGCAAATACACCACTTTCTGTGTTGTATAATTTTTTTAATACCTTAGCATTATTTTTATAACTATAATTATATATTTGTGCTTCAGTATTAAAGACACTTTTATCTAAATCTAACAAATTAAGTTTATTAAACTTACTGTTTGAAAAAGAAATAACATTCATCATAATCCCCCTTAATTGCTAAATACTATAGCACATTATCTAGGTGTTATCAAGATTTAATTGTTAAATTAACAAAAAAAAGCAAAGATACTTCCTTGCTTCTTTAAATTTCTTCGATTTTCATGAAATCAGTAGTTTTAACTCCAATGTTAGGAAAACCACCAGTGATAATAATTTTATCTCCTTTATCCAACTCAATAAAATCTTTAGCTTTCTCTACAGCATCTGTAACAATCTCATCAGTAGAGTTATATTCATTAACAACTTTAGAATAAACACCATAGTTAAGAGCTAATGATCTAGCTACTTTTTCAGTAGGTACTGTCGCTAATATTGGACACTCTGGTTTTAAATTACTAATTTTTCTAGCAGTCTTACCACTCATAGTAGCAACAACAATTACTTTTGAATCTAAATCTTTGCTAGCTGTAATAACACTTTCAGCTATTGAAGCTGTTACAGTTGACTCCCAATTGATATTAAATTTTTTATTATAATCATAATATTTTTCAGCATTCTCACAAATTGCTGCCATAATTTTAACTGTTTCAGCTGGATAGTTACCAATAGTTGTCTCATCTGATAACATAACAGCATCTGTTCCATTAAATACTGCGTTAGCAACATCTGATACTTCAGCACGAGTTGGTCTAATGCTCTTTTTCATTGAAACAAGCATTTCAGTTGCTACAATACAGAACTTACCAGCTTCACGACATTTTGTAATCATCATTCTTTGATAAATTGGCAACATTTCCATAGGAACTTCTACTCCAAGATCTCCACGTGCTACCATAATACCATCTGATGCTTCAATAATTTCATCTAAATTTTCAATACCAGTTACACTTTCAATTTTAGAAATTATTTTCATATCTTCTCTACCATTTGCTTTTAGTAATTCTCTTGCTTCTAATACATCATCTCTAGATGAAACAAATGATAATGCTAGATAATCACCATCATGGTTACAAGCATAAGTAATATCTTCTTTATCTACTTCACTAATAAATGGAATATCAAGAGAAACTCCAGGAGCTGCCATACTCTTATGGTTTCCTAAAACACCACCATTTAATATTTTAACAGTTACGCCACTGAATTGTCCGTCTGCATCATTATCAAGTGATACTACTTCAGTTTTGATTAGACCGTTAACTAATAAAACAGAATCTCCAACTTTTAAATCTCTTAAAGCTTGAGGATGATTTACTGAAAATCTTTCTGTATTTCCTACTACTTTATCAACAACAATCTTAATTTCTTTACCGGCTACTAATTTGATTTCACCATCTTCTACTTCACCACTTCTAAATTCAGGACCTTTAGTATCAAATAGTAAACCAATATTACGATTTTCTTCTTTGTTAATTCTTTTTACTAAATCCTCTACAATTTTTCTTTCTTCCATTGTAGCATGAGAGAAATTTACTCTAGCCACATTAACACCATTATGAACCATTTCCTTAAATTTTTCATAATTGTTACTAGCTGGGCCAATACTAGATATTATTTTTGTTTTTTTCATACTTCTTACCTACTTCCTTTTCAAATTTTTACCTAATATAATATACTATTATTTTGAGTAATTGTCAACAAAAAACACGTTAAATACTCTAGATAAACCAAAGTAATAATCTTCTACTTTGTCTATTATTAGAATGGCAATTTAAAATTACCATTATTCATCATTTTCATCATTTTTTTCATTTCTTCAAATTGTTTTAAAAGTCTATTAACATCTGTTACTGTAGTTCCTGAACCCTTAGCAATTCTTTGTTTTCTAGATGCTTTTAATACCTCAGGATGTTTTCTTTCGTATGGAGTCATTGATAAAACAATTGCTTCTATGTGTGCCATTTGTTTTGGATCAATTTTAATATTATTTAGTCCCATTTTTTTAGCACCTGGAAGTAATTTGATTAAATTTTCTAATGGTCCTAATTTTCTTATTTGTTTTAATTGAGCTAAAAAATCTTCAAAATCAAACTTTCCCTTGGCCATTTTTTTTGCTAAGTCCTCAGCATCTTTTTCGTCTATTTCATTGGAAACTTTCTCAACTATGGATAAAATATCACCCATTCCTAAAATACGGGATGCCATACGATCGGGATGAAATTCTGATAAACCATCCATTTTTTCACTAACACCTATAAATTTAATAGGAATAGAAGTTAAATGTCTAACAGAAAGTGCTACTCCACCCCTAGTATCTCCATCCATTTTAGTTAAAATTACACCGGTTAAAGATAATTTGTCATTAAATCCATTTATAACGTTAATAGCATCTTGTCCCATCATTGCATCTATTACTAATAAAACTTCATCTGGACTAGCTACAGAGATTATATTTTCTAACTCTTCCATCAATTTTGTATCAATTTGTAATCTACCAGCTGTATCTATTAATATGTAATCGAAATTATTTTCTTTAGCATATTCTATTGCATTTTTAGTTATTTCTACAGGATTGGCTTTTCCTTCTGAATAAACTTCAATATTTAATTCTTTACCAATTGTAATTAATTGTTCTATAGCAGCAGGACGATAAACATCACATGCTACTAATAAAGGTTTCTTTTTGTAATTTTTTCTTAGGAAATTAGCAAGTTTGCCTATAGTTGTCGTTTTACCTGAACCTTGAAGTCCTACCAACATGGTTATGGTTGGATTTTTATCTACTTTAATAGGAACTGTATCTCCACCTAATAGTTCTGTTAATTCGTCTTTTACTATTTTAACAAATTCTTCTCCTGGAGATAGTTTAGAATTTACATCTGCACCTAAGGCTTTTTCTTTTACTGTATTAGTAAATTCCTTAACTACTTTATAATTAACATCTGCTTCTAATAGAGAAAGTCTAATTTCTCTCATCATATCACTTATGTTATCTTCTGTAATACGACCATATCCTTTAATTTTATGAACAACATTTTGTAATCTATCACTTAAATTTTCAAACATAAATTTATCACCTGTTTAAAATTATACACTATTTTTTAATTTTTTTATATAAATTACGTAAATTTTTAGACTAAAGTTCGTTTTTTTACGAACTTTCTTCTTTTTTAGATT
>ERZ827512.3080-NODE-3080-length-12229-cov-4.389272_pt1 | contig 12229 bp, 14 predicted proteins | sample MGYA00519916_ERZ827512 | MGnify/ENA primary metagenome ERZ827512 (study PRJEB31778, sample SAMEA3449335) | human gut metagenome | biome: human gut; feature: human-associated habitat; material: faeces | place: United Kingdom | collected 2010/2012 ... | reverse complement strand
CAAACTTATCGTTTTATAAAAGTTGCGTACTTTTGTGTGTCATAACATAAACTCCATCTTCATTTTTTAAAATGATTTGTTGATGATTATTTGCAGTATTAGTAAGTGTAATCTTATAATAATCATCCTTCCTGTAAGCTGTTTCTACTTGATAATTATATATATCATCATTATTTAAAACTTCAAGCGACGCAGTCATTACATATCCTTTACCATCATCAACTTTTTTATCCATTTCTTTTAAAATATCTGTATCAGTAGTTTTTCCACATCCTGTAACAAAAAAACAAACTAAAACTAATAAAGTTAAGCCTATTTTTTTCAAATTTTATCACCTCTGTCTTTCTATAATTAATTATATTAAAAAATATATTTAATATTCATGAATAAAATATAAGAATTCGGACATTATATGAATGTAATAAATTATAAGGAGGAATTTATGGAAACACTAAAAAAAATATGTTTAGTTCTAATTATAATAGGAGCGATAAATTGGGCTTTTGTAGGTTTATTTGAAATGGACCTAGTGGCATCAATCTTTGGAGGTAGTGATGAACTGTTAGCAAGAATTGTCTATATTATAATAGGAATTGCAGGGCTAATTGACATAAGCATATTATTTGATCATCTAGATCATGATTAAAAAAGAGCTTCAATAGTGAAACTCTTTTTTAATTATTCGCTGTAATTCTTACTTTAACTTTCTTCGTCTTAGAAGCATAACTAAGTTTTACATCATCACCACGCACTTTAACTTCTACCTCATGTTCTCCAACACCTAAACCATCTAAATCAACATACGCATATATAGAAGATGAATCAATACTATCAATAATAGACTTACTACCAGTAACAACAACTGTAACCCTACTATCTTCTTCTGATAATGCTTGAACTCTATATTTAGATGTATCTAAATTTTCAGTAGCAATAGAAACATTATCTATTTCTCTTGTTGTAGAAGTATCAAGTCTTACATTAACAGTAATAGTCTTCTCACTAATCTCCGTAACACCATTAGGACGTTTTAATGTAACAGTATATTCCTTATCTTTATCAAGTCCAGTAACATCCACTTCTACTTCTAAAGAATCAAATTTATCTAAAGCTTCTTCACTACCATAAACTGTAAGACTATCTATATTACTACTAAGTGATCTAATTGCCTTACCAAAGGCAAGCTCTCCTTTAGGAACAATTTTAATAGGTACTTCTTTAGATGGTGATGAAATAGTCACTTTAGCAGTTACTGTTTTAGGAACGATTTCAACATCCACTATTTTTCCATTGGCATCATAAGCAACTAAAGGTACATTTTCAAGAGTCATCTCCCCTGCTTCTTGAGTAGGGAAATTATCAATATCTACTAAAGCTCTTACAGTCGCAACTTCGTCAAGTTTATATTCAGCACCTTTAACAATAACTTCGCTTCTATCAAGTTCAACACTATCAATATTTAATTTAGTATCTAAATCGTCTTGATGTAAAACATCATAAGTAAGTGATTTAGTAGTACTAACTTTATCATATATAGTAACTGTAACTGTAGATGGATCTAATCTATAATCTATAGATTTTAACTGTTGTGTATATTTAAGAGTTACTTTGTGTTGTCCTGGTTTAAGTCCAGTTAAATCTACTGTTACACCACCATTTGGAGATTGCTTTGCCAAAAATATATGTCTTTTTTGCCCAACTAAAGTTATATCAACACTATCTGGTAAACCTTCTACTACATAAGCTTCTTCATTATATGTAGCAGTAACCTTTTGATCATACAATATTTCAGCATATTGATCTACCAAAATATTTCCCTCACTATCTATTATAAAGAAAACTGCAAGAGCTAAAATTAAACTAACTACTATCAACGTTTGCTTTTTACCAAGTAATTTTTCTAACCCTTTACTATTAGTTTTAGAAAAATCAATTATTTTTAAAATAAGTTTAGTAATAGGCATAATCAACCACTTATCAAAAAATGCACCTATATGACGAAAAAACTTCAAAACACTTCTAATTATCTTCTTCATATATCTCTTCCTCTTCTAACTCATCTTCATCATATTCACCACTAACTTTAGGTTTTAACTCATTAACTAACATCATTCTAACATCTTCTATTGACAAATTATAGAAAAGCTCTCCTTTAATAGCCACAGATAATCTTCCCGTCTCTTCAGAAACTACTAATGCAATAGCATCTGTCTCTTCAGCAATACCAAGCGCCGCTCTGTGTCTAGTACCAAGTCTTTTATTAATTTTAGAACTACTGCTAGTAGGAAATACTGCACCAGCACAAGTTATTTTATCCCCTTGAATAATAACCCCACCATCATGTAAAGGATTACCCTCATAGAATATTGCAATAAGTAAATCGCTTGATAAGTCAGCATATAGCTTCTTTGCTTTATCTATATAATTACCTAAACTAATATCTCTTTCTAAAACAATTAAAGCTCCTATTTTATTTTTTCTTAAATACTCCAATGCCTGGGTTAATTGATATACTAAATGTTCTCTCTCATCAACAGTAAGAACTTTATGACGGCCTAATAATTGATTTCTACCAAGCTGTTCAAGAATATTTCTAATTTCCGGTTGAAATATAACAATCAAAGCTAACGGTCCATACATAATAACATATTCAAGAATCAAACCTACCGTTGTAAACCCAAACAAATCACTAACTATTTTCAAAACAATTATAATTACTACTCCCTTAAATAAAAGAGTCAATTTAACACTATTTCTGATATTTTTTAAAATTATATAAAACATTAACCAAACAATTGATATATCAACAATTTTTCTTATAATTGTCAATACACTTGTAACAGTAATAACCATAACATCTCTCCTAACTGTATTTCTAAATTAAATTATTATCATCTTGGTTAACAGATGGAATAACTACATTATTTACATTTTGAACTGAAGTGGCAACAACATCAGGAATAACTACCTCTTCATTATTAGGTACAGAAACAATCTGTGAAGTATTAACACTAGTATCAATATTTATATCATTGCTAGATAAAGAGCCTACAACTTCATCATTTTTAGCAGGATTCGCAACAACTACATCCTGTACAACACTAGCATTACTGTGACTTTCATCAACAGTGGCATACCTTTCTCTTTCATGTTTCTTATTTATTCCTTTTTCTGCTAAATAACCAATACAAGCAAAAATAAAAATCACTAAAATTATTACCCAAGCGATATAAAAAGGGCCATCCAATGTATCCCTAAAAAAACTAATAACAGTATCCATAAAACACCGCCTTTCACACTTTATCCCCACATTCTTCACTTACTATCATATCATGAGAGCTACTCTTTTTCAACCAAAGAAAAAATAAAAATTATTATTTATGTAACTTCATACAAATTATATTAACACTTTCCCCATTAATAATTACAACATTATCTTCTATCTTATAAGGTACAAAACCAAGTTTTTTTTATAACAATTTATCGCTTATCATTATTAGAATATATATTTAAATAAATTCCCTCAAACTTTAAATTCATAATCTACAAATTTATTAAGTATCTCCTATCCATAATGCTTATCTTCATTTATAATGATACCAATTTCTACATTGTTTAAAATTGTATTATCAAAATCTATATTTCCAATAAACTTACCACTTTTTTCTATCAAACATTAACAAAATAATCAAAGTATCTATCCCTGTTGCTTCTTTGACATACATAAATCTATTCTCATAAGTATAAAGCTTAAGATCCGCAGTAATATACTTTTTTATATTAGGATTATTAAACATTTTTAAATATTCATCTATTAAATAATAAAATGGTGCCGACTAAAGGATTCGAACCTTTGACCTACTCATTACGAATGAGTTGCTCTACCAGCTGAGCTAAGTCGGCATAAAAACTTTACTAATTTATTATAGCAAAGTTTTCTAAATTATGAAAGTTATTCTGTCCTAAGAGCAATAACAGGATCTTTCTTACTAGCCATATGAGATGGAATAAATCCACTTAAGACTGTTAAAGTTACACTAATCAAAAGAAGTATAATTGCATGAACTGGATTAAGACTAGCAACATTAGGTAAATCTGCTAAACTCTTTATTAATGAATTTATAGGGAATGTTAAAAGGGAAGCAATAACAAGTCCTAAAACACCACTACATACTCCAATAATAAATGTTTCAGCATTAAATACCCGAGTTATATCTTTACCTCTTGCACCTAATGCTCTTAAAATACCAATCTCTTTAGTTCTCTCAAGAACAGAAATATAAGTAATAATAGCAATCATAATACAAGATACAACAAGTGATATAGATGAAAAGGCAATCAAAACATAAGTAACAGCATCCATAATACTACCTGAAAGTGTACTAATCAAAGAAGCATAATCAGTATATAATACTTGGTCTCCTTCATCTTTATCATCATTATAATCATCTAAATAATCAGTAATATAATCTTTAGTATCAAAGTCTTTTGGATAAATATAAATTATAGATGGCATAACTTCTGCCCCTAATACTCCTAAAATATTCTCTTTAGTCACTGTAGAATTAAGAGTATCAAAAGCTTGTCCTGTCAAAACATTATAGTCTACCTCTTTTTGACGACTAACAATAGAACTATCTTTATTTCTATTAATAATTTCATCAACCAAAGCTGAATTATAATAAATTCCAGGTTGAGTCAAAGAACTTTTATTTTCTTTTCCCCTTATAACAGCAGAAACTCTAATAGTAATAGCATCATTACTATTATACATATTTTCATAATTTTTACTTGGCACAAAATAGTTATTAATTTCATCATAATAAACATCATTAGGAATTACTTTAAACTCTTTATTTAAAATATCATCAAAAGATATATTACTACTAGTATCAAACCCAAGTTGTTCTAAAGTACCACTATCTAACTCATTACGTGAATTAACTGCAATAACAACTGAAGGAGTATCTTTATCTATAGATCCTGCTAATATATCATAATTATCCTCTAACATACTCCTACCATTAACTTTATCAGCATAAAGACTCCACCCCATAACCCCAGTCATAGATGTTGGAGACATACTATAATTAGTACTAGTTGGAACCATACTATAAGTACCATCAGAATTTTTAGTAATTACATTTAAAGTTGTACCATATTCATAACTAATAGCACTCACCATATCTTTATCCATAGATCCAATATAATTAACATAATCACTACTAATAATATTAAAATGCATCATTGATTCTAAATTATTTTCTCTAGGATAAATAACTTTATTATTAGTATACTCTTCATACTTATCTCTATTACTAGTCATCTCTTGCATAACTTCTTCATTAATATTAACCGCTTGAGTACTAATTGTAATAGGCATTTGTGACAGAGTATCTTCTTCATACTCATCTATTTTAATCTGAAAACCATTAGATAAAGAAAGTATTAAAGCAATACCAATGATACCTATAGATGCTGCAAAAGATGTTAAGAATGTTCTACCTTTTTTAGTCTTAATATTATTAAAAGAAAGTTTTAAAGCAGAACCATATCCAAGTACAGTTTTTTTAATAGTTAATTTTTCTTTAGAGTTACTCTTATCATCTAAAGGATTACTATCACTTAAAATCCTTCCATCTTTAAGTTCAATAACACGAGTTGCATAATCCTCGGCAAGTTCTCTATTATGAGTAACCATAATAACTAACTTACCTTTAGCAATTTTCTTAATAAGATCCATTATCTGAACACTAGTAATAGAGTCTAATGCCCCAGTAGGTTCATCTGCAAGTATTATCTCTGGATCATTAACAAGTGCCCTTGCAATAGCAACCCTTTGCATCTGTCCCCCAGATAATTGATTAGGCTTTTTATAGGCATGATCTTCAAGTCCTACCTTATCTAATGCTTCAAGGGCCTTAACTCTTCTATCTTTCTTTTTATAACCACTAAGTATTAAAGCCATCTCTACATTTTCTAAAACACTAATATGACTAATAAGGTTATATGATTGAAAGATAAAACCAACACAATTATTACGATAGTAATCCCACTCAACACTTTTAAACTTTTTAGTGCTCTTATTATTAATAATTAAATCACCACTATCATATCTATCAAGACCTCCAAGAATGTTTAAAAGAGTCGTCTTACCACTTCCACTACTTCCTAAAATAGAGACAAATTCACACTTTCCAAACTTTAAACTAACATCATTTAAAGCATGTTGAACAAAATCACCCGTCTTATAACTTTTATTTATATTCTTTAATTCAAGCATAAATTCCTCCTCTAATTACCTTTATAACTATTATATACTATAATTAAATATTTTTATTTATTTTTTTCAAAGATAATGTTAAAATTAAGGAAAGGGAGGGATTAATATGTTAAGAAAAACATCTAAAAAATCATTCCCTCTATGGCAATACTAGTTTTTGTATTGCCCTTTTTTCATGGAGGAGTATATGAAGACAATATTTGATTATCAAAAAGAAATTATTGAAGAATTAAAAAATAATGAATGTTTAACTATTCATGAATTACAAAAAAGAATAGAAATACCTTCATATCAAGAACGAAGTAATTTTCTAGAAGCCTTATATAATCTAGAGTTAAAAGAAGGCATTTATAATATAAGTAAAGGAACATACACACTATTTCCTAAAGACTTATATAAAGTTGACTATGTAATTCCCATTTCCAAAGGATTATATTTAAGAAGATCTGAGGTAACAATAGATGAAACTCTTAATAAAGAAAAAATAATTTTACCAGACGATATTGTTATTGTAACCAATGAAGAAAATCCTAAAATAAAGAGAACAATAGGAAGAAGTATGTATTTCTTTAAAGACTACTTATTAAAAGAATTAAAACAAAGAAATTTAACATATAAGCATATTAAACACCTTGCCATAGCAAGAAACAGGCAAAAAATAACTGAATTAAAAGATTTATTACATAACCTCGAAAAAGAAGGTAAAATCTACTATCAAAACAATCTTTTCGAAAAATGGCCAGATAGTTTAGCTTTAACTATATTAAAAACAGGTGATAATAATAAATTATATTTTGAATTAGATGGCAAAAGATATTATAAAGAAGGAAAAGAACTCAACAATGCTCTAGAAGGAGATATTATCGCTGTATCAAAGAAAGGAAAACACATCGTAAAAATAATTGAAAGAACAAAAGAAGAATTAATATTAGAAGTTGTTGAAATTGATGGTATAAAACAATTAGAACCAATACTTTTACCAGGCAAAGGCAAAATTAAAGTTAGAATAAGTTCCACCGATATGAAACGAATTAATGTCGGTGATAGAATAAAAGTTAGAATGAGTCTAGATAAAACAGATGGAGTATATGAAGCAGATTATATAAATACAATAGGTAATATAAAAGATAATAATATAGATTTAATATCTATCACTGCAAAACATGGATTTAATATAGAGTTTAGTGACGAGGCTTTAAGGGAAGCTAGAAATATTTCTCAAACTGTAAATATAAATGACTACAAAGATAGATATGACTTCACTAATAGATTTAAAACATTTACTATTGATTGTGATAATACAAAAGATATGGATGATGCAGTTAGTATAATAAAAAATGAAAAAGGTAATTATGTTTTAGCAGTGCATATCGCTCATGTATCTCATTATATTAAAAGAGGTAGTGCCCTTAATAAAGAAGCCTATGAAAGAGCACTATCAGCTTATCCCGCTAATTCAGTTATTCCAAATTTACCACCAGAATTATCAAATGGTATCTGCTCTTTAAATCCTAATGTTCCAAGACTAACAAAAACATGTATTATGGAAATATCTAAAACAGGAGAACTATTAAACTATAAATTTGTAAATTCTATAATAGAATCTAAAAAGAAAATGTCTTATAGTGAAGTTAATAAAGTATTAGATGAAGATATAGTTGATGATGAATACTTACCATTTTTAAATGACTTAACTACATTTAAAGAACTATCAGATATTTTAACATTAAAAAGAAAAAGTGAAGGTATGTTAACATTTATAGAACATGAAAATAATTTTATTGAAGATGAAGATGGAAATATTATAAGTATAGAAGAAAAAAATAATGGTACTGCAGGTAAAATGATTGAAAATGCTATGATTTTATATAATCATTGTGAATCTTCATATTTAAACTTCATAATAGGTACATCTATTAATAGAGTTCATGACTCACCAGATCAGGACAAACTAATGGATGCTTTTGATAAAATTCATAATCTCGGCTATAATTTACCAAAAATAGGCTCTATGACTACAGCACAATATATTCAAACAATATTAAACATGTATCAAAATGAAAATGATTACCCGATTATTTCAGATATTATATTAAAAGCATTACCAAGAGCCCATTACTCTACTTATCCAACGGGACATTTTGGTTTAGGATTAGATTACTACACCCATTCAACCTCTCCTATTAGAAGATATCCAGATCTTAAAGCTCAACAAATAATTGATTCTTATGAACAAGGTAAATTATATGAAATAGAAGATAATAACACTCTAGAAGCAATATGTGAACATTGTTCTATGAAAGAACAAGAAGCAGAAGCTTTAGAACGAGAAGTAGAACTAGTAAAAATGTTAAAATATGTAGAAAGACATAAAGACAAGAATTATTATGCTATTATAACAGATATAGACAATGAAAGAGCTTATTTAAAAACTATGACAAATATACCTGGATATATTGAATACCAAGATTTAGAGGATATAAGATTTATTAAATCTAAAAGATATTTAAAAGATGAAAAAGATAATATTATCTTAAAAATAGGAAATCTAGTTAAAGTAGTAACTCATAATACGGATCATAAAGAATTATTAGTAAATTTTGATTTTATTAAAAACATTACTTTAGAACAGCAAAATAAAAAAGGAGCTACTGCTCTTAGAAAAAATTATGTAAAAAGGCTATATTAAAAACAGTGAATCTTCCACTGTTTTCTTTTTATCCATTTAAATCCATAAATTCCTGATTTAAAGTTTGATATTTATTAGATATTTTATTAGCATCACTTTCCTCTAATACATACCATCCCTTACAAAACATAAGTTCATAAACTTCTCTTTGTAGTGAAGAATAAGTATCAAACATCTCTTTATATTCACCATATAATGTTTCATTAGATGCTTCTGTTAAACTAACCGCATAATTTTTAATTAACTGTTTTAAAGTACTAAGTAATGAAGAAATATAGTCTTTATCATTTAGAGCCATTCCTTTAGGAGTCTCTACTTTAGGATTACAAATTTGATTATTATTCATTGTTACCTCCTTCATTTAAGATATTTAAGATTTTACTAATATTACCTTGGAATATATTACTAGCTTTAGTAAGCATGTCTTTAATCTCACTATCACTTACACTATTAATATCATTACTAGCACTCTTATAAGCACCATAGTTCCAATTAAACATATCACTTAAATAATCTAAATCTTTACAGCTAATGATATTAGGTACTACACTAAAATTATTTTCCATGTTTTTTCCTCCCAACATTAATATGAGTAAAAAAGAAAAAACTATACATAAAGTATAATTTTATTTAATAGTTTTTAATCTGTGTTTAATATCTAAAATTAAATCCATTGGTGCATTATCCATTTTATTTAAAACAAGTAAAGCATCTTGTAATTTAGTCTTAACAGATACATTGCTCTTAATGTTTTCGACTTCCTCTTCTAAATTAAAGTTTTCACTTGGATTTTCTTCCATATAGTCTTTAATATATTTCTTTATATCTTTAAGAATATATTCTTTTAACTTATAAGAATCCATCTCCATAACACCAAAATAGCCATTAATCATATATCTATAAACATCTTCTATTGTCATTTCATCCCTCTAATCATTAATTTCAAGTTTGTCTAATAATTTATTAATAATTTTATCAACCTCTTCGTCTTTATCTTTAAGACTAATTAAAAGTTTATTAGCATTAGAAGACTGTGGCAACATATATCCTGCTTCTCTAAACAAATCTTCTATTATCACTTTATTAGAATGAATTAAAGCCTTATATAGACGTTTTTCATCATCATTACTAGATTTACTAATAAGATATTTTAAAGTCTTAATCTGGTCAATTTTACTATCAGCAAATCTAAATAATTCCTTAACAACCCTAATATCTTTTACTTTTTGTTTAGGATAAACTCTAGGTAACATACTAATCGCACGAGATGGACAAGCCACGGCACATGCTCCACATCCAATACATTTATCAAAATCTATCTGCCCAGTCTCATTATCAGTCGCACCTGTAGGACAGACAAAAAGACATAAACAATCTTTAGTACATATTTTTAAATCACGATATGCATATCTTTCACTTTTACTACTCATATTAGCACACCTCCAATATCTTAAGACTAGGAACCTTGCAAACAGGACAAACCTTAGGAGGATTATCTCCTATATAAACAAAACCACAAATATCACAAACCCATATCTTTGTATTTTTAATATAATCTATCCCCTTTTCCTTATAAGTATCAATTACCACTTTCATAATATTTGTACTCTTATTAGCCCAATTAACAACCCTCTTAGCACCGCTATCATCATATTTAGAGAATACCTCCATTGCTTTACTAAAGTTATTAATATCATTATCTATCATATTAATAATATCATCTAAACTACCTGTTTTATCTTCTTCTAAACCTTCATAATATTTTGATAATTCTCTAAATAAATCTCTCTCTTCCTCTAAATACTGTTTTTCACATCCTCTTGCCAAATTAGAACAAATTAAAGATATTTCATAGTTAGTTAACTCTCTTAAGTCATCATCTACTTCTTCTATAACCTCAGCTTTAGACACATCTTTTATTTCCTCTTTTTCTTCTTTAACCTCTTCGAATAAACTCTTAGGCGCTCCACACAATGGACATTTCCAATCATCTGGTAAATCAACAAATTTTACCTTTTCTTTCGCTTCATCATAAATATAACCACAAATTGTACAACGATACTTTTTCATTCTAACCTCCATACATAAATCATATCAAACTAGGAGAAATAAATCTACAATAATTGACATTTTTATATTCATACATTATATCTTTATTAGCATATTAATTAATACCAAAAAAAAGAAAACCTATCATATAAAATAAGTTCTCTTTTTATATCTAATCATATCTTTTACCATTAACTAATGGCCTTAAAACTCTAACCTTAACATTAGGAATATCTATCTTAGGAATAGAATCTATATCTATATTTTCAAAAAGATAAATTTTATCCAACAACTCCTTATCATTACTATTCTTTAATATATTAAATAATTCTATTTCATTAAGACTATACAAGTCGTCATAACTAATATAACCTCTATCAATAGATAATTTTGTTATAGTAGCAAGTAACTGCATCATATAATTATCTTCGTTAGTATGGCAATACAAATCTATACTTTTACTAACATCAATTATTTTAGAAACAACATCTCTATTATTAAAACCAATCTCATCTTCATTATCTTCATTTTTAAATACTCTAACATCATTAATAATTTTTTTAATATCATCTTTATTGATATTTTTAGTCCAACCTATACCAGTTAAAATAACACCATCTAACCTATCAGCACAACACTTTGGTCTATCATTATCAACAATACTAAATTTCTTAAAGTTGATAATATCATCTACATCTATATTATCCTCTTTTAAACATTTAAGTAAATACTTATCATTTTTAATGATATCTTCCGTAAGTTCTTCTGTACTTTCTTGTTTTTCATAATCTTCATTCATATAATCTATAACATGTGAAAAACAAGGTGTTGCCACATCATGAAATAAAGCTGCAATAGTCATAGTCCTATCTTTAGTTACTTTATAAGTTAGTAAAGAAGTTGTAAGTGAATGAGCAAATCTACTAATATATTCACTAAAATCATAAACACTTTTAGAAGCAAAATCCATTCCACAAAAATAACCAACTCTCATTAATCTAACTAAAGATGGACATTCAAAATACTTTCTAAGAAATAATGTCATATTTTTATAATCTAATTGTTCTAAATAATAATGTAATAACATATAAAACCCTCCTTAAAAATATCATATCATACTTAATAACAATATTCTACAAATATTTGAGTTCCAGTAAAATTTAAAGGAAATAATAAAAAGTGAAAATGTGTTATCCACAGATTCACTT
>ERZ827512.3079-NODE-3079-length-12232-cov-7.237990_pt1 | contig 12232 bp, 13 predicted proteins | sample MGYA00519916_ERZ827512 | MGnify/ENA primary metagenome ERZ827512 (study PRJEB31778, sample SAMEA3449335) | human gut metagenome | biome: human gut; feature: human-associated habitat; material: faeces | place: United Kingdom | collected 2010/2012 ... | reverse complement strand
AAAAAACAACCGCAAAGCGGTTGGCGAATGAAATTTATTTCATTCCTTTTTTATTACCATCTCTATTAATATCATATACAGTTAAACTATTTTTTTTCAAAAATTCCACTTTATTTTTATATTTCTAATATTATCTTTAATTTCACCAATATAAATCTTATCTATAAACCCATTAACAATAACTCTATTAAGATTATTTAGTTTTTTATATTTAGATATTATTTTCTCATCAAAACTTTTAATATTCTCTTTATAAATGCTAATCTTTTTATTAACATCATCTAACTGTTTAGAATATCTATCCTTATCATCTTCATAACTACTTACTAAAGCCTTAAACATCTCTAGAGAAATAACATTATTTACCTTATCTTCATAAAGGTTCTTTAAATAGTTTTTAGACTCATTTATTTTTCTATTAATATTAACTAACTCATTTTCTAAAGATACTAACTTTTCTTTATACACTTCATTATATCTTTTATTTATCTTTTCTTTTAATAACCCCTCATCATAAAATTTATCTAATAATTTGTTAATCTCAAGAAGGACAATATTCTCTAATTTATCATATCTAATAGATGACTTATTAGAGCAAGTACTACTATTAGAACACACTAAATACTCATGCTTTGTAGAGTTTTTCTTTCTTAAATAATGCCCACAACATAAACAAAAAACTTTACCTGAAAACAAATGAACAGTACTACTACCTCTAGGCTTAGTCCTATTTTTTATCTCACTTTGTACTTTATCAAAAGTATCTTTATCAATAATCGCTTCGTGAGTGTTAGAATAGCTTATCCATAGACCTCTTTCTTTATTAATAATTTTATGATTCTTATAACTAACAGTAGTTCTTTTTCCTTGTACAAGCCTACCTAAATAAACTTCATTTTTAAGTATCGTCTTAACAGCATTACTATTCCATTTAATCTCATCACGAGCTTTATTACTAACAACATTTAATTTAATACCCTGTCTATATTTATATAAAGAAGGACTTGGTATATTTTTATCATTTAAGTATTTGGCAATAGCAGAGTAGCCATAACCCTTTAAATATAGATTAAAGATATCTTTAACGACTAAACAAGCCACTTTATCAACAACTAATTTATTATTATCTGAACTATCTACTAAATAACCGAAAGGAGCGAAAGGGGAGATAAACTCACCCTGTTTCATCTTAGAATTAAAAGCACTTCTAATATTATTAGAAACATCTTCTAAATACCATTCATTAACAAGACCATTAATCTGTCTAGACTTCTTATTACCAGGATTTTCGGTATCAGCATTATCAGATAAACTAATAAATCTAACATTCCACTCTTTAAACTTATTATTAATATATCTTTCTACAATCTCCATATCCCTTGAAAACCTAGATTGACTCTTACATAAAACAATATCAATCTTTCCATTTTCACAGTCATTAATTAATCTTTCAAACTCTGGTCTATAAGTACCTGCCCCAGATAAATCTTCATCACAATACTCACCGACTAAGTTATAACTAGGATTATTATTAACAACCTCCATTAACATATGTCTTTGATTTTTAATAGACTCACTATCGTCTGTTCTATTTAACTTATCTTTATCTTCAATAGAAAGTCTTAAATAAATAGCTACCTTAAAGACATCTTTCATTCTAAACTCATCTCAAGAGTAGTAATAATTCTATATAATTTATCATTAATTAATTTCTTTAAAAAATCATCACTAATAGATTTATCATATTCACATAAAACATTATAAGAACACATAAAAAATCACTCCTCATTAATCTATATTAAAATGAGAAGTGATTTAATACTTAAAAATAAATATTATCTTTTAAGAACTCCCATAATCTCCTCATCACTAATAGGACCTTGTCTTTGAATCTTTATATCATCACCCGTAAGGTCAACAATAGTACTGGCTTCCCCAAAAGAAACATCACCAATAACCATGCCATCAAGAGTAGGGCATTCTTTTTCTATCTCCTCTAAATTTTTGCATACATCCATACCTGATTTATTAGCACTCGTTAAAAATAAAGGACTTCCAACTTTTTCAATTAATTTATTTAAGAATTTAGACGCAATCATCCTAACCGCAACCTCATCTGTTTCTCTACTACCAGAATTATTAATATATGAAAGCGCCTCAGGTCTTTTATTTAAAACCAAAGTAAGAGGACCAGGCATAAATGCTTTAATTAACTTAAGAGCCTTATTATCAACAAAGGCAATACTTTTAATTTGTTCTAAATCATTACAAAGGACAGGAAAAGCCTTATTAGAAGGACGATTTTTAACTTTTACAAGATTATCATAAGCCTTACTAGAATTAATCCTCGTACAGATGCCATAAACAGTATCAGTAGGTACACTAATAACACCATCATTTTTAAGAATAGTTGCAATCTTTTTGGTTTCACTTTGTTTATATCGCTTCATAAATTCACCTCTGTTTAAAGAATTGTATCACTGACTAATAAGACTCGCAAGAAAAATAGATTAAGCATCTTGACAATTGAGTAATTATTCAACTATAATGTAAATAGTTGAGTAATTATTCAACCATAAACATATAATATTAATAGGATGTGATAATATGTCTCGTAATGAATTTTCCTGTGATTGTAATATTATTCATAAAGAAGCAGTGAATAAAGTATTAAATAAAATGCCAAGTGAAAACACGTTTAATCATCTAGCAGACTTGTTTAAACTAATAGGGGATACGACAAGATGTAGAATTCTCTTTGCCCTAGACCAAGATGAAATGTGTGTCTGTGACCTTGCTAATGTCTTAAATATGACTAAATCAAGTGTTTCTCATCAATTAGCAACCTTAAGAAGAAGTGGTATCGTTAAATGTCGAAGAAGTGGTAAAGAAGTATATTACACTTTAGATGATGACCATATTGTTAAACTATTTGAAATAGGACTAGAACATATTAATCATAAAGGATAGAAAGAAGGAAATAATATGAAAGATTATAAATTTAAAATAGAAGGATTAGATTGTGCTACATGTGCTAACGAACTAGAAGAGTCACTAAGAAAGATTAACTTAATAGAAAATGTCTCTATTAGTTTTATGATGGAAAGACTTTCATTTAGTTGTAGTGAAGATAATCTTAATAGTGCCCTAAAGCATATTAAGAAAACTATAAAAAAAGAAGAACCTGACGTTACTATTGAGGAGGCATAGTTATGACTAAAAAGATGAAGAAGAAATTAATTAGAGTTATTATCTCTTTTATCTTACTAGTATTAGCATTTATCCTAAAACTAGATAATACTATTATTAATAACATTTTATTTATTACATCCTACCTAATAGTAGGTTATGATATCGTCTTAAAAGCTTTAAGAAATATAACAAGAGGAAAAATTTTTGATGAGAACTTCTTAATGACTACTGCCACCATTGGTGCCTTTTTTATAGGAGAGTTTCCTGAAGCCGTTGCTGTAATGCTATTTTATCAAGTAGGAGAACTATTCCAAAGTTATGCTGTTGATAAATCAAGAAAGTCAGTTGCATCTTTAATGGATATAAGACCTGACTATGCTAATCTTTATCATGATAAAAAGACTGAAAGAGTAGACCCTAATAAAGTCAAAGTTGGTGATATTATCTTAATAAAACCAGGTGAAAAAATACCCTTAGATGGTATTGTAGTAGAAGGCTCATCTATTCTTAACACCCTTGCTCTAACAGGAGAGTCTATGCCAAGAAGTGTAAGTGTTAGTGATGAAGTATTAAGTGGTTGTATTAATAATGAAGGAATACTAAAAGTAAAGGTAACTAAAGAATTTGGCGAATCTACTGTTAGTAAAATCTTAGACTTAGTAGAAAATGCTAGTAATAGAAAATCTAAATCAGAAAACTTTATCAGTAAATTTGCTAAATACTACACTCCAATAGTTGTAATAATCGCTATCCTTCTAGCATTAATCCCTCCATTATTAACAGACACTACTTTTAAGACATGGATTTATAGAGCCTTATCATTCTTAGTTGTCTCTTGTCCTTGCGCTTTAGTAATATCAATACCTTTAAGTTTCTTTGCAGGAATTGGTGCCTCATCTAGAATAGGAGTTTTAGTAAAGGGTAGTAACTATCTAGAAGCCCTTGCAAATACGGAAATAGTTGTATGTGATAAGACAGGAACTCTAACCGAAGGTATCTTTGAAGTCCAAAAAGTTAATCCTATAGGTTATTCTAAAGAAGATTTATTAAAATATACAAGTTATGCCGAAAATTATTCTAATCATCCTATCGCTTTATCTATAAAAGAACCTTATGGTAAAGCTATAAATGAAAAACTAGTTACGAAAACAAAAGAACTTAAAGGTAAAGGTATAGTTGCTAAAGTAGAGGCCAAGGAAGTACTAGTAGGTAATGAGAAATTAATGCTAGAATATAATATTGACTACATTAAGAGTAATGATATAGGAACAGTTATTTATATCGCTATTGATAAAACTTTCGCTGGGTCTATTACTATTTCTGATAAAATAAAAGAAGATGCTTATAAAGCAGTTAAAGACTTTAGAAAAAATAATGTTAAGAAAATAGTAATGTTAACAGGAGATAGAGAAGAAATTAGTAAAAAAGTCTCAAAAGAATTAAAGTTAGATAAATACTATGCTGAACTACTTCCTCAAGATAAAGTTAAAAAAGTAGAGTCCCTAATGCAAGAAAAAAGTGATTATGGTAAACTAGTCTTCATAGGAGATGGTATTAATGATGCTCCTGTTCTTGCCTTATCTGATATAGGTGTTGCCATGGGTGGCCTTGGTAGTGATGCCGCCATAGAAGTAGCAGATATTGTCATTATGACAGATGAGCCATCTAAACTTGCAAGTGCCATTAAAATAAGTAAGAAGACGATGCAAATAGTTAAAGAAAATATAATATTCGCTATCACAGTTAAAATACTTGTCTTACTACTAAGTGCTATAGGTACCGCTTCAATGTGGGCAGCCGTATTCGCCGATGTAGGTGTTTCTGTTATCGCCATTATTAATGCTTTAAGAATATTAAGAGTAAAGAAGGATTAGATATGAAGAAAATAGTTTTAAAAATAGGGGGAATGACTTGTAGTGCCTGTTCATCAGGCCTTGAAAAATATTTAAACAAACAAGTTGGAATAACTAGTGCCACTGTTAATCTAGTCTTATCTATCGCTACTATTTACTATGAAAATATAACAATAAAAGACATTGAAAGATTTATTAAAGAAGCAGGTTTTACCAGTCTAGGCGAATTTAAGGGAATAGAAGATAAAGTCACTAATGAAACTGATAAGATAAAATTAATTCTTTTAGGACTATTAATTATCTTTATGATGTATATCTCTATGGGAAATATGTTAAACCTACCAAGCATCCCTTATCTTAATCACAAATATCCTCTTGTTTTATCCACAACTCTGTTGATAATTACTTCCGTCTATTTAATTTATGGACTAGATATTATTAAAAGTGGTATAAAGAATTTACTTCATAAGATGCCTAACATGGATACCCTTGTTATGTTTAGTGTTATCTTTAGCTTTTTATATAGTCTTTACAATTATATAAATATATTATTGGGAAATAACGCTTTACTTCATAATTTATATTTTGAATCTACTTGTATGGTCATCTACTTTATTAAACTAGGTCGTATTATTGAAGACTCAAGTAAAGATAAAACTAAAGATGCTATAAGAAAGTTAGTCCAAATAACACCAAGTTATGCCATAGTTAAAAAGAATAATAAGGAGTTAAAAGTAACTATTGATGAAGTAGAAGTAGGGGATACTCTAGTTTGTAAGCAAGGAGAGAAAATCGCTGTCGATGGTATTGTTACTAAAGGTAAAACATATGTTAATGAAAGTTTTATCACAGGAGAAAGTGCCCCTGTCCTAAAAGAAAAAGATTCAACTGTTATCGCTGGTTCTATCAGTTATGATGGCATTATTGAATATAAAGCTAAAAGAATAGGAAGAGATTCTACCATTTCAGAAATAGTTAAACTAGTAGTAGAATCTACTAATACCAAAACTAAAATACAACGTCTTGCCGACAAAGTAAGTGGTATCTTTGTTCCTGTTATCTTAATCATTGCCTTTTTAACATTTATTATTCAACTAATAATAGGCCTACCTTTAAATGAAACTCTAATTCATATGGTAACAGTCTTAGTAGTCGCTTGTCCTTGTGCCTTAGGACTTGCCGTACCACTTGTTGTAGTTGTAAGTAATGGAATCTGTGCTAAAAAAGGCTTATTCTTAAGAAATAGTGAAGTTTTAGAAAAAGCAAGAACTATTGATACAGTCATTTTTGATAAAACAGGAACCCTTACCTATGGTAATTTAAAAGTCTTTAAAACTTATAATTACTCTAACTATAAATATAATGATTTAATTAATATTGTATCTAATATAGAAAATAACTCCTCTCATCCTATAAGCACAGCTTTTAAAGTTAAAAAGAAATTAGTTGTAACTGAATTTAAGACTATAAATGGTAAAGGTATAAAAGCAAGTGTTAATAACAAAGTTTATTATCTAGGAAATAATACTATTTTAAAAGATTTAAAAATAAAAGATAGTCATGAAGAAGACTATAATACTCTAATAAATAATGGTTGTAGCATTATCTATATAATAGAAGATAATAATGTTATAGGTCTAATAGGTGTTAAAGATATTGTAAGAGATAATCTAAAAGATGTAATTAAGAAGTTTAATGATAATAACATAGAAGTAATTATGTTAACAGGAGATAATGAAGTAACTGCAGAGATAATTGCAAAAGAGTTAGGTATAACTAAAGTAATATCTAATGTCTTACCAAAGAAGAAGGCAAGTACTATTAAAGACTTAGTCTCTAAAGGTAAAAAAGTAATAATGGTAGGAGATGGTATTAATGATGCCCCTGCATTAGTAAATGCCACTATTGGTATAAGTGTTAATGATGGAACAGATGTTGCCATGGACTCCGCTGATGTTATTCTTATGAATAACGATATTTCTAATATTTTAGACCTTATTAAGATAAGTAAAAAAGCTTATCTTATCATTAAAGAGAACCTATTCTGGGCTTTTTTCTATAACTTACTTATGATACCAATCGCTATGGGATTATTAGAAAACTATGGAATAAGTATGAGTCCTATGTTTGCAAGTATTGCTATGACTATAAGCAGTTTAACAGTAGTTATAAACTCCCTAAGACTTAGTAAAATTAATTTGTAATTGCAAATTATAAACTATATGTTAAACTAATAGGCATAGGAGGTACATTATGGGAAAACTTACACAATAAGAGCTTAATTTAATATTAGAAAATATTAATCATAATATGGCAGAATATGATAAAGATATTAAAAGAAAAATGGAACACTAAGACAAAGTAGAATTAGATATGTATAAAATTAGACCTAAAATTACAAAAGAGTTTATTCTCAATATAGAAAGTGAAGAAAAATTAATTAAAATGCTAGGTTATAATCTAATAGGACCAGATAATTCTAATAGATGGATAATCACTGATAAAGACCATGAAAATGTTGGATTTATTCAATATAAGAAATTACATAAGAAAAACAGTTCAAAAGGTTTAGAAGCAATATATAGCTATCATACAGAAATAAATAGTAAAGATATCTATTTTAGTAAGACAGGGAAAGAAACGGACACTGACTTTAAATATGAATTTAGTATTAAAAGAGAAGACGAATGCCTTGATAGTATTGAATTAAATCTTAGTGAAAATCCAAAGCTAACTTTATGGAGTGAAGATTATGGTTATATAGGTTTCTACGTTGATAATTATAGGTTGTATTTAGACTTTTCTAGTCAGACAGAAAAATTTTATTTAGAAGAAAATATCCTTGTAGGTTTATCAAGCAGTAATAAAACATCTTCTAAAACCAACACTTTAAGTATTGAATTTAAAGAAATAATTAACTGTGTTGATGACAAAATAGACTTGAAGTAAAACAAAGGGAATGGGAAAATGAAACCTTTATCAAAGAATATTCTTCAACTGTGGACGGAACTATTGAAGGGGCTATTATTAATCACGAAATGGGTTTAGATGCTCTTAGTCATTTTAGATACATAATAAATGAAGCATTACCATTTGAAGAGGAAGTACTTTCTGCAATGTTAGAGAAAAGAGGATTAGAGGAGAAAGAATTTTCTTTATTTGCTCCAGATTTAAAGAGTACAAGTAAAAAGCACACTTTAAAATAATAAACTTAATGTTAATTAAACATAAAATCAATGCTCTAGATATTCTAGAGTGTTTTTTGTGTCTTAACAACATTCAACCAACTCTTTGTCTCATACCACCGGATAAACTACTTGGAAACTTATCAATAAACTCACTCAAACCATAAGTATCAAGAAGCTTTAAGACATAAGCCTTATCCCCCATACTTACTTTACCCTTTAATTTAAGACCCAAAAGGCAGTTGTCTAAAATATTAAGCCAAGGAAATAAACTATCTTTTTGAAGCATATAACCTAACTTTATATTATCACGAGAAAACTTAATATTTCCTCCTGATTTAGTTTCTAAATTAGCAAGTATTGAAAGCAAAGTACTTTTACCACAACCACTTGGTCCTACTATTACAATAAACTCTCCATCATTAACACTAAGGTTAATATCTCTAATCGCTTCTATTTCGCACGTTTTATCTTGATAATTCTTAGATAAATGTGTAATCTCTAATATATTATTTTTCATACATCAAGTCACTAAATGGAACTTTACTATCTAATTCTTTAGCATTAATCATAATATCCTGTAAATGGTCAAATTCTTCTTCTGTAAACTTTGTATTATCAGGCCAAGCATCAATAGATCTATAACGTTTTACAATCTTAGTTAAATCATCAAGTGATGTATCAGGAAATTGGTCTATTATCGCTTCCGCTACCTTTTTATCAGAACTATTATGAACAAAGTCAATTCCTTTTTGTATCGCTTTAACAAAGTTTTCAATTAACTCTTCATTCTCGTTTAAATAACTATCTCTTGCAAAGAAAGCAGTATAAGGAACAACTCCTCCAAGTTCTCCTAAACTTGCCACAACATAACCATAACCTTCTTTTTCTAACTCTAAAGCATTAGGTTCAAACAAAGCAACAAAGTCACCTGTCCCTCCAATAAAGGCACTACTCATCGCTGAAAATGCTACAGATGTATCAATATTAACATCTTTCTTAGGGTCAATTCCAGCATCAGTTAAAGCCCATTCAAGAGTCATCTCAGGCATACCACCAGCTCTACCACCAATTATAGTCTTACCAACTAAATCTTTAAGAGTAAAATCTTTAATATCTTCACGTGCTACAATAAATGAACCATCTTTTTGAGTTAATCTTGCAAAAGTCTTAAGATAATCTTTTTCACCACCATTATACACATAAATAGTCGCTTCACTTCCTGCGAAACCAACATCAGCATCACCTGCAAGTACCGCTGCACTTACTTTATCCGCACCATTTGCAAGACTAAGTTCAATATCGATTCCCACATCTTCAAAATAACCTTCTTCAATTGCTACATACATAGGAGCATAGAAAATAGAATGAGCAACTTCAGCAAGTCTTACATGCTCTAACTCCTTACTATTATCATCCTTCTTATTAAAGTTAAATAATACAGCACAAGCTAAAACAAAAATAACTAGAATAACAACGATATAAACAATTGTCTTTTTCAAACTAAAATCCTCCTTTCAGTTCAAAGTATTATATGTAATTATTCTATATTGGATACAATATATACGAGTTTTCGTAAACTAACTCCAAAAGCTTGTTTTTTTTAAAATATTATTTATAATAAGAGTAACTGGAGGTATTTATGAATATACAAATATTAAATGAACTTATGAGACAAAATGAAATTCCAAGTTATTTTCAATTATCAAAGGAAATACAAATTCCTTATACAACCCTTTTAGATTTAATTAGAGGAAATGGAGAAAAATTAAGTAATATTAAAATGATAGCAAATTTTTTTAGTGTAAATATTACTTATTTAATAGATGAACCTATCAAAATAATAACTATCAACGAGAACAATAAAGTAACAGTTGAAAAAGAAACTGGATATAACTCAATACTATCTAATTTACTTTCTAATTAAAATTATGGTAAAATCTCAAGTTTGACAGTTTTAGAAAAACAAAAACTCCCTAATCCTTATTTTATAAGGATTTAGAGAGATTTTTTTCTTCAAAAAAAATGCGTACTATAAGTGCTTATTTATAGGTATTAAAAATTTCTTTAATTTTTTTATAAGTTAGTATTTCTGTATCAGTATTTATGCCTAAATATTCGTGTAAAGCATCTGTTAATGAGTTTCTTGTATATGTAGGTTCAAAGCCTTTTCCTTTATGCTCTAACATTTTCATTTCTTGTAATTTTGTAACAATTTCATGAACGGTATATTCTTCATTTAATTTGTGTTCTAAATATCTATAAATAAATAGTGAAAGATAACAAGTAATAAAATGACCTTTGATTCTATCTTGTTTTGATAAATATACAGTTCCAGAATCAAAATCATCCTTCATTATTCTAAAAGATTCTTCAATTTCCCATCTACCATTCATAACTTTTATAATAGTTTCAGTGTCATCGATTAAATTAGTTGTTATTCCGTATAATCCATTGTATTTTTCTTCATTTTCAAAAATTTCTTTATCAATAGTATATTCAATGTTACAAGCAACTTCACCATTATCGGTTGTTCTTATTTCTTTAACAAAACGTTTGGGATCATTTTGATTTTTAGATATCTTTATTTTTTCTACATCTTTTTTATTTTTAGCTGATTTATTCTTTTTATTTATTTCTTCAACTAATTTTTGAGCTCTTTCAAATTGTCGTTGTTTTAATTTGTGTTGGTATTCTTTATATTTAAAAGAGAAAGTAATAATTAATGCTTGTTTAACTGACTTAGTTTCACATTCAATTTCTTTATAAAATATAGTATTATAATGTTTCTTTTTTAAATCTTCATTTTTTTCTATTTCTTCTAAATTATAAATTTCATTTAAATTTCCTAATATACGCCATCCTGATTTATTTAAAGCAAATTCTTTCAATTCGTTATTTAATTTTTTTATAGATTGAGTGATAACAAATCCGCGTCCATCCTGAATATTAAATTTTTTAATATCATCATTGCACATTGCAGCATCAGTACAAACAATAATGTTTTTACCTTTCATATCAAACTTATCTAAAAATTCAATTTCACTAGGTATCATAGTGTTAGATTCGGCTGTGTTTCCTGGATTAATATTCATAGCAAATGGATATCCATCTGCATCCATAAATAATCCCATTTGAACAAGTGGAAGCGGTTGATGTTGTTTAGATATACCATATCTTTGAAAATCATTTTCTTCAGTATAAAAGAAATAATTAGTACAATCATAATAAATAACTTTATAATTTCTATCAATAACTTTATTACTATAATTAAATAATTCTTTTTGTATGTTATTAATTTCTTTTGATAAATAAGATAATGTTCTGTATACATGTTGAATATCAAAGTTATAGTTACCTATAAATCTCTTAGATTGTTCATAAGTAGATAATTTAGAAGATGGCCATATAATACGAGCAAATACTAAACATTCAACAATAGAATTAATATCAAAAGTAAATCTATATTTGTTTTTGATATTTTGACATATTTTATCTATTCCTAATTCATAATATATTTTTCTTAAAAATAAGTGACCTGAAAAGAAAGAACGTTCTAAATCTTTTTCAATTCTCTTATTTGGATCTAATACAAGATTAACAGGTAATTCTTTATTATCTTTAATCATTTTATTTAAAGAATCAATATATTCCTTTACCTTATCCATGGTGTTATTAGAACCAAATCTTTCTATTAATTTTTCATTATCTCCCAATAGTTCGTGGGTAGTAGAAGTTCTTTTGCCATCCATTCTTGTGTAATCTTTTATTATTGAATATGTCGTATGTCCGTTTTTAGCGGTTACTTTTTTTAATCTCATGTGTATCACTACCTTTATGACTTAATTATATCATAGTACATATATAGTACGCAATAGTAAAAAATAAAAAAGCTAGAATTTATCTAGGTTTATGAAATGTTTTTTTGTGAAAGTGTCAAAGATGGGATAATATTATAGGGTAATTATAAAGGAAGCTATTTTGAGAGATATTTTATCTCTC
>ERZ827512.3078-NODE-3078-length-12238-cov-3.295822_pt1 | contig 12238 bp, 9 predicted proteins | sample MGYA00519916_ERZ827512 | MGnify/ENA primary metagenome ERZ827512 (study PRJEB31778, sample SAMEA3449335) | human gut metagenome | biome: human gut; feature: human-associated habitat; material: faeces | place: United Kingdom | collected 2010/2012 ... | reverse complement strand
GATCGCAGTCATGTACCTTGGTAAAATTGTGGAGATCGGACCGGCGCAGGAGGTGTTCCATCATCCGGTACACCCTTACACCCGTGCCCTGATCGATGCAGTGCCGATTGCAGATCCCAAAAAGCGGGAACAAAAACCGCTTCTGACCGGAGAAATCGGCTCCAGCACGAACCCGCCCTCCGGCTGCCGTTTCCATCCGAGATGTCCGTACGCGACGGAAAGCTGCAGACAGGAAGTGCCGGAGCTTTGCAGTATTTTCCCAGGCAGCAGTCATCTGGCGGCGTGCCCATATGCAGTTGCGCAGCTGACTGGCGGCGCACCCGCATACGATGCGAAGATGCAGCAGGTTGTCGTAGAGCAGAAATGGAGATAAAAGTGACATGGGAAAATATATGATCAAGCGCATCCTGATCGCCATCCCGGTTCTGATCGGGATCACGATCATCGACTATGCGATTATGTGTCTTGCGGGCAGCCCGCTGCAGATGCTGCAGGGACCCCGAATTTCCCAGGCTGCGGTTGCGGCAAAGGAAATCGCCCTCGGTCTGGATAAACCGTTTTATGTGCAGTATTTTGTCTGGTTAAAACAGCTTTTACATGGAAATATGGGCTATTCGATCAAGTCCTATCAGGCAGTCAGCGAGATGATCGCAAGCCATTTGGGACCGACGCTTTTGCTGATGGGCGTATCGCTTCTGGTCAGCTTGCTGATGGCGGTGCCCGCCGGAATTTACAGTGCGATCAAGCAGTATTCCGCAGGAGATTATACGGTTGTTACACTTTCCTTCCTGGGAAGCAGCGTGCCCGGATTTTTCCTTTCTTTGCTGTTGATCTATCTGTTTACGGTAAAGCTTGGCTGGCTTCCGTCCAGCGGAATGGCGACGCTCGGAACTGCAGGCGGCGCGGGTGATGTGGCAAAGCATATGGTGATGCCGGTGTTAGTCCTGGCCACCTCCATGGCGGGTACAAATATCCGTTATATTCGAAGCGCGATGCTGGAAATTTTGCAGCAGGATTACCTGCGCACGGCAAAGGCAAAGGGAATCGGAAGATTTCTTGTCATCAATAAGCATGCGCTGCGTAACGCACTGATCCCGATTATTACGGTAATCGGAATGGAGATTCCGGTGCTGTTCGGCGGTCAGGTTATCATTGAGCAGGTCTTTTCCTGGCCGGGACTCGGACTGATGACGATGAGCGCAATCACGAACCGGGATTATCCGGTTATTATGGGTGTCTGCCTGCTGTCTGCAATTGTTGTGCTGGCGGCAAACCTGATTACGGATATTTTATACGCACTGGCAGACCCGACAATCCAGCTGAAATAGGAGCGGCGAAGATGGAGAAAAAAGATCGTATCAAAAAAGATATTTCAAGAGAAAGCTATTTGCAGACCGTCATCCGTCGTTTTAAACAGCATCATCTGGCAACGGTCAGCCTTGTGATTTTAGCGGTTTTGGTGGTGGCAGCGCTTTTGGCACCGATCATCGCACCGTACAATCCGGATGAAATCGTCGGAGGCTTTTCCAAAGCGCCCACAGCAGAGCATTGGCTGGGAACGGATCAGATCGGTCGTGACGTCTTGAGCCGGCTTTTGTATGCAACGCGGATTTCCCTGTTGGTCGGTGTGCTGGCGACGGCGATCTCTACTGTGATCGGTGTGATTCTAGGACTGATCGCCGGGTATTTTGGCGGCGCTGCGGATATGATTATCATGCGCTTTACGGATATGGTCATGTCGTTTCCCTATATTTTGCTGGTGCTGGTTGCGGCGTCGATTTTTAAGCCGGGGCTCTGGAGCATCATCCTGATTCTGGGCTTTGTAGACTGTCCGGGAATTGCCCGTCTGGTTCGCGGCAATGTGCTGAGCCTGCGGGAGAGTAATTTTATTAAAAGTGATCTCGTGGCAGGAATGCCGCTTCCGTATATTCTGTTTTCCGAGATTCTGCCGAATACCGCTGCGCCGATTCTGGTGTATGCAACGTCGGTTCTGGCGTTGTCGATGTTGGATGAGGCGGCACTTTCGTTCCTCGGAATGGGTGTGCAGCCGCCGACCGCGAGCCTTGGAAACATGTTAAACGGTGCGCAGTCGCTGACTGTACTGACGAAACAGCCGTGGCTCTGGATTCCGTCCGGGCTGATGATCGTGGTGCTGGTCATTGCGATTAACTTTATCGGTGACGCGCTGCGGGATGCGCTGGATCCCAATAGCGGAAAGTAAGACTGGAACACGCAAAAGCAGAAAGAACTGCAGCAGGAACACTGCAGGAGGACATCGGAGGGATTTGCGATGATACAGGAAATGGATTTAATGGAAATTTTTTACTGGTTTCACAGACATCCGGAGCTGTCTTATGAGGAATACGATACAACTGCGCAGATTAAAAAGCTGTTGAAAGCAGCGGATGTAAAGATCCTGCCGATTCCGATGGAAACCGGTCTGATTGCGGAGGTAAAGGGAGAAAAGGATGGTCCGCTGCAGGCGCTTCGCTGCGATATTGACGCGCTGCCGATTACTGAGCTGACGGATTTACCTTATGCGTCGAAATGTCCGGAAAAGATGCACGCCTGCGGACACGATTTTCACATCACGGCGGGAATCGGGACTGCGATCTGGCTGCAGGAACATAAGGACGAGCTCTGTGGGACAGTGAGGTTTTTCTTCCAGCCAGGAGAAGAGTCCTCCCTGGGCGCATGGAAAGTGTTGGAAACGACGGCACTCGATTCGGTTACGCGCGTCTGGGGTTTTCATTCTGATCCGACCAATTTGGTCAATGCCATCGGCATCCGGGAGGGCGCAGTTGCGGCGGCAGTAGATCGGTTTGTGATTACGATAACGGGCGTCGGCTGCCACGGCGCACACCCGGATGATGGCGTTGATCCAATTCCGGCGGCTGCAGCCATGGTTCAGGCATTTCAGACGATCGTGACCCGCAATATCAATCCGTTCCATCCTACACTCATCAGCGTTACGCGACTGGAAGCGGGCAATACCTGGAATGTGATTCCGCAGACAGCACAGCTGGAGGGAACTGTTCGGACCATGGATCGGCAGGATCGCTGCCTGTTTGAAAAACGCTTAAAAGCAATTGCAGAGCAGACCGCATCTGCCTATGGAGCGTCCGCAGAGGTAGAGTGGATTCCCGGTCCTCCGGCTGTTTGCAACGATGCAGAAATGGCGGCTTTTGCAAAGGAAACGGCAGAAGCGGAGGGCTTTCAGACTGTTCCGGAAGAACAGTCGCTCGGCGGAGATGATTTTTCTTTCTACATGGAGAAAGTGCCCGGCTGCTATATTAAAATCGGCATCGGAAAGGGGGCGACAATCCATCAGCCGACCTTTCAGGTGGACCCGGCGGCATTGATGCCTGCGGTACGGTATTTGAGTCATCTGCTGCTGCGCTGGGGCGAGGAAAATGCCTGAGCGACGCAGCCGAGGAATATGTACAGCAATACGCAGCTTTTGCGTAAGAACACAATATAAGAAAAGGGGTAAAAAACATGAGCACATTTCGATTTGCCATTATGGGAGCAGGTAACATCGCACATCAGTTTTGCGATGCAGTGACGCTGGTGGAGGACTGTGAGGTGAGCGCGATCGCCAGTAAGGATCTGGGACGCGCACAAAAATTTGCGGAGGAATGCAGCGTAGCCCATGCGTATGACAACTATGAGCAGATGCTGATAGAGGAAAAGCCGGACTGTGTTTATATTGCAGTGACGCCAAACGACCATTTCCGTCTGACGATGCTTTGTCTGGAGCATCGCGTTCCGGTGTTGTGCGAAAAAGCGATGTTTACAAACAGTGCAGAGGCAAAAGCGGTTTTTGAAAAAGCAGAAAAAGACCAAACCTTTGTAATGGAAGCGATGTGGAGCCGGTTTTTGCCCGCGGTCAACCAGGCAAAAAAATGGGCGGCAGAAGGAAAAATCGGCAGATTGGAAGCCTTACAGGGAAGAATCGGTTTTCTCGCGCCGGAGGGAGCAGACAATCGGTATCACAGCCCTCTGCTGTGCGGCGGAGCTGCGACGGATATCACGGTTTATGCCTATGAAATCGCGACCTGGCTGGTCAATGAGCCTGTCCGCAAAACTTATGCGGCTGCGAACCTTGATCAGACCGGTGTGGACTTAACCGATCAGGTTACGGTGAAGTTCGAACATGTGCTGGCAGATCTTGTGACGAGCTTTGCAGCGCCTATGGGCAACAGCATGGTGATCTACGGTCGGGAAGGGCGCATTGAGCTGCCCGATCCCCATTATGCATCCAAATGCTTTTTATATGGGGCGGATGGAATGCTGAAGGAAGAATTCACAGATACGACGACGCAGAAGGGCTTTACCTACGAGATCGAAGAGACGATCCGCTGCGTGCGCGCAAAGAAGACGGAAAGCCCGGTTGTTCCGCATGCGACGACAATTGCTTGCGCGGAGCTGTTTGATCAGATTCAGGCGGCAAAGAAAGAGTGAAATATCGGAAACAACGTGCAGAAAAAGGCGGTACAGATTTTGAGCTCTGTACCGCTTTTGTGTTGGTGTACCCGGTCCGCATTCCTGCAGGGCGGGGTTTCTGTCGCGAAGTTTAGAAATAATCCGAAAAATACGGTTTCTTGACCGGAATCAGCCGCTCCAGCCAGGTCAGCATATAGTATTCCATCGAGATTTTTTCATGGTCGTAAAGATAAGTCGGGCGCTTGTAGCCCATCATCAAGGCAGTGAGCGTGTTAATGTCGAGTTCTACGACGTTAATGGACTGATTGTCCTCGACACGCTCACAGGTTGTTTCCCCCTCGTGCCAGGAAACGAGAAAATCTCCCTGATTCCAGGAAGCAAGGCCGTCAGTAACCCGGAAATGGATTTTGAAATCCTCCGGCTGGATCTGCCAGGGATACTCCTGCAAAAAGTTTTCAACATCAACGATTCGCGCCATAATATAGGGAGCTATCGTTTCTTCAATCTCACTGTCTTCGAACAGATATGCCATGGGTTCACCGGAATAATTATCCCCCCGTACTTGTGTGATCATAGAAAAATGCGCGCTGATGTAGTTCCAGAGGCCGTGTCTGGCTTCGCTGGTTAAATAAACCATTTCCTTAATATGAAAAATTTCATTTGCAATGTAATAAACCAGATAACCAAGGGGCTTGTGCTCTTCATTATAATAAAGGGCTACGATCATATCATCATTTTCCCAGCGCCAGTATTCATCCCAGGCCAGCTTGTCGCGAATGAGTGCACCGTGGTGCTGCATGGCGAAATAGGAATACACGTTATGAAAATCCTCGGAATCCAGGCTGACACGTTCGACCATGCCCCGGACGGGGAAGGCCTTTGGAAGCTGCGTATCCTTGACAGTGAAGGTGAGTTTGTCGGACACGATCTCCCAGCCCATTTTCCGATAAAATGGAATGGAATATGGATATAGAAAGGAAATGGGAAGCTTCTTTTTGTGCATATAGTCGATGACATAGCGCATCAGGGAATGAATCAGTCCGCGTCCGGTGTATTCCGGATAAGTAGTGACTCCGGTGATGCCGCCCATCGCCATAATGTTATCCTGAATGTTGATCTGCATGGAATAAACAACGATCATGGATGCCAGCTTTTCTTTATAAAACCAACCGAGTACATAAGCGTCCTCGAGAATCGGACGTTTGGCATATTTGATTTCCTCCTGCTCCCAGCCGGTCTGGAAGAGCTCGTAGGAGGTTACCTGAAAAGCATACTGTAAAAGTGCGTTGAACTGCTCCAGATCGTTGTGATCGAGCTCACGCATGCGGAAATCACCGTTGACTTCAAGGTAAGTGTGCGTGTCCTTGTCTGACATAGAAGATGCCTCTTTTCTGAATGATGCGGTCTTTAGATTTCAAAGACATCATACAACCAAATGAAAGGCTCGTAAAGAGGAAAACTTTTCGCATGACAGCTTTTGGAATTTAGAGTATACTGTGATATCAGAGAGTCGTATGGATGAAACGACTGCAGAAAGGGACAGGAGGCAAATTGATGAATCAGATTCCCCAGGCAGGAGAAATTTATCAGCATTTTAAAGGAAAGCTTTATCGGATTGTGGCACTGGCAACCCACACGGAGACCGGTGAGCAGCTTGTGATCTATCAGGCACTTTATGGAGAGTTCCAGGTTTTTGCAAGACCGCTTTCCATGTTTCTGGAAAAGGTGGATGCAAAAAAATATCCTGATGCAGCGGGAAAAGACCGTTTTATGCGGATCCCGATGGCAGAAGCAGCGGCAGTGCTCCAGCCCGTTCCAGCGCCGTCAGAAAACCCTGTTGAGCCCCGGCCCGCTGCAATGCCGTCAGAGAGCACTGTTGAGTCCCGGGCCGTTGCAGCATCCTCTGAGAACTCTGTTGAGCCCCAGCCCGATCCCGGTCTGCTCGCTTTTTTAGATGCGGACAGCTACGAAGAAAAGCTGGAAGTATTTGCATCGCTGGAGGGCAAAGTCGATCTTCATATGTTGAATGCCATTGCTGCTTCCTTGGATCTGGAGCTTTCGGAGGGCAGTTTGGAGGAGCAGTACGACACGCTGAAAAGCTGCCTGATGACACTGGAGCGTTATGAGTGCAATCGCCTGCGGTGAGCAAAAAAGAAAAAAACGGAGAACTGGATTGAAACAACAAACCCCAAGAAATATTGAAGTACAGAGAAAACAGGAACTGTTAAACCGGATTGCACCGGGACTATTAACATGGTATGATAAAAGCAGACGGAGCTTACCCTGGCGGGAAGAACCGACGCCGTATCGGGTCTGGGTATCGGAGATCATGTTGCAGCAGACGCGGGTCGAGGCGGTAAAACCGTATTTTGCGCGCTTTATGGAACGACTGCCGGATATCGAAGCGCTCGCCGAAGTGGATGATGATGAATTATTAAAACTTTGGGAAGGGCTCGGCTATTACAGCAGGGCACGGAATTTAAAGGCTGCGGCACAGCAGATTGTGACAGAATACGGCGGAGAGATGCCGTCGGATTACAGGGAGCTTTTAAAGCTAAAAGGAATCGGAAGCTACACAGCTGGCGCGGTTTCTTCGATTGCCTTTAAACAGCCCAATCCCGCAGTGGACGGAAACGTGCTGCGCGTCATTGCCCGGCTTTTGGAGGATAACAGCGATATTTCCGATCAGTCGGTAAAAAAAAGAGTAGAGGATGATCTGCGTCCTGTCATGCCAAAGGATCGCCCCGGTGACTTTAATCAGGCGTTGATGGAGCTTGGCGCAACCGTCTGTCTGCCAAACGGTGCACCGAAGTGCAGCAACTGTCCGTGGCAGGAATTCTGCCTGGTTGGATTGCATGGCACCTGGCAGCAGTATCCGCAAAAGGCAGCCAAAAAGGCAAGGACGATCGAAGATAAGACGATTCTAGTGATTCGAACGAGTAGACAGGTTGTTTTGCGTAAGCGCCCGAAAAGGGGACTGCTGGCAGGACTGTATGAATTTCCGGCGATGGACAAAAAGGCATCGTTGGAAGAGGTCAGGGAATGGCTGAAAAAACAGGGTGTGGAAGCTGTCCGGATAGAGAAGCTTCCGGAATCAAAACATATTTTCACCCATAAGGAGTGGCACATGACCGGCTATCAGGTTCTGGTGGATGAACTGGAGCCCATGGGGCAGGATGAATCCCTCCTTTTTGTTGAGACACAGGAAATCGAAAGAAATTACCCGATTCCGTCCGCATTTGCAGCCTACAGCGCCTATCTGAAAATTCAGACAGGTATCCAGAAGATGAAAGGAACAACACTATGAAACTGCTTTCTATTGCAATTCCCTGCTATAATTCGCAGGATTATATGGCACATTGCATTGAATCTCTGCTTCCGGGGGGAGAGGATGTTGAAATTTTGATTGTCAACGACGGTTCGAAGGATGACACCGCCAAAATCGCAGACGAATATGCGGCAAAATATCCTACGATTGTAAAGGCGATCCATAAGGAAAACGGCGGACACGGCTCTGCGGTCAACACCGGAATTGAAAATGCGACCGGAATTTATTTTAAAGTGGTAGACAGTGACGACTGGGTAAAAGAAGATGCCTATCTCGCCATTCTGGAAAAGCTGAGAGAGCTGACCGGCGGTGTGGATACACTTGATCTTCTGATCAGCAACTTTGTTTACGAAAAAGAGGGTGAACGCCGCAAAAAGGTGATGCGTTATAAACATGTCCTGCCGGAATACCGTATGTTTGGCTGGGAAGATGTCGGACGTTTCCATGTCGGTCAGTATATCCTGATGCATTCCGTTATTTACCGGACGAAGCTTTTGCGGGAATGCGGTTTAAAGCTTCCGGAGCATACGTTTTATGTGGACAATATTTATGTCTTTGAGCCTCTGCCGTATGTCCGCAACATGTACTATCTGGACGTGAATTTCTACCGCTATTTTATCGGCAGGTCAGATCAGTCCGTCAACGAAAAGGTCATGACCGGACGAATCGACCAGCAGATCAAGGTCAACCAGATCATGACAGACTACTTTGTGGAAAAGAAGAGCGAGATCATGGGCAATAAGCCCCTTGCAAAGTATATGCTAAGCTATCTGGACATCATTACGACGATCTCCTCCATCCTGCTGATCCGCATCAACACACCGGAATCTCTCGAGAAAAAGCGTGAGCTGTTAAACTACATCAGCCAAAAGGACAAGAAGGTTTACAGAAAGCTGCGTTACGGTCTTTTAGGAAACTGTATGAATCTGCCTGGAAAAACCGGAAGATGGATTTCTGTGGAAGGCTACAAAATCTGCCAGAAGTTTTTTGGCTTCAACTAATCGAAAAAAATCTTGTTGTCCTTTGCAAATTGTGCTAGAATATACAATGGGTTTTTAGGGAATACGTTTACAGAAAGGATAATATGGGTGGATTTATGAAAAGACAAGACATTCATAAGGTACTGATTATTGGCTCAGGACCGATCATTATCGGACAGGCATGTGAGTTCGATTACTCCGGCACACAGGCTTGTAAGGCACTGAAAAAGCTGGGCTACGAAATCGTACTGGTAAACTCGAATCCGGCAACGATCATGACAGATCCGGACACAGCGGATATCACATATATTGAACCGCTGAATGTGGAACGTCTCGAGCAGATTATTGAAAAGGAACGCCCGGATGCACTGCTTCCGAATCTGGGCGGACAGTCCGGACTGAATCTTTGCTCCGAGCTGCAGGCAGCAGGCGTGCTGGACAAATACAATGTAAAGGTAATCGGCGTTCAGGTAGATGCAATTGAGCGCGGCGAAGATCGTATTGAGTTTAAGAATACCATGAATGCGCTTGGTGTTGAGATGGCAAGAAGCGACGTCGCCTACTCCGTAGACGAGGCACTTGCGATTGCGGACAAGCTGGGATATCCGGTTGTTCTGCGTCCTGCATACACCATGGGCGGCGCCGGAGGCGGTCTTGTTTATAATAAAGAAGAATTAAAGACAGTCTGCGCAAGAGGTCTGCAGGCGAGCCTCGTGGGTCAGGTTCTGGTAGAAGAGTCCATTCTTGGATGGGAAGAGCTGGAGCTGGAAGTTGTCCGCGATGCAAAAGGAAATATGATTACCGTATGCTTTATTGAAAACATTGATCCCGTTGGCGTGCATACCGGTGATTCCTTCTGTTCCGCTCCAATGCTGACGATTTCCGAGGAGGTACAGAAGAAGCTGCAGGATCAGGCATATCGTATCGTAGACGCAATTGAGGTGATCGGCGGTACGAATGTACAGTTTGCACATGATCCGATTTCCGGTCGTGTTGTTGTTATTGAAATCAACCCCAGAACTTCCAGATCTTCTGCACTTGCAAGTAAGGCAACCGGTTTCCCGATCGCTCTTGTTTCTGCAATGCTGGCAAGCGGTCTGACTCTGGATGAAATTCCTTGCGGTAAATATGGCACACTGGATAAATACGTTCCGGACGGCGATTATATCGTTCTGAAATTCGCGCGCTGGGCATTTGAAAAGTTCAAGGGCGTAGAGGATAAGCTCGGAACTCAGATGAGAGCAGTCGGCGAAGTCATGAGCATCGGCAAGACTTATAAGGAAGCATTCCAGAAAGCAATCCGTTCTCTGGAAAAGAGCCGTTATGGTCTTGGTCATGTAAAGGATTTTGATCAGAAGTCCAAAAAGGAGCTTCTGACCATGCTTGCAACTCCCAGCAGCGAGCGCTATTTCATCATGTATGAAGCGCTGCGTAAGGGTGCATCTGTAGAAGAAATCAACAAACTGACCAAAGTTAAGGATTACTTTATCGAGCAGATGAAGGAGCTGGTTGAGGAAGAAGAGAAGCTCGTTGCTGCTTATCACGGACAGGTTCCTGCAGATGCTGATTTGAAACAGGCGAAGCTGGATGGCTTCTCTGATAAATATTTAAGCCAGATCCTGGGTGTATCCGAGGAAGCAATTCGGACACGCAGAACAGAGCTTGGCGTTGTGGAAGGCTGGGAAGGTGTTCATGTAAGTGCTACTGAGGATTCCGCATACTATTACTCCAGCTATCATATCAAGGACGAAAGCCCGGTAGACAACAGCAAACAGAAGGTAATGATCCTCGGCGGCGGTCCTAACAGAATCGGTCAGGGTATCGAATTCGATTACTGCTGCGTACATGCTGCAAAAGCACTGCGTAAGCTCGGATTCTCCACGATCATTGTAAACTGTAACCCTGAGACGGTATCCACAGACTACGACACTTCCGACAAGCTGTATTTCGAGCCTCTGACTCTGGAAGATGTCCTTGCAATTTATGAAAAAGAACAGCCGGTTGGCGTTATCGCACAGTTCGGTGGACAGACTCCGCTGAATCTGGCAGCAGACCTGAAGAAATACGGTGTCAATATTCTCGGAACCACTCCGGAAGCCATCGACCTTGCAGAAGACCGTGACCAGTTCCGTGAAATGATGGAGAAGCTGGAGATTCCGATGCCGGAAGCAGGCATGGCTGTCAATGTGGAAGAAGCATTGGAAACTGCTCACAGAATCGGCTATCCGGTTATGGTACGTCCTTCCTACGTCCTTGGTGGACGCGGCATGGAGGTCGTTTATGACGATGAAGCGCTGACCTTCTACATGCAGCAGGCAGTGGGTGTAACACCGGACAGACCGATCCTGATTGACCGATTCCTGCATCATGCAACCGAGTGTGAAGCGGACGCAATCAGCGATGGCGAGCATGTATTCGTTCCTTCTGTTATGGAGCATATCGAGCTGGCTGGTATCCATTCCGGCGACTCTGCTTGTATCATTCCTCCGAGAGGACTGACAGAAGAGCAGATCGAAACTCTGAAAGACTACACCAGAAAGATCGCAAAGGAGCTGCATGTTGTTGGCCTGATGAATATGCAGTATGCGATTGAGGACGGCAAGGTATTTGTCATCGAGGCAAATCCCCGTGCATCCAGAACCGTTCCGCTTGTATCCAAGGTCTGCGGCATCAACATGGTTCAGATTGCAACGGATATCGTTACCCTGCCTTATACCGGACGCAAGAGCCCGGTGCCGGAGCTGAAAGAAAAGAAATTCGCTCACTACGGTGTAAAAGAAGCGGTATTCCCCTTCAATATGTTCCCGGAGGTTGACCCGGTACTCGGACCTGAAATGCGTTCCACCGGTGAGGTTCTTGGACTGTCTACAGACTTTGGTGATGCATTCTTCAAGGCAGAAGAAGCGACAAAGACCAAGCTGCCCACTTCCGGCTGCGTGCTGATTTCTGTTAATGACAGAGATAAGGCAGAGGTAGTTGACGTTGCAAGAGGCTTCTATCAGCTTGGCTTTGAAATTATGGCAACCGGCAGAACCTGTGACCTGATCGAACAGGCCGGTATTCCTGCCCTGAAGGTATGCAAGCTCAACGAGGGACGTCCGAACATCCTGGATAAGATCACGAATGACCAGATCCAGCTGATTGTCAATACTCCCCGCGGCAAGAAGGGTACAACCGACGACAGTTACATTCGTAAGGCTGCCATTAAGAACCGTATTCCGTATATTACAACCATGGCTGCTGCAAAGGCAACTGTAGAAGGCATCCGTTCCGCAAAACGTGACGGCAAGCTTCCGGTGCAGTCTCTGCAGGAGTTCCATGCAAGCATTATCGATAAATAAAATATCAGATAGCGATAATAAAAACAGCTGCCGTGTTTGTACGGCGGCTGTTTTTGCTACGGCGCGCCCGGCAGCATACAACGCGAATGGAAAATGAGGCTTCTTATATAAAAAAGAATGTGCTTTGGCACATTCTCGCGCCG
>ERZ827512.3067-NODE-3067-length-12271-cov-2.920923_pt1 | contig 12271 bp, 8 predicted proteins | sample MGYA00519916_ERZ827512 | MGnify/ENA primary metagenome ERZ827512 (study PRJEB31778, sample SAMEA3449335) | human gut metagenome | biome: human gut; feature: human-associated habitat; material: faeces | place: United Kingdom | collected 2010/2012 ... | reverse complement strand
TCTGAGTGTATCGTTACGGAAAGCCTTTTTGCGGCACAGGAATTTCAAAAGCGTGTTGACTCAGCGGCAGTATATGTAAACTGCTCAACAAGATTTACAGACGGCGGAATGTTCGGTCTTGGTGCTGAGATAGGCATTTCCACACAGAAACTTCACGCAAGAGGTCCTATGGGTCTTAGAGAAATGACCACCACAAAGTATCTTATCTCAGGCAACGGACAGATAAGAGAATAGATATTAGTGAGGAATGAGGAATTAAGGTATCGCCTGCGGCGATGATTTCTCTGTAGGGGCGACCTTTGGTCGCCTGTCTGCTCTGATACTTTGATATATTACAAAAAAGAGGTAATTATAATGATAAAAGCTATGAATATTTCTTATGAGATAGGCGATAAGCTTTATCTCAACATCACAAACAAGTGTCCATGCAACTGCACATTCTGTATTCGTCACAACGGCGACGGTGCTTATGGCTCTGACCCACTGTGGCTTGAACATCAGCCTACTGCCGAAGAGGTAATAGACAACATCAAAAAGCGTGACCTTGACAGCTACAAGGAAATTATTTTCTGCGGCTATGGTGAGCCTACCTGTGAGCTTGAAATACTCAAAGAAACTGCAAAGTATATAAAGTCTGTTACAAAGACACCTATAAGGATCAACACAAATGGTCTTAGCGACCTTATCAACAAGCGTGAAACTCCTGCTGAGTTCAAGGGACTTGTTGATATAATCTCAATAAGTCTTAACGCTTCTGACGCAAAGGCTTATGATGAGATAACAAGACCCTCATTCAAGGGCGTGAACTGCTTTGAAGAAATGCTCTCTTTTGCAAAAAGAGTGAAAGAGTTCGTGCCGGAGGTAATGCTCACTGTTGTGGATATAATCGGCGAAGAGGAGATAAAAAAATCTCAGGCGGTTGCTGACAGCGTGGGTATACATCTCAGAGTCAGAGAATATGTTGATTAATATTTTGTAAACAATATATTAAGCTTTATATTTGCTCAATATTCCGTTTTCAGCAAACATCTAAGTGATGTCGGAACAATAACCGAGTGCTGAAAACGGATATTTTTTTGTTCGATAATAAAAAGAAAGCTTGGTAGAAAAAATGGAAAAGGAAAAGATAAGACGTCTTGTTTTGCAGGCAGGACAGGGTGACAGGGCAGCTTTCGGTGAGCTTTACGAAGAAATGGGCAGGTCGGTATATTTTAATTGCCTGAAGCTTCTTGGAAATGCTCAGCAGGCAGAGGATATAACTCAGGACACTTTCATGAAAGCTCTTGAAAAGCTTGACAGCCTTAAAGAGCCTGAGAATTTCTCAGCATGGGTAAACCGCATTGCCATAAACAACTGCAAAATGTATTTCAGGAAAAATCCCCGCACTGCTGAGGAGGAGTCGGAAAAGATAATCGACGATACACCCGACAGCGAGCTTATCCCTGACGATTATGCCGACAGCGAAGAAAAACGCAGGATAATAATGAACATTATCGACATCGCTCTCACTGACGAACAGCGTCAGACAATAATACTTTACTATTTTGATATGATGAGCGTGGCTGAGATATCAGAGATAATGGAATGTTCTGTTGGCACTGTCACTTCCCGTCTTAGCGCTGCAAGAAAGAAGATAAGGGAGGCGGTGCTTATTTACGAAAAGAAAAACAATGACAGGCTTCATGCTGTTATGCCTATACCTGTTCTGTCAAAGATATTTATGCAGGAATGTCAGCATTTGAAGCTGCCTGAATTATCCGTTTTCAGCAAGGCGTCAGCCACGGAAGTTGTTCCCGATAAAAATACTACAATAAGTAAATCGGGAGGAAAAGGTATGTTTTCAACAGTAAAAGCAAAAGTAATAGCAGGAGTAGTCGCAGTGGCAGTAGTTGGCGGAGGTATCACAGCGGTGGTGCTTGCAAACAGAGATAAGACAGCAGATGCTGATAAGCCAAACACAGCCGTTCAGACAGACGCACAGGGGGAAGTGAACGAGCAGGAGATAGAGGACAACCTAAACGAACTTGATGAAAATGCTGATAATGAAGATAATGTTACTGACGATGATGCAAGCGGTACAAATTCAAACAGCGAGCTTGAAATGGCTGTTTACACTGTGTCTGACGAGATAAAAAATGCTGATCTTTCGTCAGGTCTTGTTCAGCTCAACGGTGACATCATGCAGGTGGGCGGATATATAAAGACGTCTGATTTCTATGCAAAATATGCTGACGAGTATAGCTTTGTATACTGCGATGGAGGTCACTATGAGGATAAAAAGGGCGAAATGCTCAATTATCGTGTAGGTGCTGACAACTATTTCGGCGGTGAATGGTGGGATAGCTATTACATGACCCTTATCCCAAAGGTCGAGCCGCAGGGAGATGAGATAACGGTCTATGTTGCAAATCTAACAAACCCTGACGGACAGGTATCTCTTGCAGACAGCTATGTGGTATGGGCAGAGGAAACGCCTATGTCAAACGATATTTACACCCCTGCTTGGATACCGACCGGTATGCCAACAAGGCTTTGCTATGATGTCACAAGCACAAAGAAGCTTGATGAGATATATGACAACATAGATGATTATTCAGCACAATCAGTGCAGGATATGCTTGCTTCTCAGGGCATCTCAAAGGGCGAGAACAGCATTTCAGGCAACTATCTTTCCTATGTTTACTCACAGGGCGATATGTCAATGAGCGGAACATACTGTGTGAACAGCGACACTGACCCTGATGTTTTCGTTGCATATGTTGCAGGAGAGAAAAATGCCGCAGGGCTTACACCTCTCTACAGATATCATTTTGCCTTCGATACAAATTCAAAAAAGCTTTATGAAAGCAGAATGTATCTTGCAGGTATGTTCTGAAAAACCTATCCCTCACATTTGTGGGGGATATTTTTTTTGCTCGTTGACAGGCATTTTGCTATGTGATATAATTATTTCGGCAATATTATAATGATAAATATTAACCATAAGTAAATTATATATGAAAATTTGGAATTTGCTCAACAAATCGTCTGCGTTTTGCATCTAACTAATGTCGGGACTGATAAAACAGCGGACGAGAAAACGGCAATTCGGAAAGAAAGAGCAGGTCAAAAACATGGAAAAAGATGATATCAAAAAGCTTGTATTGCAGGCGGCACAGGGAAACAAGGCGGCGTTCGGTGCGCTTTATGAAGAAACGGGCAGAACAGTGTATTTTAGCTGCCTGAAGCTTCTTGGCGACCCACAGCTTGCAGAGGATATCACTCAGGAAACTTATCTTACAGCCCTTCAAAAGCTTGGCACTCTTGCACAGCCTGAGAATTTTCCAGCATGGGTAAACAGGATAGGGATAAATCTCTGCAAAATGCACTTTAGAAACAATTCCGCCCCTGAGGACAACTCAGAGGAGATAATAGAGGAAATCCCTGACGAGGGGCTTATCCCGGAGGAATATGTGAGCAATGACGCTAAAAGAAAGATAATAATGGATATTATCGACACTGTTCTCACAGAAGAGCAAAGGCGTTCGGTGATACTGTATTATTTCGATATGCTCACAGTGCCTGAGATAGCAGAGGTAATGAACTGCACCACAGGTACAGTAACTTCTCGCCTTAGTGCCGCAAGAAAAAAGATAAAGGAGGCGGTGCTTATATACGAGGAAAACAACAACGACAGACTTCATGCTGTCGTGCCTGTATTTATTCTTTCAAAGCTTCTTAATAAAGAGGCTTCAAACACCGTTCTTCCGAAACTTACCGTTTTCACAGGCTCAGCCTCAGCCGCTAATGCAGTTCCCGATAGCGTAACATCAACAAAAACTATATCGGGAGGAAAAGGAATGTTTTCAACAGTAAAAGCAAAGGTAATAGCAGGTGTGGTCGCAGTGGCAGTTGTGGGTGGAGGTATCACAGCGGCGGTAATGCTCAGTTCAAATAATAGTGATGACGATGATAATAATGATATTGTTGTTGCTTCTTCACAAAATGACAGCACAGCTTCAAAGGGCGATGAAGACGTGTCTGATACCGCTAACGATAACAAAGACAACAATCTATATTGGATAGACGGATTTAATGGCGGTACGCCGTCAGATACTTTGCCGCAGGATATTTTCGGCAGCAAAATATCAGTGCCTGTTGACCTTAGTGCCATAGACGGCGGCAATGCCAATATGAAAATGTACGGCGACGATATTGGCAGATCTAGTGATATTATGAGCGTTGATAAAATGATAGGTGAAAACAGTGACGTTGAGATAACCTTCGTTTCATCAGATGAGAGCCAAACAAACTACGACCTTACCAGTGCAAACCCATTTGACCGTGACGCAAGTGTGGCTGACATTCTCAAGGAAAACAGCTGGAGCATTACCATACCTTTAGAAGAGGCTGTGGATACCTCCGACTGGGAGTATGAAAGCTACGGCAACTACAGCAATAAAGAAGATCTTGATAAAATAATCGACAAAATGGGCTGCCCTACAAGCATTTATATGAACAGCGAATATGACGGCATGGACGATTATAAATGCTATACAATGTATTGGGAGAACGTTGACTATACAATTTCACTCGGCGTGGTGGAAACATATAGTAATTACGAAGAGTATGACGTAGTGCTTGATTACTTCTCGGTTTCCGATTTCACATACTACAGCAAAAACTATCCGCAGGAAGAAATACACGAAAAAGACGGAGAGGCTGTTTTCACATCTGAGTATACAGGCATAACAACACCGGGCGAGAGCACTGTAAACACTGATGAGAACAGAGTAAAGGTATATGATGACCTCAAGACCCTCGACCTTACTTCAGACGCTGCTCTGCCTAAGGATATAAGCGTAAGCTATAAGGGCAAAGACCACGTTTTCACAGGCATTGAGCTTATTGATGATGTAAGAGCAGAAATGGTGGATACCCCTGACGATGAATACGATTCTGCTCTTTGCTACGGAAAAACAAGCTCGACTGTGGATAATATCATCATCTTCGACTTCTGGCTCAACAGCGATCATACCCTCCATGAGATAAGAATGAGTTTCGCCACCGAAAGCGACTGCTCAATATTCGGTATAACAAAAAATTCAACTCCTGAGGAGATGGCTGCGATTCTCGGCACACCTGAGGTCAGCGACAGAAACGGCAAAGATCAGTTTCTTGATTGGGAGAGCGATTCCATGAGCGTGAACGCATATTACTATGACGGCGTTTTGCAGTCTATACAGGCTAACTTTGAAAACTAGGCGGCTTTTATTTGACAACATAAGCGGTATGTGATATAATATTTTATATTAATGCTTTACTATGATAAAATATAGAGAGGATAATGTAAAATGGGCGAAAAGCTTTGGAGAAAAAACCTTATAAATATAGAGCCATACGTTGCAGGGGAACAGCCTAAAAACGATAAGATAATAAAGCTTAATGCTAACGAGAACCCTTATCCGCCGTCATCAAAGGTAAAGGCGATATTGGAGGGCAAAACCATAGCGGAGCTTAGAAAATACCCTAGTGCTGACGCTTCTGTTCTTAGGGCAGCGCTTGCGGAGCGTGTTGGGCTTAAAAGCGAAAATGTTTTCTGCGGAAACGGCTCAGACGATGTGCTTGCCACAGCTTTCAGAGCGTTTTTCAACTCTGATAAGCCTATACTTTATCCTGATATAACTTACTCTTTCTATCCTGTGTGGTGTGAGCTTTTGAAGATACCATACAAGACTAAGAGCGTTGACGATGATTTTGTAATAAATATCGAGGACTTCAAAGAGCCTAACGGCGGCGTTGTTATACCAAACCCTAATGCTCCGACAAGCCTTGGTGTGGGTGAGAAATTTATAAGAGAACTTCTTGAAAACAATCAGGACAGCATTGTTATAATCGATGAGGCATATGTGGATTTCGGCAGGTATTCCTGCGTGGAGCTTGTGAAAGAGTACGATAATCTCGTTGTAACGCAGACGTTCTCAAAGTCACGTTCTCTTGCAGGCATGAGAGTGGGCATGGCGTTCGCAAGTGCCGAGCTTATCAGCTATATGCAGGCTGTTAAGGACTCATACAATTCCTATCCTCTCGACCAGATAGCCATAGAAACTGCCGTTGCAAGCCTTTCTGACGAGGATTATTTAAAGGCGACAGTTGAAAAGGTCAAGGCAACAAGGGATAGAACAGCGGAAAAAATGCGTGAAATGGGCTTCAACGTCCTTGACAGCGAAACGAATTTTCTCTTTGCACAGCATGAAAAGCTCTCTGCAAAGGAGATCTTCACATACCTCCGTGAAAATGGTATCTTCGTAAGATATTTCAACAAGCCGAGAATAGATAACTTCCTGAGAATTACTATCGGCACAGACGAGGAAATGGAGCTTATGCTTGAAAAGCTTTCGGAGATATGCAAATAATATAGTTATCACAAAAGCTTATGGATATATCTATTCAATGTAGGGGCAAACAGTGTTCGCACCTTAGTTTCTGATTTTTTTGAAAGACTTTTGTTCGGGCGGCTCTGACCGCCCTTTTTTTGTGCCTTATCCCTTAAAATCAGAGCATAAAGGTATTGAAAATCAGAAAATGTTGTGATATAATTATCATAAGTAGTTATTGCCTGAAGAAAGGATATGTATATATGTTGATAAATTCACTGGCGGCGCTTGCGCTTGGCTTTGCGCTGGATATGCTACTTGGCGACCCTGAAGTAGTGGTCTATCCTCAGTATTTTATAAAAAAGCTTGTGGCAAAGCTTGATAAGTCTTTCAGAAACAGCTATAAAAACACCCCCGAAGCACAGCGTATGGCAGGTCTTATGATGACTGTGATAGTGCTTCTTATAGTTGCCGCTGTGGCATTGCTTCTTCTATTCGTGGGCTATAAGCTAAATGCCGCACTTGGCATTTTCCTCGAGGGCATAATGTGCTGGTCAGCACTTTCTGTAAAGTCCCTTAAAACTGCGGCAGGGGGAGTGATGCGTGCTGCAAGGGCAGGCAATCTTTCTTCGGCACAGCGCAAGGTGAAAAAAGTGACCTTCCGTGACACCGACGATATGAACATTGACGCTGTTATAAAAAGTACGGTGGAGTCGGTTGCAGAGAACACCACAGATTGGGCGGTCGCACCTATATTCTGGTCTGCGATATTCGGTGGTCTGGGCGGAATACTCTACAGAACAGTGAATATTATCGACAACACAGTGGGCTATAAAACAGACACATACATAAACTTCGGCAAATTCCCTGCAAAGCTCGACGACGTTCTCAGCTTTATACCTGCAAGAATAGCCGCCCTGCTTATGAAAATGAACGTTTCTTATCTTCACCTTGACAGCAAGAACGCTTCTCAGGTATACAAAAAAGACAGAAGAAAATCCCCTAGTCCTAATTCAGCGCAAACTCAGTCGGTGTGTGCAGGTGCATTGGGTATCCAGCTTGGCAGTGATGAGTATTACGGCGGACAGCTTGTAAGAAAGCCTGTTATAGGCAGAAATCTAAAGCCATGCGAGCCTAACGATATATTCTGGGCAAATCAGCTTTTGCTTGGCACATCGTTCTATGCTATGCTTTTTACAGCCGTTATAAGAACGGCACTGTTCTTTGTGATATGATATAAAATAACAATAGCCGAGAGGTAAATGCCCCTCGGCTTTGTTTTTATAGTGTAAAGGCGACCTTGGGTCGCCCGCTTATCGTTAGTTTCTGTGCAAAAAAAGACCTCCCACCAAGAGAGGTCTTTTGTGTTATCAGTGGTTTCTGTACCAATCACGAATGAACTTGCCGCTTGCTGTGAGCTGTGAAGTGCCGCTCTTTATAGCTTTGAGGTTCGTACCGCTAACGAATGCGGAAGCCGTTTCGCTCTTTCCGCAGGCTGACCAGTTTACGTAGCCTACTTTTAGTGAGTCGAGAAGCTTGAGCCATTTTGTGCTTTCTGTTGAGTTATATCCGCCGTTTCCGCTTGCGTCGCAAGTTCCGAACTCAGATACAAGAACAGGAAGTCCCTTGTTGTAGCAGTTCTTAAGTCTGTTTCTCAGCCAATCAGTGTGAGTGTTTGCATAGAAGTGAAGAGCATAAACGCAGTTTTTGTCTGAAAGTTTGTTGCCAAGCACCTGATCTATGTCCTGACTCCATGTGCCTGTACCGCAAATTATGATAGCGTCACTGTCGTATTTTCTGATAGTGCTTACAACGCTCTGGCAGTAACTTTTTATGCCGCCTGTCCATGTTACACCGCCGTTAGGCTCGTTGCAGATCTCGTAAATAACGTTATTGTAGTTCTTATAGGTCTTAGCCATTTCTGTGAAGAACTTGATAGCTTCATTTTTGTGGTTGTTAGGGTTTTGGTCATTGAGAACGTGCCAGTCGATTATAGCATACATTCCAAGAGACTTTGCGTTCTCAACGCCTGTCTTGACTTTCTGCTTTGCCTGTGCCTGATACTTGCCGTTCTCGGTGCAGTAGCCACCCCATTCTTCTGTGTACATTGCAATTCTTATAGTGTTGACCTTCCAGTCATCTCTCAGCACTTTAAGAGAGTCCTTTGTAAGGATATCGGAGAAATCTTCCCACATGATGCCGTGAGTTGACATACCCTTTATCTTGAATACCTTGCCGTTCTTGTCAACAATATTCGCACCCTTTACAGAAAGCTGACCATGCTGTGAAACTGGGGTCAAAACAGCAGGAGCTTTAGATGTGGTAGCCGATACCTCTGCAGAATATTTTCCGTAGTGGTTAGCTTTCTTGTCGTCTGTCTTGCAGGCTCTTATCTTGAACTTGTATGTGGTCTTCTGGCTGAGATTTTTTACAGTGTAGCTTGTGCCTGTGGTCTTCGCGATCTCTTTCCACTGACCATTTTTAAGCTGAAATACTCTGTAATTTGTGCATCCTATCTTTGTCCATGAAAGCTTTACGCTGTTATAGGAAACGCTTGATACTTTAAGACCCTTTGCAGGCTGTGGGTTCGTGGCGGTGTTCCAGTTGTCTGAATATGCGCCGTATACCTTTTTTCCTTTCACGGTCTTGTAGGCTCTTACCTTGAAGTTTTCACGGGTAGCATTTGGCAGATTTTTCACAGTGTATGTGAGGGTCGAGCCACTTTTTACGTCTGCGATCTGCGGATATTTACCGTTTTTTCTCATACAAACTGAGTATCCCGAAGCTCCGCTGACCTTTTTCCAGCTAAGCTTTATCTCGCTGTTGCTAAGTGTTTTTGAAGTAAGCCCTGTGACTTTTCCGACGCTTGCCGCCTCAACAGTTATCGCCGTCTGCGAAAGAAACGGCGTTTCGTCCACAGCAGGCAGTGCCGCCGCAGCCGACATGAGCGTTACCGAAGTCAGCAGCACAGCAGCGGCTTTCTTCAAGCTGGTTAATTTTCCCATAATTTTTCCTCCAATAATAAATATTGTAACTTTTCATTCATATTTATTATAAGTTTAACATATTTTCATTCATTTGTAAACAGCAAAAGCCTATTTTAAAACTTAAATACTTCACAAATTTTAAATTCGTTCATTGGTGAAAATGTAATAAATCCTCCCTATTTACTATAGAAGTACGAAAAATGAATAAATTACAAATGATTAAAAAACGGTAACAAGAGCTTTTTTGGACAGTTGAAAACTACAGTTGAAAACTTTTGAAAATGTTGAAAACTATGTTGAAAATGTTTAAAACTCATGCTATAACAGCAATTTGGTGTTGAAAATTATAAAGTTTTCAACAATCGTCCGTTTTTTTACCCTTGTCTGTAACCAAAATGTAATCAAATCATTACATTGTGATATCCAAAAAAACGTACTTGAAAGAGTTGAAAATGTACAGAATATTATTTGATTTGTAATCATTGTGTAACGTGGTTTACTTTATCTCACAAAGTAAGTGAGTTTTACATTCTAACGCATAAATAATAAAAATCATGCCTGTCTTGGTGAAAACCACTATTGACATCGTGCCATAGACAGTGTATACTATTAGTAAATCATATTTACATAGCAGCGCATGACAAATGTCAATTGACAGTTGGAACGTGGTGTGCTATACTTGATTTATTCACAAAAAATACAATGATACAGACAAAGAAAGGAATGGGAAAACGATGGAAACCGTTTTACAGGTCAAAGGGCTTTCAAAGCAGTACAAAAAAGGCATTTACGCCTCCCATAACGTCACTTTTGACGTTGGAAAGGGCGAGATATTTGCGCTGATAGGTCCAAACGGTGCAGGAAAGACCACGACCATAAGAATGATATCAACACTTTTGCAGGCAACAGAGGGCGACGCTATCGTGGCAGGTCATAGTATTCTCACTGAACCTGATATGGTAAGAAAAAGCATTACATACCTCCCTGACGAGGCTGGTGCGTATAAGACCATGACAGGCAGAGAATATCTGGAGTTCATGGCTTCTATCTATGCCGACAACGGAGAACAGGCTTACGAGTTTGTTAAGCGTGGCTGTGAGATATGCGAGCTTGGTGACAGGCTTAACGATAAGATATCAAATTATTCCCGTGGTATGGCAAGAAAGCTTCTCCTTGCAAGGGCGATAATGCCGCTCCCTGCACTGGCTATCCTTGACGAGCCGACTTCGGGACTTGATATTATAAACGCCCTTGAAATAAGAAGAATGATAAGAAAGCTTGCTTCTGAGGGCATGAGCTTTCTGCTTTCTTCCCACAATATGCTTGAAATAGAGTATGTTTCAGACAGAGTTGGTATAATTGCAAAAGGCGAGTTGCTGGAGGTCGGCAAGCCTGCGGAGCTTATTGAAAAATATGGCGCTCAGAACCTTGAAGAAGTTTTTGAAAGGGTGGTGCTTGACCGTGAAGTTTTATAGTCTTTTCCGTAAGGAATTAAAGGAAATGCTCAGCCTGCAAACTATTATAACAATGATAGTCACAGTAGTGGTGCTTGTTATGGCAGGTCAGGCAATGTCAGGGGCAATAAGCGACAATGCTGAAAAAGCTTCCGACCTTACTATCTGCGACCTTGACAAAACAGAGTTTACAGAAAACGTTTTAAACTCTCTGAAAGCTACTGCAAAGGCTGGTGACGGCAAGATAACAGTTGTAGATATAAAGTCTGACGACTATGCCGCAGAGCTTAAAAGGCTCGATCAGGACAGCGTTGTGATAATACCAAAGGGCTTTACAGAGCAGGTAAAACAGCACAAAAAGGCAGACGTTGGATATATTCAGAGAATGACCTCTCTTGCGACCATGTCAAATATAAACACAGGCTCAGACACTGCCCTTGCAGTTATACAGGCAGTAAAATCAACTATCTATCAGGATAAGCTTTCAAGCGGCGCAATGACAGAGGAAGAAATGAATCAGCTTGAAGACCCTGTACTGCTTTCTGAAACAACTGTTGTTGGCGACAAGGCAGATAAAGTGAGCAGTTCTGTAGTGATGTCCCTTTGCTCGGCACAGAGCATGGTAGTGCCTATAATAATGTTCGTTCTTATAATGTTCTCGGCTCAGATGATACTTAGCGCGATCTCTACCGAGAAAATAGATAAGACCCTTGAAACGCTTCTTTCCGCACCTGTTTCAAGACTTTCAGTCCTTGCGTCAAAAATGCTTGCCGCAGGTGTTGTTGCGGCTTTGCAGTCTGTGGTCTATATGTTCGGCATGAGCAAAATGACAGGCGGTCTTACTGAGGGCATGGGAGATACCTCAGCATATGAATCTGCAATGGAAAACCTTGGTCTTACTATGAGCATAGGACAGTATGTTCTTGTGGGAATACAGATGTTTGTGTCTATCCTTATCTCATTGTCACTCTCAATGGTATTAGGAGCACTTGCAAAAGACGCAAAATCTGCCCAGACAATGCTTTTGCCTATAACCTTCTCCGCAATGATACCATATCTTCTTGCAATGGTAGTTGATATCAGAACGCTTTCACCTGTTATAAAGTATATCGTCTATGCTATACCGTTCACCCATACCTTTATGGCAAGCGAGAACGTAATGTTTGGCAACTACAGCCTTTATGCAGGGGGACTTATCTATCAGATAGTGCTTCTTGTAGTGTGCATGACTGTCGCACTGAAAATCTTCATGAGCGACAAGATATTCACAATGTCAATAGGCGGAAAGCAGAGAACAAGAAAGTCATTTGCTTTTAAGAAGAGATAATATCACATAAAAGCGTATAATTACGCCACTTATATGTAGGGGAGCGACTCAATTTCTGTTTTACAGAAATACGGCGTCCCACCATATAGGTTTTATCGCAAAACAAAAAACCGCTGCGGATCTTTCTCCGTGGCGGTTTTGCTTTGT
>ERZ827512.3062-NODE-3062-length-12284-cov-3.372230_pt1 | contig 12284 bp, 11 predicted proteins | sample MGYA00519916_ERZ827512 | MGnify/ENA primary metagenome ERZ827512 (study PRJEB31778, sample SAMEA3449335) | human gut metagenome | biome: human gut; feature: human-associated habitat; material: faeces | place: United Kingdom | collected 2010/2012 ... | reverse complement strand
CCGTTTATCAAAAATTTTATAAAATGATAGGTGATTACTATACAAAACAAATTAATAATAAAGCAATTATAGTAAAAGCAAGTTCAATGGTAGGTGGAACAGACGGGGGATTAAATTTGTGGACTTGGGAAAGAGGAACAAAGTTATCAATATACTTAAATGGAAATTTATGTGATACAAGAGAAATAGGAGAAGAATTTACAGTACCAGTCATAAATGTTCCAAGCTCAGTTAAAGATAGTGAATTAAATAACTATCTAAAAGAAATAATAACTAAAGCAAATACAGCATTTGGAGAGAAAATAACAAGTATTACTAAAGGTGCAACAGTCAAAAACGGTAGTATAAGTAACCCATATGAAATAGAAATTCCAAACGGTTATACAATTAAATCTGATTATGGAATGGAAAGTGCTGTTATAGTTAGAAAAGAAAAAGTAACTGAACCAGTAAAGAAAGAAGAAAGTACTACAAAAATAAAATTAGAAGCAGACACAACAGTAATTCCTTCAAACACAGTATTAGAAACAAAAGAAGTAAAAGAAGAAAAAACGTTAAAAGTAGTAAAAGAAAGTTTAAAAGAAGTATCAAACAAATATGTTACTTATGATATTACATTAACAAGTAACAATGTAAAAATACAACCAAATGGAAAAGTTAAAATCAGCATTCCAGTTCCAAATGATTTTGATAAAACTAAATTAGCAGTATATAGAATAGCAGAAGATGGAACAAAAACTAAATATGACACTAAAATTGATGGAGAATATGCTACAATAGAAACAAATCACTTTAGTACATATGTATTAGCAGAAAATAATGTAACAATAAACGAAACACAAAACACAGGGAATACACAAAACACACAAAACACAGAAACAACAATTAAAGGAGAAAAAGACAATACACCAAAAACAGGATCATTAGACATCATAGGTTATGTACTAGTAATAACAGTAGTAGCAGGAATTGGAATAGTTACATTAAAGAAAAGATTTTAATAGTATGTTATAATATGTAGGATAGTAATTATTTGTACTATCCTATTTTTGATAAGTGAGGAAAATTATGAAAAACAGAGCAAGACATAGTAAACAGAGTAATAAAGTAAAATCAATAATTTTAATAATACTATGTATATTATTTATTACTGGTATTTGTTACATCAGTTACTATCTGTATAATTACCATAAGAATAAAGCAGATAATATTGATATATTAAACAATGTTGAAATAGATAATACACAAGTTACAGAACAAAAGACAGAACGTATGCTACAATTGGAAGAACTAAAAAAAGATAATGAAGAAATAATAGGATACTTAGAAATTGAAGGAACAAACATAAATTATCCAGTTTGTCAATCGACAGATAATGACTATTACATAAGACATAATTATAAAAAAGAGTATTCCAAAGATGGTGCGATTTTTTTAGATAAGGATTATGATTGGAATATTCCAAGTAGCAATCTACTATTATATGGCCACAATAATAAAAATGGAACTATGTTTCAAAGTCTATTAGAATATGCAAAAGAAGATTTTTATAAAGAACATACAAAAATAAGATTTACAACTAATAAAGAAGATTCAATTTATGAAATAATATCAGTATTCTATTCTAGAGTTTATTATAAAAGTGAACAAAATGTATTTAGATATTATTATTTTGTGAATGCAGAAAATGAAGAAGAATATAATGAATTTGTAAATAATGCAAAGAAATCAAGTATTTATAATATTGAAACAACAGCAAAATATGGAGACCAACTTTTAACATTATCGACTTGTGAGTATTCTCAAGAAGATGGCAGATTTGTAGTCGTAGCAAAAAAACTAGAATAATGTCGAATATTGTATTATAATATATTTTAAATAAAGGGGGAATAAATTATGTTTTGTAAAAACTGTGGTAAAGAAATACAAGATGGAAATACTTTTTGCACTAATTGTGAAAATGGTATTAATGATATTACAAAAAAAGAAAAGGTGGTAACTAAAAATAAAAAACATATGATCATTATTATATGTATTATAATATTAGCTATAACTATATTGTCAATAATAAAAATGATTAATAATTTGTCAAACATAAAAGAAAGTAAGATGTTTGAGATAATCAAATTAATATATAATAATGAACAAGATGATACTATAACAAATATAGCTAAAGATGTAGAAAATAATAAAGTTTATACAAGCTTTAATGGTGATATTCAATCAACTAAAAATGTTTTTGATGGATATTGGCAGAAAATGATATCTGAAAATAATATTACAAATATAAAATATAAAGAATGGACTACATATAAACAACAAGTATATCCATATTTCAATATTGCAACAAAAGAATTTTATGTATATCCTAACAAAGAATTTGCAGTAATTGGTATTGCTTATGATGAAAATCAAAAAGTTGTTGATATAAAATTTTCTGGGATACATCCAGATACACTTGTAGCACAATATGATTTAACAACTCGAAAAGGTTACTTTTTTATAATGTTTAGTATTCCACAATTATTAAAATATGTTACTAATTATGATGAGGAATTATCAAAATATTTACAACAAATATTATCAGATTCTTTTGACAATAATGATTGGTATTTGAATGAAAGAAAACAAGGAATTAAGTTTGGAATAGGAAAAAATCAAAATAATTCATATTTAAATGTAGAAGTATGTTTAGAAAAATATGCTCAAGATTAATGATAATTCTATTATAATAACAGAAAATAAATATGCAATATCTAATTATAGCATATTATTCTGGAATAGTAATTGTAAATGGAAAATAGATTATAGGAAGTGAAATATATGTTTAAAAGTTTAATAGCCAAGTTTATGGCAAAAACATTATTATCTAAAATAATAATAGTAACATCAACAGTAGTAGTAATAGGTGGTGCAACATCAGGAGCAATCATAATATCAAAACAATTAGGAAAAAATAACAATAATGAAACTATCAAAAATGAACAACATGATAAAAACGATGAGAGTTTGGAAAATTCATCAAGGTTTAAAAATACAATTGATTTAAAAAATTTTTCAAGTACATTAAAATTAAAATCTGGAAAACAAATAGATGCAACTGGATTAGATATGATTTTTGATATAGCTTTAAAAGTTAAAACTTCTACAATAAAAACAGCAAATGGAGGTACTTTGTATTCAAGGATAATTACAGCTGTTGGACCAGGTGAAATAAAAGCTTTTATAATAAATGATGATGTTATTGGGGGATATATAATTTATTATAATTATGAAGATAGAAATTATCCGTATGGTGGAGTAGGAACTCCAATGAAAGGATATTACTTATATACACAAGCTTTTGCAATAAAAGTAACAGATTGGAATGGTTTAAATAATTTGCGGAACATTACAATTTAATGAACAAGATGTTCTTGATAGTATTGAAATTTCAAAAAATGTTACAGGAGAAGGATATTTAGTTGTACCTGAAGGAATGGATACTACTTCCACAAAACTTCTTATGGAATTAAAAATGCCAAGAACAGAAAAGCAGATAAATAAAATTAAAAATGGAGCAATTTATCAAGCAAAAAGTATGGGATGGATAGGAGATGAATATCCATATTTAGATGATAAGGAAGAAAATGCAAATATTCAAGATAGCGTTAATAGTGATGATAAAGAAAAATTTTCCACAAGTTCAGAAGTGAATTCATCATATAATAATGAAAATGAAACAAATAATAATATAATTATTACAGCAGATTCAATTAAAAATGCAGATGAAAATAAATTAATACAATTATTAAATAGCAAAGGATTAAAAACGAAAGTCACAAGAAATACAGAAGAAGTTATATATTTAGATGAAAGAGCTAATAAAACTGTTTCTCATATAAATCAATATATGGATGAAGCATATACTTTTGAAAAAGGTAGTACAGTTGAAATAATTACAACAGAATATAAAGCTGTACCCTGGAATGTCAATATAGAATTACCTATATCATATGCTAGTTTTGATTATAATAATGATAAATGTTATGTATTTAATACAGGAACAAAAAAGGGTAGATATATAGCCTTTTTAGATAATCCAAGTGAAATAGCATCAGGCACAGCATATGATGATTTTAGACAAACAAGAGGTCTAAAATATTATATCAATAATAAATATATCGGTGATTCTACAGAAGCTCATTTAAACTATACATTTAATGGTATTGATAATGTAACATTAAAAATAGTAGCACCATATGTGTTTGATTTTGATGAATATAAAGTAGTTGGAACAAATGTTACTCTTTATGAAAAAAATTATTCTGTATTGAATCTTTATAATGATAGAGATGGTCTAGATTCTAATAGTTATGTTGAAATTGCATTACCTTCTTGCTTGAATTAAAAAATATAAATATCGTTTTTATAAAAATAAACAATATAGAAAGAGAAGCAACTTCAAGCTTCTCTTAATTCTTTTTTATATGTATAATATGTATTTCTTGAAATACCTGCAAGTTTTCTACAATCTTCATCTGACAGAGTACCATCAAAATCCTTAGAATGCTTTATTATTATTTCTTTTGCTTTAATGGATTTCTTAGTTGTAAGTTTAGTTCCTTTCTTCTGTCCTATTTGTTTTCCGTTTAATTTAGCAGTAAGCAAGCCTTCACTTACTCTCTGATGCAAATCCATAACTTCCTTCTCCGCTTGGTCAAAAGCTTTCTTAATTTGTTCTTTAGCTAGTGCTAATGTATATTTATTTAGAGCAGCAATAATTGTTTGCATTAGTTCATCTGTAGCTACATTTCCTGTATTTAGTTCAACTTTAATTTGGTTATCTAATGCTTTCCTATATACTTCTGTATTAATGTAGCTTTCTTTTAGAAATATTAGGTTAATTCCTTTATTAAATAAATCTTCATATAAATTGCAACCTTCCTCACTATTCCTGCTCATTCTACTTACACTATCGAAAATCAGAGTATCCCCTTCTTCTAAGATTTTTAGCAAATTCTCAAAATCTTTTCTACCTTCTAGCTTTGTTCCGAGTGTATGTTTCCTTTATTAGTTTAGCATCTGGATATTCTGCTAAAATATTCCTAACTTGACGTTCTATATTTTGCTTACCGAGTTGATATTCTTGCAACTCCAAATTTCCTGTTCATTGTTACCTACCTCATTTCCTAGTCTCAATTCTGACTAATGATTCATCTACTACTAAAATTATAACGTGAACCTATACTAAAGCCAAGGACTTTTAAGACTTTTTATTAATATGTTACTTTTACTACTAGTTGAATAATATTACATTTAATGGTAGAATAGTTATGCAAATAGTAATGTATAGGAGAAATAATCAATAAGTGAGTGAGATAGAATTTTTAATTAATGATAAAGAATTAATGAAAGAATGGGATTATGAAAAGAATAATAATTTAGACCCTGCTAAACTAAAAATAGGTAGTGGAAAAACAGCATGGTGGATTTGTAAATCCTGTGGTAATAAATGGAAAACACAGATTTATTTAAGAAAAAAACATGGGTGTCCTTTTTGTGCACACAAAAAAGTTGGTATTTCAAATGCTAAAGTTAAAAATACTGATAATTCACTAATTAATAAATTTCCAGATGTAATAAAAGTATGGGATTATGAAAAGAATAAAAATTTAAAACCAGAAGATTTTTTATATAAATCTAATAAAAAAGTATGGTGGAAGTGTTCAAAATGTGGAAAGAAATGGCAACTACCAATATGTTCAAAATCACATACAACTACTTGCAAAGAATGTTCATTTAAAAATATTAATAGAACATATGTAAAAGAAGGAATAAATGATTTAATCACTACTAATTCTGAATTATTAAAAGAATGGGATTTTGAAAAGAACAAAATCAACCCTAATGAAATTTCTCCTAAATCTGCAAAGATGGTATGGTGGAAATGTGAGAATGGTCATTCTTGGGAAAGTTCTCCATTAAGTAGAACCAAACATCAAAATAGTAAATGTCCTTATTGTTCTAATCAGAAAGTATTAAGTGGATTTAATGATTTTGCAACTCTATACCCTGAACTACTTGATGAATGGGACTATGACAAAAATAAAGTAAATCCTTATAATATTATTAAAGGTTCTCATTTGAAATTTTATTGGAAATGTAAGAAAGGACATTCTTATGCTACCAGTGTTGGAAATAGAATTAGAGGAACTAATTGTCCTTATTGTGCAGGTCAAAAAGTGTTAAAAGGTTTTAATGATTTAGCCACTACTAATCCAGAATTAGTTAAAGAATGGAATTTTGAAAAGAATAAAATAAAACCTGATGAAATAACTTCAGGAAGTGGCTTAAATGTATGGTGGAAATGTGACAAAGGTCATACATGGAAATCAATAATAGTAAATCGTACTAAAAATGGAAAAAGGGGTTGTCCTACTTGTGCAAATAGAGTTTTATTAAAGGGATTTAATGATTTAGCAACAACTAACCCTGAATTATTAAAAGAATGGGATTATGAGAAGAATAAAATCAAACCTAATGAAATAATTGCAGGAAGTACTAAAAAGGTATGGTGGAAATGTGACAAAGGTCATGAATGGTGTGCGACTATTGTCAGCAGAACTAAAAGACATTTTTGTCCAGTATGTAATTCAAATAAACAAACTTCAATTTCAGAAAAATCAATAGTTTACTATTTAGAAAAAGCTAATGTTGATTTAGTAGAAAACTATAAAATAAACAAAAAAGAACTTGATGTTTTTATTCCTAATAAAAATATAGGTATTGAATATGATGGTCAATATTTTCATAGAAATATTAAAAAGGATTTAGATAAAAATAAATTATGTGAAAAAAACAATATAACATTAATAAGAATCAGAGAACCTGAATTGCCAGTATTAAATAGTACATCAATAGATTTTAGGATAGATACATTAACACATGACCATTCATATATGAATGACATAATTAAAAAATTGTTAGATTATCTTAAGATAAAAAATATAGATGTTGATGTTGAAAGAGATTTTAACGAAATTTATTCTTTGTTTCAAAAAGGAGAAAAAATAGATTCGATTATTAATGAATACCCAGACTTAATGAAAGAATGGGATTATGAGAAAAATACTAATATCAATCCAGAATACATTTCTAAAGGTGTACATATTAATGCTTGGTGGAAATGTTCAAAATGTGGTCATGAATGGCAATCCAAAATCTATACAAGAACTAATGGGAGTGGATGTCCAAAGTGTTCTGGTAGATTAAATGCAAAAAAGCCTAGTCAATTAAAATTAGGGGAAAATGACTTTCAAACTGAATACCCTGAATTAGCAAAAGAATGGGATTATAAAAGAAATAAATTAAAACCAAATGAATTAACAAGTGGTTCAAATATAAAAGTATGGTGGATTTGTAATTTAAATCATAATTATGAGGCAAGCATATCAAATAGAGTTAAAGGTACAGGTTGTCCATATTGTGTTAATAAAAAAGTATTAAAAGGGTATAACGATTTAACAACTACTAATCCAAAATTAGCAAAAGAATGGGATTATGAAAAAAATATAATTAAACCTGATGAAGTAATGAATTTTACAAAACGAAAAGTATGGTGGAAATGTGATAAAGGTCATGAATGGCAAGCTGATATAGGTTCACGTTCTTCTGGAAGTGGATGTCCAATTTGTAGTGGAAGACAAACTAAAAGTGGTTATAATGATTTAGCAACTACAAATCCTGAATTATTAAAATATTGGGACTATGAGAAAAACATAATTAAACCTGATGAAGTAGGAAAAGGAAGCCATGCTGATATTTGGTGGAAATGTTTAAATTGTGGACAATCTTATTCTAGAAAAGTATATCAACAAGTCGCAAGGAAAGGAAAATGTAAAATTTGCCATAAAATATAATAAATATAAATTACAAGTTATAGGAAAGATAGTTATTTGATAATTTATCTATTCCTGTGCTATTATATTAACTATAAAATAGTAATTTGTAGGGAGGATTAAATGAAAGATAAAATAAGACAAGTAGTTTATGAAGAATATAGCAATACACTTGGAATAGTTGCTTACAAAGATAATAAAAAAGTATATGAAGAATATTTTCATAATGCAACAAAAGATGAGTCTATTCATACTTTTTCAATAGCAAAAAGTGTTGTATCAATACTTATAGGTATAGCAATAGATAAAGGATTTATTAAAAGCGTTAATCAAAAAGTTTTAGATTTCTTCCCAGAGTATCAATTAAAAAGAAATCAAGAACAATTAAAAGATGTATCAATAGAAGATTTTTTAACTATGAGAGTGCCATATAAGTATAAATATGAACCATATACTAAAGCATTTACAAGTAGTGATTGGGGAGAATTTGTTTTAACACAGATTGGTGGTAAAGAGCAAATCGGAGAGAAGTTTCATTATTCAACTATTGGTATTCAAATACTATCAAATATAATTCATAAAGCAAGTGGAATGAATTTAAAAGAATTTGCAATAAAATATTTATTTGAACCATTAGAAATTAAAAATGTTTTAGATGCAGATGTTCACGATAGAGAATCTCAAGACCACTTTTATAAAACAAGAGATATAAGAGGTTGGGTAAAAGATCCTAGTGGAAACTATACAACAGGTTGGGGATTATCAATTACAACTGATGAGTGGGCTAGGATTGGTTTATTAGTATTAAACAAAGGTTTATATAATGGTAAAAGAATTGTATCAGAAAATTATATAAATGAAATGGTAAAAGAAAGAGAAAAAAACTACGGATATTTATGGTGGATATATCCAAAGAATCAAACAATGAAAATTATTACAAAAGAATATAATACAGGAAAGTATGATTCGTGGTGTGCTAATGGTGTCGGTGGTTCACTTGTAGCAGTAATACCTGAAAAGAACATTGTAATATGCTGTGCTTGTTCATTAGTTTATAATCCTAAAATTAGAACAGAGTTAATAAATAATTATTTGATACCATATATAGATAGTTTAGAGTAACAAATTACAATTTATATAATTATTTGAATAAATATAAAGCAGTAGATACATATGTATTTGCTGCTTTATTACTTATATCTTAAATATTTAATTCAAAATACAGGTATATATAATTTCATATTCTTATATTTAAAAATATCCCTAATTTGGTTCTAGTGTAAATAAAAATAGCAATAAACATAAATAAAAGTAGCAGATACATGTTAATAGTGTGTTTGCTACTTTTATTATTTTAACTTTAGATTTTCTATATCTTGAATTAATGAATTGATTTTTTTATAGTAAGCATTATTATATTTTCTCAAATCTAATAGAAGAGTATCAAGATAAGTATTAGAAGCTGACTCATCACACTTATATAAAAAAGTATATAACTTAATATTATATAAATTACAAAATTTGTTTAATGTTAAAATGCTTAAACTTTTCTTTTTTCCATTTTCATATTTACTAATGTCAGAAGCACGTATATGTATTTTTGAAGAAACTTGTTTTAAAGTTAGTCTTTTGCTTTTTCTTAATTCTTTAAGTTTTTCTCCTATTTTGATTAAATATTTTACTTCATCTGAAGTTATTTCTTGTTCCATACTTTATCTACCTCGTAGATAGGGTATCACATATTGCAATAAAAAGCAACTTATTTGGAAAAAATTTTTTCTAAATAAGTAACAAAAAAATGCTAAGATGTTATATATGACGAGAGGAAAAAATTCTAAATTTCAAATTTGATTTTATAAATCTCAATTTAAAATTAAGAGAGGAGGAATGCAATATGATTGCAATATCAAAAGCAGTTTACAAAGAAGTCAAACATGTTGAAGGATATATGCTAACAGTTGATAAGCAAGATATTGAAGTAAAAGAACACTACGATTTAATTGTAGATGAAAGTTCAAACAACAGGGTAAATCAGCAAAAACTTTTTATTGATGCTAATAATCAACAGTTAGTAGCAAAGCTAGACAACTTAGCTAGATACTCTGAAATTTATCTAATTGTTAATTTTGAGTATTATAAAACTAAGCTAGCAAAAGCAAGAGTAATTGACATAGTAACAGCTGCTACTGAGAAACAAGTTATATCAGAAATTTTTAAGAGATATTAAGTTGTAAGTGCATTAACTATAGTTATGTTCGAAATAATATTAAATTCTGATAAAAACATTATTTAGAATGTTCATCCAAAAGCATAACAATCAAATTTATCTACATTATTTCGAACATCATTATTAATGAACCTTGAAAATAGAATACTTGAAAGGAGAAATATTTATGAAACACGTGGATACATTAGCTATACAACTTGTTTTAAAAGTAAGTAAAAATACTTTGTTAAAAATGAAGCAAAGACTTACTTTAAAAGAAACAAGCAAATATGAAAAATTTTATGTAGGAAAACATCCATCATCTCTATATTCCTTTTTGTATATTTGTAGAGGATGCTATTTAATTGTAACTGTAGAACATGATGCAATTAAAGATATAGAATCTGCAGAAGTATTACAAGAACAAGTAATACAAATGATTATACAATATTTTAAAATTAGTAGAGATGATATTGTTGAAACAAAAATAGAAAGAATCAACAAAAGAAATTGTAGAAAAACTCTAGATAAACAAATATCTGCAGTAGAAATAAACAGATTAGATTATAAAACTGATTTTCAGATGCAATCTAACAAACAAGCAGATGAAACTACCAAAGTACAACTTCTAGATGAAAATGTAATAGAACAAGATGAAAATATAAAAGAAGAGCAACACCAAGATGTAGAAATACTAGAGGAACAATTAGCAATACAAGACATATTTAGAGTAGCAGCAGATAAATCATTTAGATACAAAAAGCAACTACGCAAATATAAAAATAGAACTAATTGTACATATTCAAGTGACAGAAAAGGATCTGTTGTAATTAATTGTTATTTCAAAGAGTATGAAAGATTAGAAGATGAAGATGTAGAAGGTGCAAAAAAATTTAAAAACATTTTAAGAACAGAAATACAAGTAAACAACAAGCATTTGAATTATAAAAAGAATAAAAGGAGTAAAACTCTTTTTAACTATTTTAATAATGAGATAGCTGAACAATACTTTAAAAAGTATGTACATAAGATTTTTTATACAGAAACTTATTACAGAGTGGATGTGGCATTAAAACTTATACATGCTAATAAAACATTAAAAGATTTTGTTAAACAGAGATTATGTAAGTTTTTAACTACAATTAATGAACTTGGCTTTACAGATGCTAAAGAAAACTATGATATAGCTACTTTTAATAAATATATTAAAACTGTAAGAGAATTAGGAATTAATCCTCTTACATATAAAGATGTTATTAATGGGAAATACATTAGCATCGAAAAAGTAAAGAACTTCGTAATTTTTGAAAACACTATTGACCAAAAAAATATTTTAAAACTAGGAGGTAATAAAAATGACATTTAAGGAAGTAAAACAAATAAGAAAAGTGACATTTAGAAAATTAGAAGGAGACTATTTTGTCTGTGACATCGAATGGCAGAAAGCAAAAAGAGTAAAAAGGAGAGTAAACATTAATGGAAAATTAGAATTAAAACTAGTAACGGATCATCCGGTTACAAAAAATGCAAAAATAAAGTTAGATGTTGCTAATACAAAACTTTTAGAAAAAGCAAATATGCTAATAAATAGAGATATTATTTATATATCATACAATATTCCTGCTTGTGTAGAAGATTATGATATTGACAAATGGACTATTGTTGATATTTTAGATGAAATTGATTTGTTAGAAATTAACAATAGAAATGCTCTATTTCAATGTAAAGTTCCTGTAAAAGAGAAGTTAATTCAACCAACGAGAAAAAAAACAAAATCAAAGAAAGATATCAAAATAAATGAATTAGAAGAAGAAAATGCAGAATTAAGGTTACAAATACAGAGATTCAAAAGTTTGCATAATGAAAACTAAATTTCAAAGATAAAATCAGAATGTTCAAAACAGAAAATACTAAAGAATAAAAAAGATAGTTAAATACACTTTGACAATAGATTTTACAGTACAACATGTTGTCGGGTATGCATCAGGTGTAAAGACAGGAGAATAATCAAAATGCATGATAATGAACCAATATTAATAAATGTAGCAGAAGCTGCAAGATTAATGGGTATAGGAAGAAATACTATGCTAAAATTCGCAAAGATAAAAGGATTTCCAGCAATTATACTTCCTCATAAAATTTTAATTGATAAAAATCAGTTGCCTATTTGGATTTCAAAAAACTATGGAATATATAAA
>ERZ827512.3053-NODE-3053-length-12324-cov-3.813106_pt1 | contig 12324 bp, 10 predicted proteins | sample MGYA00519916_ERZ827512 | MGnify/ENA primary metagenome ERZ827512 (study PRJEB31778, sample SAMEA3449335) | human gut metagenome | biome: human gut; feature: human-associated habitat; material: faeces | place: United Kingdom | collected 2010/2012 ... | reverse complement strand
CTTGAACCCATACGGTTACCCACACGCCCCTCAAACGTGCGCGTCTGCCAGTTCCGCCACAATCGCATATCGGCCGTCCGGCGGCGCCCGCCGAACTTACATTACTATTATACACAACTTTTTCTTTTTGTCAAGAGATAACGAGAACTTTTTTTGCGCCGGCGCCGGTTCGCAGCCCAAAAATGCCGTACAGCCGAAGAACGCCGCTGGTTGAATGCCGCGCCGCCCAAGGGATACCGCAGGTTTGCACAAATACACCGTTGCTTTTCGGCGCGCGTTGTGCTATAATACCGATGGAATCATAATTTGCGCCCGGATTCGGGCGCGAAAGAAAGGAAAGCAAACGCATATGAACAGAAAAAGAATGCTATCGGCGCTGCTGGCGCTCCTGCTCCTTCTGCCCGCGCTGTCTGCGGCGGCGACGGCGGTCGAGGCGGAGGTCTACGTCAACGTGGCGGTCGGGAGTCCGTATACGGCGAGCAAGCCGTATACCGAGTCGAATCCGAACGCCTATGTACAAATCGACGGCAAGGAACTGACCGACGGCGTCAAGGGTTCGTCGCTCTACGGCACCGAGTGGCATGGCTTCTACAACGGCGCCACCGAGGACGGGTATTATTACATCACCGTGACGCTTAAGGAAACGGCGAAGGACATCGAACGTCTCTCGATTCAGTGCTGCTCTGAGCCGTCTTCCAGCATCAATCTGCCCGCCTCGGTGGAATATTTCATCGGCGCGGACGAGGACAGCTTGATGTCGGTGGGTGAAGCCGTGAAAACGGGCAGCGGCACCTACGTCGATTATGTGCTCGATCTGGACGCGCCGTCCGAGGTGACGGTGGCGCGCGCCAAGATCAAGCCGTCGAGCGGTATGTTCGTTTTCGTGTCGGAATTCGAAATTATGACCACGGAGACGGTCGAGCTGACCCCGACCGAGCGCGACGGGCTCCATTTCCTCTATAATTCCACCGCGACGGTGGACGGGGAATACCTTCGCGGCGTCAAGCATGGCACGACGGCTGCGGGGCTGGCCGCCTATATCAATCTGAACGACAGCATCGTCGTCCGTCACGCCGACGGGACGGTTTGCGATGCGGACGACAGGCTCGTCACCGGCGACCGTCTGGAGGCGTACTTCTACGACACGCTGCTGGAAAGCCTGACGATCGTCATCGAGGGCGACTACGACGGGGACGGCAGGGTGAGCGCCACCGATTATCTGATGGCCAAGCGCGCCGTACTCGAGAAAGCCGAGCTGACCGACGTGCAGAAGCTCTCGCTCTGCCTGAGCAACGGCGAGAAGCTGACGGCGTCCGACTATCTGCGCATCAAGCGCGATGTGCTCAAGCTCGGCGCGATTGTAGACCAATACCGTGACCCGATCGGAGAATATGATATGGAATTCAAACGCAACAGCGACGCGCTGTACACGCTTTCCTGCACCTACGAGGGCAAGCCCCTCACCCTGACCTTCGACAAGAAGTCCTGGGGCACCTGGAACATCGGCACCTGGCGCTATAACGGCGAGGCGCTCGCCGGCGGCGGCACCGACTGGGAGTATGTGAATATGGTCGGCGACGTCGGCGGCTCGCTCGACTGGTCGGGCGGCAACCACGGCAAGGAGACGCTGGTCGACATCCGCTTCTATGACGGCGCGACGGGCGAAGAACTGCTGCTTTCCAACGGGCAGTCGGCCGAAATCCGCAACCTGACCATCGTCGAGCGTACCGAGCTGTATACGAGCGACGCGAAGAACCCCTACGCCAACGTGACGCGCACCTACCGCGTGGCGGGCAACACCATCACCTTCGAGGCCGACTGCGAATTCATCCGCGACGTGTATATGGGCCGTTCCTACACCTGTATGTTCCCCGTTTCCAAGCAGTACGGACAGTTTGCGGAATTCTATAAGCTGGACGGCAGCGTCGAGAAGGCGCAGACCACGCTCGAGGGCGTCAAGCCCGATTACTCCGGCCCCTACATCGGGCGGACGGATGCGATGCGCGTGGTCATGTACGGGCCGAAAAACCCGAGCTACAAATTCGACGTGCGCGTGTATTCGCTGGCGGACGCAAGCGATTTCTTCTCCAACGGCGACAAGACCTTCGTCTGGGATATGAACTCGACGCACAACAAGCTCTATTTCTCCAAGTTCGACACCGGTGCGCCCACGCTGATGCAGGCCGGGCAGCGCACCAGCAACAAGTCCACCTGGACCTTCACCGTCGGGGAGTGACGGCGCTTCCCGCATAGGCGGCTTTTCGGGCGCGCGGGAAAGCGGGACGCCGCGGCACATGTCGGCTGCGGACGTTTCGATGCGCGCCTGCCTGTCCGCGCGCTATGGTGCGGGAACAGAAATAGATGCCTGTTCGGCATACCGCGCGGACGCGCCGTTTCTGCGGCGCGTCCGCTTTTTTCGTCCGCTGCGGGAAACGGCGCGGCGGCTTGTCCGACTTTTTTTCGCTTTTCGCATCATTCTACTTGTAAATCGCGCTTTAATATGCTACAATCGGCTTGAAGGCATTCCGTTTGGAAAATCCAGCGGAGCGATCAGAAAGAGAGGAAAACGACAATGGCACTTTTGGCAGCAAAGCCCCCGATGGGCTGGAACGCGTGGAACTATTTCGGACCGGGGAAGATCAACGAGACCGTCGTGCGGGAAACGGCCGACGCGATGGTGGAGCAGGGCTTCCGCGACGCGGGGTATGTGTATGTGTCCGTGGACGACTGCTGGATGGCGGTCGAGCGCGACGCGAACGGCGACTTACAGGCCGACCCCGTGAAATTCCCGTCCGGGATGAAGGCGCTCGGCGACTACATCCACGAGCGCGGGCTGAAATTCGGGCTGTACGCCGGCGCAGGCGTGCTGACCTATGCCAACCGCGCGGGCAGCTACGGCTACGAGCGGCAGGACGCGCGCAAATTCGCCGAGTGGGGCGTGGATCTGCTGAAATATGATTTCGGCTACGTCGCGCCGGGCACCAACGCGCCCGAACTGTTCCGCCGGATGGGGCAGGCGCTGCGCGAGAGCGGCCGGGAGATTCTTTTCTCGGGCTGCCTCGGACGCACGAGCGTGACCGAATGGATGCGCAGCACCGGCGCGAGCATGTGGCGGCTTTCGGGCGACATCACCGACCAGTGGAGCTCGATTGTCAACGTGGCGAAGAACGCGATGACGGTGGCGCCCTTTTCCGGCCCCGGCGGCTGGAACGACCCGGACATGATGGTCATCGGCCTTGACGGCGAGGGCTGGGCCTCGGGCGTGGGCTGGATGAAGGAGGAGGACGTCTGCAAGGGCTGCACAGACAACGAGTACAGCGCGCACTTCTCGCTCTGGTGTATGCTGGCGGCGCCCCTGCTGATGGGGCACGACGTCCGCAAAACCCGTCCCGAGCTGGCCGCGATTCTGCAGAATGCCGAATTGATCGCCATCAATCAGGACGAGCTGGGCATTCAGGGCTATACGCTGCCGCCGATGAGCAACGGCGACACCATCCTTGCCAAGCCGCTCAAGAACGGCGACATCGCCTTCTGCCTGCTCAACGAGGGCGATTTCCCCAAGAAGATGATCCTTTCGTGGCAGTACTGCGGCTGGGAGATGACCGACCGCGTGCGTCTGCGCGACGTGGTCAACCATACGGATATGGGCGAGTATGTGCACGGGATGTACGCGTTCGTCGAGCCGCATTCGGCGCGCGTGTTCCGCGCGACGCGCCTGTGAAGCGGGGAAGGAGCAGGATTCGGATTTTATGCTGACCATTGTTAAGCCGCGCCGCGCGCACCGCGCTTATGCCGTTGCCGCGCGCGAATTTGCGCGGCTGTACCGGGCGCTGACCGGCCGGACGGCCGCTTTTGCCGACGACGACAGCGTCCCCGAAGCGGGAGACCTCGTCGTCATCGGCTCGGACAGCGTCAACCGCTTCGCGGCCGAGCGTGTGCTGGACGGACGGACAGACCTTGCGCCGCTGGTCTACGGCGGCGACGGCTACACGATAAAAAGCGGCGCCGAGGACGGCCGGCGGGTGCTTTACCTCGCGTCCGGCCGCGGAAGGTCGGCCATCTACGCCGTCTACCGCTACTTCGAGTATTATTGCGGCTGCTCGTATTTCTGGGACGGCGACACGCTCCCGCCGCGAACGGACATCGTCTGGGAGAATGTCGCGCTGTCCGAAACGCCGCGCTTCGACTACCGCGGCACGCGCTACTTTGCGCACCGCTCGCTGCACCGCTTTCAGGCCGAGATGTGGGGGCCGGAGGATTGGGAGCGCGAGATCGACTGGCTGCTGAAAAAGCGGATGAACCTGTTCATGCTCCGACTGGGGCTGGACGATGTGTTCCAGAAGGCGTTCCCCGACTGCGTCGCCTACCCGTCCGCGGTGGAGAAGCTCCCCGAGGCGGGGAAGGGGTTCGACGACCGCACGCTCTTCTGGCCGCTGGAATACCGCGGCGTGCTGCGCAAGCGGCTGCTGGCCTACGCATTCGAGCGCGATCTGATGCATCCCGAGGACTGCGGCACGATGACGCACTGGTATTCCCGCACGCCGCTGGATTTCCTGCGCGCCAAAACCCCTAAGCTGCTCTCGCAGAACAGCGGGATTTACAGCGAGCAGACCGGACTGGTCTGGGACATCGCCGACGACGCGAATCTGGACAACTATTTTGCGCTCACCGCCGCGCATATCCGCGAATACGGGCAGGCCGGGCTGTTCCACACCATCGGGCTGGCCGAACGCACCTATTCCGACGACCGCGAGGCCAACCTGCGGCTGAAAAAGTACGTTTACCGCCGCATCTGCCGCTACATCCAGGAGAATTACCCTGGCAGCCGGCTGCTGCTGGCTTCGTGGGATTTGTATTTCACCTACACGAACGACGAGGTCCGCCGTCTGCTGGCCGAGCTGGACAGGGAGCAGGTCATCCTGTTCGATTACACCTCCGATTCGCAGACCGAGAATTCGGTTCTCAACTGGGACGTGATGGGGCGCTTCCCGTGGATTTTCGGCATCTTTCAGGCGTATGAGCCGAATTCGGAGATCCGCAACGACTACGCTTTCATCGAGCGCGTGATGGAGAAGGCCAAGCGCGACCCGCTCTGCGTCGGGTTCGTCCTCTGGCCCGAGCTGTCGCACGCCGACACGTTCATGCTCGAATACGCCGCCGCCAACGCGTGGGCGGGCGAGGTGATCGACGCGCGCCGCTTTGCGGAGGACTTCTGCCGCCGCCGCTACGGCGCGCAGAGCGAGGCGATGCTGCCCGTGCGGCTGGCGATGCTGGACGTCTCCGCCGCCTCTGTCTGGAGCGCGGACGACGGCGCCAAGCTGAAGACCGACCTGTTTTTCAACATCTTCGATCATTTCGCGTTCACCGAGGGCGAGTCCGCCGGCCGCTACGACGGCCTGATCGAGCTGCTGGAAAAGACGCTGGCCTGCGCGCCCGGACTGGAACGCGCGCTGGAAAAAATCGATCTGACCGACGAACGTGTCCGGCGCGACGTCTGGGACATCCGGCGCACGCTGCTCGGCCGCCGCATTTCGCTGACGATTCTGCAAATCCGGCGCGCGTATCTGGCGGGGGAGGCGTTCGATACGCTCTGCGAGTCCTGTCTGGAGCAGACCGAGGCGCTGCAAAGGCTGCTGGCGGCGCACAGCGACTATTCGCTGCGCGCGTCGCTGGAAAGGCTGAAAACGGTCGCGCCGGTCAACCCGCTGTTCGAGCGCACGCTCAAGGAAAACGCGAACAATATGTACTGCCGCTCGTACATCGCCGAGCTGGCGGCGGACGTCTACCTGCCCGAGCAGCGTTTGCTGTTCGAGGCGCTGCGGACGCATTCCGGCGCGTTGGACTTCCGCGCGCTCTGCAAGGCGGACGCGGCGGAAATCTCCGAGCGCTTCTTTGCCAAACCGCTGGATTCGTAACGGCAGCCCCGCTGCGGGAGGATGCAAAAACGGTACCGTATCAGCGCGCTGCTTTAAGTAAATTTCGCAAACAGGGAGGGACGGCTATACGCCGTCCCTCAAAAATTTTTCTGCCGCTTTCCGCGCGCAGCGATGTGAAACGGCGAGGGACGGCTCTGCGCCGTCCCTTCGCTTTCCTTATTTTATCGCTTGCTTACGGTGCTTTTTTCCGCCTGTTGGGCGCGACGCTTTGCGCGCCGGATGCGCCGCGCGCGGCGGAATGCGCGGCAGCGCAGCGCGATTCTGTTCGGGAGCGAACGGCCGCGCACGCGCCGGAGGCTGAACGAGCAGCACAGGGCGTACAGGAATACGGCCGGCAGCCATCCCCAATTTCGGCCGAGAAAGGAGCCAAGCCGGCGCAGGGCTTCACCCTGAAAGCCGAATTTGCGCAGATAGCCGGCCAACAGCATCAGCAGGAGGGTGAGGGGGATTTCCGCCGCGGCGAACGGGTCGAGATACCACCGCAGCATCGAAAAGCGCATCAGAATAAAGATGACGCACGGCAGAACGGCGTAAAAATAGCCGTATATGAAAAGAATCGCGGCGAACAAGTACTCTAAGTTCTCTAAAGGAAAAATAAGGGCATCAAGCAGCACATAGCCGCCCAGCCACAGAACGATGGCGGCGGGGACCGAAAGATAGTACAGGATGTGCTTGGCGATTCGCATGCGGCGCCTCTCCTTTACCGCTTCATTGCCGCCGGGGCGTATTTCCGTTTTGTGCGGCCTGTAACCGTACTTCGGCCGCACGGAAAAGTTTTTTCGCGCAGAAAAGGCAGATTTTCAAATGCATCCCCACAACATAGAACAACGCGGGATAACGGATAACAATAAAAAACCCTTGCTATAACGCTAAAACCCAAACGTAAACCAAAAAAGCTCTCATAGCACTGCGTTCTGCGCGACGGAAAGCGCTCAGAAGGGAAGCTCGAGGGTGTCGCGGTTGTTGATGGCGTCCAGCGCGAGCTGCGCGTTGGCAAGCTCGTCGGAGACGCGCGCATAATCGGCTTCCACCTCGGACAAGTCGTAATTGAGGTAGGTATAGTCGATGATGTTGGAGATCCGGCCAAGCTCCGCCACGCGGTATTTCGGCAGCTTGGACTTCATTTCGGCGAGCTTGCTTTTGCGTTTGGTCAACTGCGGGATGTAAACGAGCATCTCGTCGATGGTGATGCCGAACTCGGGGATGACATGGGTGGCGTTGAAGAGGTTGAGGGCGTGCTTGAGCTTTCGGATTTTTTCCTCCAGTTCCCTTTGCGCCGCCTGCGCGTCGGCATAGCTGTACGCGGGCCGCACCGCGTCGACGTTTTCGCCGACCGCCGCGTTGAATTCACGGCTGAGCGCTTCCCTTTCCAGCATAGCGGCATATTCGTCGTTCAGTCTGCGCAGCAGCTTTGCGGCCTGCGCCGAGGTGTAGGTCATAGAGCGTCATCCTTTCGTAATGCTTGTTCCCGTCAGGGTATGTCACGTCGCCGCCTGCTCCGCGCGGCGGATATGGGCGCGGACGGCGTCTTCGTGCGCTTGGAGAAAGGCGTAGCTTTCCCGCATAAAGGCGTCGATGGGCTGCGCACGGTACATTTCGTATAAGGTATCGAGCAGCGGGCGGCCGTCGAGCGTCATATCGTAGAAATACGGGTAGACGCAGCCTCCGTTTTCGCGCTCGAAATACGGGTTGATCGAGCGCAGGCGCTCGTCGCGCATAATCGGCTCGACGACCATCTCGCTCAGCAGCCAGGGCAGCGCGGGCGCCTCACAGGCGTCGGGCGGGTCGTCGAACAGACCGTTCCAGACGTAAAAGTAGAAAAAATGGATGATTTCATGGAGGGCTGCGCCGACGGCGCCATGCGGGCTGTTGAGATAAAACAGGTCGAAGCGGTGTTCGCGCAGATAGCGCGGTTCGATGGGGTTAAGGGAAAGACAGACCCGCAGGTCGTTGAACAGCCCCGCGGCGTCGAGCGAAAATGCGTCGGAGAGCGCGGCGGTGACCTGCGGCTTGCAGCGCTGCCAGTGGGCGGCGTAGGCGCGCGTTTTCTCGTGGATCGTCTGCTCCTGCGCGGCGTAGACGCTGCGCAGCTCCCGCGCGATGGCCTCCAGCCGCGCGGGGCGGGGAAGCGTACGGGCGGGTTCAAGCTGCGGATAGAAGCGATAGAGCGGCGCGGACCAGAAGGGGGAGGCGTCCTCGTCCTGAAACGCAAGGATTTGCTCGAGCATGTAGTCGAACCCGGGGTTTTGAAAATGCAGCTCCATGAAACGCGGGCAGCCTCCTTGTCTATTCGGATTTCGGCGCGCGGTCGTAGCGCCACATCGCAACGCCGAGCGACAGCATGGCGAACGCCTCCGTCACCACGCCGGAAACCGAGCCGGAGTGGATGTTGTAAACCATCCACAGCGGCGAGCAGGGGAACATCAGGCGGCGGAACCGGCGGGGCTGCTTCTGCTCGTAGGCGAGCGTGGACAGCAGCATCGCCGCCGTCGGCAGCAGCGAAAACGCGCTCTCCCATGTGAGGACGGCGGCCGCCGTGAACACGGCGCAGAGCAGCGGGCACAGCCAGCGGACGTGCAGCCCCTTTTGCTCGGTATACGCGTAAAGCAGGGCGCGGCCGATGCCGAGCAGATTCATTATGCAGCCCGACCACGCCGACAGCAGGAAAAAGTGCAGCGTGAACATCGTGATGCCTAAAATCTGAAACAGCAGGATGCGGTTTTTCGTGTTCTGCTGGTAGGAGATGAACAGCCCCGCCGTGCCGCAGAAGCCGACGATCTGTGCGGCAAGCTCCATAGCCGCCTCAGCGGGCCAGATAGGCCTTTTGGCGGTCGGTGAGCGTGTCGATCTCCTTGCCCATGAAGGCCAGTTCCATCGACGCCACGCGGCGGTCGACCTCGGCGGGAACGGGCACGAGCTTTTCCGTCACTTCCTTTGCATGCTGAGCGAGATAGCGCGCGCTCAAGGCTTGAATGGCGAAGCTCATGTCCATAATCTCCGCGGGATGTCCGTCGCCGGCGGCAAGGTTGACCAGCCGTCCCTCGGCCAGCAGATAGAGCCAGTTGCCGTTGGGCATTTTGTAGCCGCAGATGTTTTTGCGCATCTCCTTCTTTTCCACCGCGACGCGCTCGAGCGCCTCCACGTCCACCTCCACGTTGAAGTGGCCCGCGTTGGACAGCAGCGCGCCGTCCTTCATCACGGCGAAATCGCGCTCGGTGATGACCTCCGAGCAGCCGGTGACGGTGACAAAGAAATCGCCCAGCCGGGAAGCGTCGTTCATCTTCATCACCTCGAAGCCGTCCATCACCGCCTCGATGGCCTTGACGGGGTCGACCTCGGTGACAATGACCTTCGCGCCCAGCCCCTTCGCGCGCATCGCCACGCCCTTGCCGCACCAGCCGTAGCCGGCGACGACGACGGTCTTGCCCGCCACGATGAGATTGGTTGTGCGGTTGATGCCGTCCCAGACCGACTGCCCGGTGCCGTAGCGGTTGTCGAACAGGTGCTTGCAGTCGGCGTCGTTGACCAGAATCATCGGGAAGCGCAGCGCGCCCTTCGCCGCCATCGCTTTCAGGCGGATGATGCCGGTCGTCGTCTCCTCGCAGCCGCCGAGGACGTATTGCAGCTTTTCGGGCAGCTCCTCGTGCAGCATGCCCACCAGATCGCCGCCGTCGTCGATGATGATGTTGCAGTCGTGCGCGAGCACGGCGCGGATGTTGGCTTCGTACTCGGCTTCGGTGCAGCCGTAAGCGGCGAACACCTCCAGCCCGCCCTGCACGAGCGCGGCGGCCACGTCGTCCTGCGTGGAGAGGGGGTTGGAGCCGGTGATGTACATTTCCGCGCCGCCGGCGGCCAGCACGCGGCAGAGGTAGGCCGTTTTCGCCTCCAGATGCACCGACAGCGCGATGCGCAGGCCGGCGAACGGCTTCTCCACGGCGAATTCGCCCTCCAGCGTGCGCAGCAGCGGGCAGTTGCGCTTGACCCAGTCTATTTTCAGCTCGCCCGACGGCGCGAGGGCGATGTCTTTGATGTTGCTCATTCTTTCTGCTTCCTTTCCCGAAACGGTATCTTTTTGCCATTATAGCATATCCTTGCCGCGCTGTAAAGCGATTGGCACAGATTTTCTTGACATTTTGCGCGGAATTTGGTATACTGCTGACATATCGTATGAAAGATAAGGTGTGGGTTGCCAATGTACTGGAACGAAACGATCGAAACGATGGATACCGAGCGCCTGCGGGCGCTTCAAGACGAACGGCTGCGCGAGCAGGTGCGTTATACATACGACCGCGTGCCGTTTTATAAAAAGATGTTCGACGACGCCGGCGCGCAGCCCGGCGACATCCGTACGGCAAAGGATCTGGAAAAGCTGCCGTTTACTTCCAAGACCGACCTGCGCGACAATTACCCCTACGGGCTGTTCGCCGTCCCGATGGACGAGGTCGTGCGCATCCACGCCTCCTCGGGCACGACGGGAAAAGCGACCGTCGTCGGCTATACGGCGAGCGATCTGGCGCTGTGGGACGAGTGCGTGGCGCGCGCGCTGACCTGCGCGGGCGGCACGCGGGAGGACATCGTGCAGGTCTGCTACGGCTACGGCCTGTTCACCGGCGGACTGGGCCTGCACGGCGGGGCCGAGCGCATCGGCGCGACGGTCATCCCCGCGTCGACCGGCAACACCGCGCGGCAGATTACGATGCTGCAGGATTACGGGTCGACGATGCTCTGCTGCACGCCGTCGTATGCGCTCTACATCGGCGAGACGCTGGAGAAGAACCATATCCCGCTTTCGACCATCCACCTCAAGGCCGGCCTGTTCGGCGCCGAGCCGTGGACGCTGGGGATGAAGGAGGAAATCGAAAAGCGGCTGGGCATCAAGGCTTATGACATCTACGGCCTGTCGGAGATCAGCGGCCCGGGCGTGTCCTTCGGCTGCGACGGCTCGGACGGGCTGCACGTCAACGACGACCACTTCCTCATCGAGATCGTCGACCCGGTCACCGGCAAGGTGCTGCCCGACGGCGAAAAGGGCGAGGTCGTGTTCACCACGCTGACCAAGCGCGCGCTGCCGCTGCTGCGCTACAACACGCACGACATCTCCAGCATCACGCACGAGCGCTGCGCCTGCGGCCGCACGCTGACCCGTATGGCGCGCATCACCGGCCGCAGCGACGATATGCTCATCATCCGCGGGGTGAACGTGTTCCCGTCGCAGATCGAAAGCGTGCTGCTCTCGGTCGGGCAGGTGGAGCCGTACTATATGATCCTCGTCGACCGCGTCAACAACCTCGACGTGATGGAAATCAAGGTCGAACTGTCGGCGGACGCGTTCTCCGACCGCGTGCGCGGCATCGAGGAACTGGAAGCGAAGATCCGCGCGTCGATCGAATCGACGCTGGGCATCTCGGCCAAGGTCACGTTCGTCGAGCCGTCGTCGCTGCCGCGCAGCGAGGGCAAGGCCAAGCGCGTGATCGACAACCGCACGCTGCGCTGACAGGCGCAGGCTGAAAACGGAAAGGGGCATTTGAGGTATGATTATCAAACAGGTATCCGTTTTTCTGGAAAACCGTCAGGGCCGGCTCGCCTTCGTCACGGGGCTGCTGGCGGAAAAGCACATCAACCTCCGCGCGCTCTCGATTGCCGACACGACCAGCTTCGGCATTCTGCGGCTGATTGCCGACAAGCCGGAGGAGGTCAAGGCCGTGCTGGCCGAAAACAACGTCACCGCCACGCTGACCGACGTGCTCGCCGTCCCGCTCGGGGACCGGCCGGGCGAACTGGCGCGCATTCTCGCTAAGCTGACCGAGAACGGCGTCGACGTGGAATACCTCTACGCGTATCTGACGCAGGAGGAAAACGGCGCCGTCGTCGTGATGCGCGTTGACGACACTGAACGGGCCGCCGCGCTGCTCGCGTAAACAAAGATGGAAAAAGCGTATGGAGCTTATTTTGCTCCATACGCTTTTTTGTTTTGTATCTTGGAGGATGCTCAGCGCGGCGTACCTCGCCGCCGCAGCGGGCGCGACGCACGGCCGGAAGGCTTTTCGACGGGCGCGCCGGAGGTGCGCACAGAGACCGAAGCGGGGCTGACTCGGTTTTCGCCCAAAATTCAGCAAAAATGCAGAGAAAGGCCGTGAAAACGCTGCGGGAGGCCGGCATCGTTAGGAGGCTACAAGAGCTTGACAATATACGTCCATATACAAATCGCTTATGTGTCTGACAAACCGCCGCACGACTGCCGACTCCAAAAGCGGAGCGCCCGGGACTCGGAGGAACCTCCGAGTCCCGGGCGCTTAATATACTTCCCGTATCCTGTTGATTGTTGTATAGCATACCGCCATGCTTTGGTTTTCCCTAAATATCAAGCGCCGCCCTAAAGGAGGATGAT